>Ga0307511_10004290_pt1 | contig 14552 bp, 12 predicted proteins | sample 13_EM_MG_FD_200266 | JGI IMG/M metagenome (GOLD analysis project Ga0307511, IMG submission 200266) | Populus trichocarpa ectomycorrhiza microbial communities from riparian zone in the Pacific Northwest, United States - 13_EM | ecosystem: Host-associated > Plants > Roots > Unclassified | place... | reverse complement strand
TAAGAGGGGTAAGAGAACATATGCTCTAGAGAAAACTTTATGTTGTACTACAAAAAAAGGTGAAGAAAGTCATGGAAAATTATATATAGGTAGAAGATGTTAATGTGTTACGACACAGGCCTCCTTATTTTTACAAGAAAAACCAAAATGAAAGACATTCTAAGAAAAATCATTCTCCTAGTAGTAAATGAAAACTTGAGGAAGAACCATAAGGGACCAACCCATGAGTGCATGATGTATCCTAAGGATTTACTGCTCCCTTGAATCAAGACGGGATCACTCATTCAAAATTATCAGGGAAGTCAAGGTAAACACCTACCACCTCTAAAATATATTCCTCATAAGAATCTCCCTCATGTTAGGCACTTAAATCACCTTAAGATACACTATCCTTGATGGGAATAAGTTTATTTTTGAAATAAAGATATTATCTCTGACATAGTATCTACAAATCTCCAGTGGGGCTCTTAGACCTCATGAAATCTTCATGGATTGATCTTAGATCTTTCACCTCTCTAATAAAATCTCGGAATGACATGACCCTCTAGTAGGGCTCCTGGATCTCACAAAATCTCCACGGATTGATCTTAGATCCCTCAACTCTCAAGTGCAATCTCATATTGGCACGAATCTCTAGTGGGGCTCCCGAGCCTCACAAAATCCCCCGGGATTGGTATCAAATCTCCAACCTTTACAGTGCAATCTTGGACTGGAACGACTCTCTAGTAGGGCTTCTGGGCCCACAAAATCTCTATGGATTGATCAAAAATCTCCCATATTTTATATAGTCTAGGACTAGCACGACTTGCTAATAGGACTCTCAGGCCTTACATTATCTCCAGGGATAATCTTGAATCTCCCACTCTCAGGTAAGACCATTCTTCATTGGAGGGCTTCCACGCCACATAAAAATACTAAAGAGACCGCATACCTCTCACACTTCAATGCGACCACTCTTTAGTGGGGAGGATTTCACACCTCATGATTTCGCTAAAAGGGTCATATACATCCTACACTCCAATATGACTACTCTTCAGTAGGGGGGCTCTAACACCCCAGGCCATCACTAAGGAGGTTACATACCTCCACCACTTTAATGTAACCACTCTCTAGTGGGGGGGATCCCAAGCCCGACACCATCACCATGGAAGCTACAAGCCTCCCACTCTTCAGTGAGACCATTCTATAATGGAGAGCTCCTAAGTCATATCCTTGCAAAGGAAGCCACAAACCTCCCACTATAGTGTGATCTCTTTTCAGTAGGGGTTTTCAAGCCCCTCATCGTTGACTAGGAGGCCACGAACCTCCCTCTCTCCAATACGATCTTGAATCGGTATGGGGCTTCCAAACCTCACTCTATCGCAAGGAGCAACCCTCAATGGGTTACCCTTAGTCTTTTAGAATATTTTAAGTACAGGCTCACCTTCCTTAAGTTTTCCTAACCTTTTAAATTTTTTTCTAAATACGAGCTCCTCCTTTATAGGATTTCCCTCGCCTCTTCAAACATAGGTTCACGCCCCTATAAACGAGCTCTTCAGTAAATTACCCTAGAGTTTCCACCCCTCTTCTCATACAAAGAGAATACGATAAACTTGTCATGCCGGGCTTTTTTACAAGTCTTTGCGTATAAATGTTACAAAAACTTTGGGGATACTAATAAACTAAAATTTAACGGGTCCAAAAACACCTCATAGGCCCAAATATTAAAAAACACGGGCCCAGGCAACGTGTCTGAGCCTAACTACCTATGGGCTCAACCTCCAAGTTGAGCCTACAACATTAGGCTCAAACCTCTGACTGAGCACGGCGGGCTAGGCCCAACAATAATGGGTCCACGTTGTGCCCGAGCACAAAACACTAGGCCCAGACAACATTTGGGCCAAACAATAATAGGTCCAGACAGCGCCTTGACCTAAGAACATTGGGCCCATGTAGCGCTTCTGGGCCTATTTTTTTACCTTAACATGCTTAGGTAGCTCGCCTGAGCTTAACACTCCCTTGGGAGTTTTTCCAGGACCCACGCGGATCTCATGATAATTTTTCGGGACCCCCATGCAAGTCTTATGATATTTTATATTGATTCAATATGTATTATTTTGAGTAAAATAAAACTCAAAATACCACATTAATTTATAGGAGTGAAATGACTCTTTAACCCCTTCTCTCCACAAAAAAAAAGACTTATAGGCTTATAAATATCGCATGAATCCACCAAGTTTCAAGGTTCACAATCTCTTCATTCTTAATATTTTTAGTATTTATATTTTCAGAGCCTATCTCTTTAAAATATCAATACGCTTTTTCTCTCTATAATATTATTGATTTAAGCATCCGAGAGTTCTCGCGTCTATAAAAAAAAAACATTTTGCAGGCACTAACTACAAGTCACTCTAGCTTACTAGGCACCAACTACATGGGCTTTCTATATCAAACTACCAAACACCTTGGTTAGAAAAAATAATTAAGATTACTAGAACTAAATAATGAACCTATTATCCAATCACATAAACCTTATTCCAAAATACTTTAGATTTTAGTACATCATTACAAAAATTAAGAATGATTCGAGGGATTATTTGAAAGTCGTTGTTCAGTTTGCGTTTATATGATAGATGCATCACACAAATGAAAGGATAATTAACAAGCAAAACTTATAATAGGCCATCACTAGAACCTAACCAACCGACCGACTCTGAAATTGCAGGAACTTGAAACCAACTGGAGGAATTGACTGCTGCTCAATTAATTACATGTCTTCAACATGTTATAGTTTTGCAGTGAACAAAATCTATGTGTGGCTTGTAAAAGTTGCATGCAAGACCTCAGTTGTTTACGCAATGGGAAGGTCAAGGCAACTTTGAAGTATTGAGAGTAAAATTATAATAAGCGTCTGGAAAATATCTCAGATTAAGAAATGTCGGAGTTCTTGTCATTTAATTGAAAGAAAAATGAAGAACCTGAGATTATTCCCTAACAAATTGTCAATGAGTTCAATATAGCAATTCATCCACCACTTCCCCCTGGCATAGTTTTAAACCCGACCCAGTGGTCGACCTGGTATAATGATCGGATCATAGGTCAGATGGGTTGACCCGGGTTAACAAAAAAATAAAATTCCAATTGCCTAATCATCATCTCTTCATGCTTCATTTGTTGTGCATTAAATGGATTGAAATCTGCTTGCATTTCTCTAACTCTTTTTTTTTCAACATTTCCTTTAAGATTTAAAAGCATTTGATGTCGAATATCATGAGGACATTTGCGACATTGTTCAAAAAAAATTTTAGCTCTAGCTAAATGTTGCTTAAATCGATTAATGTCATCGCCTGCAAAAACTTTAGCACAATATAAACATACTAATTTAGTTTTTTTACATCCAACACTAAGTAAGTTAAAAGCTTCTCTACAATGACCACATACCAAATTTGTTATTTCTCTGCTACCACTTGACATGGAAATTAAAAGTTGAGATGATTGAGCCGTTGAAGGATCACTATTTAAAATACTACCATCACGAAAAGACATTTTAAAAACCTATATTAAACCAAATCACATATAAATTATCATATTATATTCACCTAATTAACAATAAAAACAAGCATATAATTGCATGCTTACAATAAGCATGCAACTTACAGGGGAAGGAAACTAGGTGCTGGAAAAGTCAAAAAGCATAAATCTCAAAACCCTACAACTTACACATGTTGAAGACATACTGCTAAAAGAAATGACCAATCTTGTTGGCTTTTTAATTATTGATTTCTTCGTAGCTAAGGACTTGAAAATGTTGACCTATCTTGTTGGCTTTTTAATTATTCACTTCTTCGCAGTTAAGGACTTGAAAAGGTTGGCTTTTCTCTTACATGTCCTTGCAATTAAAGCCAATAAAACAAATCCCAGCACATTTATTACTGGATGCTCCTAAAAAACTAGAAGGCTGATGTTTGATGTAAAGGTATGCAAGTTGCAGACAAAACCCATACCCCTCCCTCATACAAACTTGGTTTTCCAGTCCCCGGTCAGTCGGGTCGACCTGCCAAACCGGGTTGGATTTTAAAACTATTACCCCTAGCAAAATAAATAAAATGATAAAAATAAAAACCTAATGTAAAAAGATCGAGACATAAGGTTGATTCTGATTCATATCGTGTAAATAATTATATAATAATCTGTCCTGTTTTCATTTCATAGACTAGGATGTAAAGTATGCCTTCAATTGTCTTCTATACAACAGGATGACCGTATCATGCCTCTGTCAAACAAAGCAAGATTGGAAAGAAAGATTAAAACAAAAATGTAATGAAACTTCTTTTACTTTTCAAGAAACGACTATAAACAATGTATTGAACTAAGAAATTGTTCACTGCTGTTGCAGCCACTCCTGAATTGCTGAGCGAAGTGCACGGTTAGGGATAAGATCACGATGTGCGAGCTTAAGGTTGGTCATGGGTGAAGTATCATGTCCGCTGTCCAGCCATCCTTTCAAGGCCTCTGCTTCATAAGTATAACCATCAGCTGCTACATGTGGATCTCGCATTACTTCCTGCATGTTTGAGTAAATCATCAATTTGCTGCATCGGAAATGCAAGCCAGGGAAAAAGGCTCGGAACACATAGGTCTACAGATGAAACTAGACTTCACAGCTGGCCTATAACAGACATACATGCACTTGCACATGCATACACAGAAATACGAGCTATTAAAACCAGAACTATTACTCTATGATGGAGTATAAAATAATCACAAACTTAATGTTGAATTTCCTTTTGCAAGCTGATGCAGCAAGGGAAACCGAGAACCAAATCATGGAAGAATACAAGGCTAGAATATTTTGTAGCAGGAGGCCGTGTCTAATTATTGTATTATAGAAAACAAAAGGTGGACTCGTATGCTTAAGAAGTCCTAATATAAATGACAAATAGCATAATTCCAGTTGCTGTAGATAAATCACTCTTAAGACCTGAAAAGTAAGAGAAATAGATGAACTTACCTGGAAAATGGGGCATATAAAATATGAAGGAGGTTGGAAATGCTCTTCCGAACCAAGCTGGAAAAATGATGAGCCTCCACACGAAGCCTTCATTGGCTCAAGTACCCTCCATACTTCTGATAAAAGATCTGGCCGGTTCTTTCTGCTCATCTCACAGCACCTCAGTGCCAAGTGAGCCAACTGTTCAGCTTGCACAAATGGCCAATCTCCTGCCAAAGGATCCAAGAGGGTTTTCAAGTTTCCTTTATCTAATTCACACTGCACCTCCTTTGTAATACCCAAGGGCTGTCTTGCAGTTAACAATCTTAACAATATAATTCCAAATGAATAAACATCCGACTTTGGAGTTAGCTCTCCAGTGGAAAGAAATTCAGGATCCATATATGAAAAGGTGCCTTTGGGATCAGTTCTGCATATTGCTGTGTTGTTGCTAGAACCTTCCTTGTGATGAAGTAGACGACAGATTCCAAAGTCACTTAGTTTAGTGACAAAATTTTCATCAAGGAGGATGTTAGCAGGCTTAAGGTCACCGTGCACAATGCTGTGTTGTTTACTAGAGTGAAGAAAGATGAGAACCGAGCATAATTCAGCGGCAATGCGTATTCGAGTTTGCCAAGATAAAGGTGGACTGTTGTCCCTGCAGCTCAGTCGGTCTTCAAGGCTTCCATTGGGAAGATACTCATAGATAAGAGTCCAAGCTTCTGGACATGCTCCAATGAGAGTGATAAGATTTGGATGTCTCATCTTGCTCAAAACATCGACCTGATATAAAACCAACAGATGTCGTGCAGCGCAGAAAGTCATAACTAAAAGTGCAGCTGTAGAAACTTAGCAGATAATTATAAAGAGATGTGTGAAGTATAACAAAAATCCTTGATTTTCAGTTCATTTATCTAGTAACTCCAACTCTTATAGAATTTCAACTATATATAACTTCACACCAGCAGATGGTCCTACTAATATTGACTGAAGTGAGCTACATGGCAAAAATAAACTGAATCAATTGACCAATCATTTATCTAGTATCAGTTGCACTAGCATGCCTGTTGCTAAGATACTACATAGCACAGCAGGACAGTTGTCAACACATGCCGCAATTGCTTTGGGTGCTAATATTGATGACAATTGCAATGCGGTCTTGCAGGATCACAATGCCAGATACACTCTAAATCTATTGCCAGACCCAGCACAACATAGCAGCTGGGTTGGAATGGGGGAGGCACAGAGAGAGTAAGAGGAGCTGTATAAAATCCCACTCCATATCTCCAGCATCAGAAAACCATACTACATAACTGTAATATTGTTGCTAATTAGCATTTAAATTCAAGCTCAATAGAAAATCAATACCACAACATGCCCTGTGGCTATAAGACATACAGAGATCAACAATTTGAAAAAAATTAAAACAAGCATAGAATGCTACCTCCTGTTGAAATTCCGCAGGACCTTGCAAGCTATTAGAGTGCAGCATCTTTACAGCCACCTGGGTTTGGCGCAACACACCTTTATAAATGCTACCATATCCCCCTTCCCCAATCTTAAGGGATGGATCAAAATGTTGAGTTGCCTCCTCAATTTCTGAGAGAGAGAACTCAGTGAAGAACTGAGACATGTGTGTGCCTGAGGCCTCTGTTTGACTTCTCCTCAGCTCCTCAACTTCTTTCAGTGCATTGTCACGCTCCTTCTGCAGTTCATCCTGTTCTTTCTTGTAATTTTGCAAAAGTCCCACAGCAGAGATGATTTTCTGCTCCAACTCCTTTACCATCTGATCAGATTCTTTGATTTGCTTCTCCAACAATGATTTCTGATCCTCGGCAATGCGAAGTTCTTCCATGACTTCATCACATTCTCTATTTATCCTTTCAAGTTCTTCCTTTTCTTTTGCTAGTTCTTCCTCAACTTCTTTCCTTCGTTTTGACTCCTCTGTATACAAGTTTTCTGATGCTTTGGCCTGTGAATAAGAATCATGATCGGCAATTAGCATGTATTAGTTTAAGTTTATAAAGTCACATTTATGTTTTCATAAAATACAGGCTTAAAACTTTGATTTCTAGCAGATTGATGACTAATTACAGAGAAACCAACGAGGAAATGGGATCATAAAAATGGTGCACTTTATCCTGTCAGCTTATCATTTAAATATTGGCTAATGTTTTGGACTATCCAGCACAAACCATAAAATGCATCAACCTTTCTACTACAATTTTTTCAAATTAGAGGAATTAAAATCCATCCCTTTTCATGATAATTAACGTCTAAAATGCAATCATCTTCCTTTAACAGAATGGAGGGAAAAGGTGGTTATGAATAAATTATACCTTGCGTGTGGCCTCAAATGCGTATTTTTCTGCTTTTGCACGCCTGACTGCCTCTTCAAATGCTTCACGCCTTGAATTTTCAGCATCAGACATTGCTTTTTCAAGTTGATCATACAGAGGATCCTCTGTACTACCATCCTGCAAGAATCCATCAATTTCTAAGAACTCAAAAAAATAAAAGCTAAAAATACATAGGAACTCTTTGAGACATTGCATTAACTTAGGTAACTAGCTGCACTTGGAACATGGACAGGTTGCATGATTTTAAATGTGCATTATCATAAAATGATTGCAAGTACCAGTACACTGGGAGGGGATGACTGGCAAAGATCCTCCTTGTGCTGAGGCAGTGTACTCAACTCTGACCCAGTCTCACTCTCTTCAGTTCCTACAAATGGAACCAAAGCAACATTGACCATTCCACGGGAAGTGCATGATGAGAGAGCTGAATTTTGGGAAGCACTCCTTGACAACACATCATATTCATCAGAACTCCCATCTGCATCTGATCTGCTTGATGGAGTTGATGGCCCCCCATCTGGTGAAGCAGGAGTTGATAATCTTCCTCCACGTCCATTAACATTCATAGATCTTACCCTTCGGACTAAATCTTGAGCTGGATTGGTGAGTTTCACAAAATGGTTCTGGCCAAGGGCAATAGACTGTGATCTCATATGACTTAATTGTCCAGCTTCAGTATGTGGACTTGTTTGCTGTGATGAAGATCCAACATCCGTACCAGTTCCATCCAGAGCACCTTCCCTGTTTTTTGACAAGAACAACAATTATGGCCATAGATCATCACAACCAAAAAACTGTTTGATACTACAGCATTTTACAAGGATGCTTCAGCTGTTAGAAGAGTCCCAAAAAAAAATCATAGCCAAGAAGAAATTTAAGAAGGTTCTCAGTTATTTTTCACTAAATAGAAGCCTCTCCATTGAAAATTATTTTATTCCATTTTCACATCCCAATTTCTAGATACGAAACAAATTACTTAAGAACCAAGATAACAAGCATTTCAACAATACCGTGTGTGGATAAGGTGCCCCTTGCAAATAAACCATATGTGACAGGAAGCAGGTGCTTGCAGGCAAACAGAGATGGCCTTCTTAGACTTGATGTCCATCATATTCCTACAACATTTAAGCATCAAGATAAGCAATTCATAAGCTCTACACATATCCGGAACATATAGTTACTCTCTTTAGGAGTTCCGTATTTAGACCCCACATATGCAGAGTAGTTTCTAATGGTTCTTAGGGGCTTTACTTTGAATGGCGCTTGTCTGCTGCTGCTCCCATAACAAGCTTCTTGATCCCATGGTGAGAAATGAGTTCTAAAATTCCCTTCTCAATAGACTCCATTTCAACATACAGCTTCTCAGCCCGAACCTGAAAAAATAAATATAAAAAGAAAAACTTATGAATGCGAAAATATTTGAAAAAGAAATCATGCCAACTCAATATTCCAAATTAGATGTGCCAGAAGTTCCTTAGTTTTTCACCGGAAGAGGGCATGAACTAAAATATTTCAAGTTTATTCTATAATACTCTTCAAAACTCTTCTTCTTCTCTAGAATACAAGATTTCCACAGTTCAGAAGCGTACTTTAAAAACAATCCAATAACATAACATATGCAGAAGAAGAAACATAAAAAGAAATTTACCCCCATTTTTCGACAGATAGAAAGGTATTCATCTAGCATCTTATGCATCGCTTGCCTTTCAACTTCCCGGTATGCCCTCACTTCCTGTTCTTTTAGTGCACTGGCCCGGAATTTGGTACCCACTACAATCCCAAAACCACAACCATTAACCAATAACAAAGGAAAAAATCAAAAAAATAAAATAAAATCCATCCCCATCCCCATCCTTCTTTAAACAACCAAAATCCTTGAAATAGCAAAATTTATCTATAATTTTCATTAAAAAAAAGATGAATCATAATAACAAAAAATAAAATAATATACCAAATTCGTTTTCTTTCATTTTTTGAACTTACTTAACGGAATCATTTGCGACGGTTGGAGAACATGAATGATGCAAATTCTTTTGCCTCCTGAATTCTGTAAAGCCCAAAGAAGCATCAATTTACATTCCTTCACGGATTTTCCCACAGCAACAAAGATCTTATCTTCAATTACTCTTGCAACCGGTTCTTCCACAATCTCTCTACCACTTTCCATGTTTCCTGCCACTCTAATTCCACAAACGTCAATGGACTCGCTTGTTGCGTTATCGCAACAGGCACGACTCACCACAGCCATGTTTACACTTATCAAGCAAATCAATCATCGAAAATACAAAAACAAATCAAAAAACAAACCAAATCAAATAAATAAATAAAGAAAAAACGAGACAAACTGAATTCAGCTCTCTCTCTCTCTCTTCGCGCTTAAAATGGCAGAATTTGACCCAAAAATTCAAAGTTTGTGAAGGGAAACCCAATTTTGAACAAAGGAATTTGAGAGAGAGGAAACGACAGGGTGATTGTTTTGAGAAGTCACTGTTAGCTCTTATTAGGCTTCAAAAGGAATTCCTTGTCTTCATCGGTGATGATTTTATTTTTAAAAAGGAAAACCAGTGGATATTCCATTTTTTCAGAAAAAAATTATAATAAAATATTTTAAGCGAAGTTTACATCGGGTAGTAACCATTGTATAGCTTCGCCGCAGGTTCTAATAGTTGCGTGCAGCAGCGTGATCTCTCTCTCCCCCCAAACTCTAAAGTCTAATCTCTTGTTTCGGTCTCTTCAAAACTTTGTCTCCCAACAGTTTCAGTAACTTCTTCTATCACTGTAGTTCCAGATTTCTCTAAAATTTAACCTGATATTTGCAAGTATTTTCAATTTGGCCTCTAACTCTTATATGGCCGGTGGAAGCTAATAGCAGTCAAATAAATTATAAAGAAAACTAAACGGATTGGGTTTCACAGTAGCTCTAAATATAAATTATCGTGAATTATTACAGTAAAATTTATTTGGGTATAATATATAATTAAAAGGATTATAAAGGTGTTTTAGTATTTTTTAAGTTGTTTTTTTTTATTTTTTATTTGAAAAGCTGCCAGCACGTGTTTCATATGTTCCAGCGAGTAGGTGGCGTCCAAGCCATTAAGAAGGCATATGAAACGTCTTTCGATGGCCAAATCTGGTTATACACCGTCTCGATAGATGCGCAGATGTGCCCCTTCCACATGGTGCGGTGCGTGTAGACATATCATGGATGGATTGTCGTCGGTGATCGATTGTTTGAGTTTTTCTTTCTTTTCTCTCTCCTGACAACTAAAGTGCACAATTATCATCTATTTTTTTTGTTATTTGCTAGGGTCTGGCAACAATGTTAGGCTCAAGAGCCTTGGATATGGAGACCATATTTGGTGTCAAACCCGGGCGCGAGCTGGTAGCCATGTTTGGTGCCAGACCACGACGCATGGGTCTGACATGGTTGAAGACCCAAGCATGGGTCTACTGAGGCTGCTAGACCCAGGGCGCGAGTCTGGCATAGCCCACAGACCCCTGGCTCTTGAGTCTGGCATGGCCGTCAAAGTCAAGAGACTTAAGACATTTTCTATACTTTTAATAATTTTTACATTTAAAAAATAATAATATTGACCCGCTGTGGATCGCGGGCCAATATACTAGTATGCAAGAAAAAAAAATTGAAAACATGATTTAAAAAGTTTTGGAGAAATGACATAGTTTGTAAAGAATCACTGTTGAGAATCGTGATTGTTGAAGAACTACTATTTAGAATAACGATTCAAATAAAAATCATAATTTAGAATCGCGGTTTTAATGTAACCATTATTCCTAATAGCGGTTCTTTAACAACTACAATTCAGAATATTAGTTTCATAACAAAATCACGATTCTAAATCGCGTTTACAATACATTTATAAACACCTTTTTTTTCTCCATGGTCACAGCTTCTAAAAGGGAAAAAAAAACCCTAGAAACCAAAAAAAAAAAAAAACCAAGAGAAAACAACCTCCAATCATCCAAAACAATGTTTAATCCTCCACCAAAACACCATAATCATCTTCTCCTTGTCTACACAAGTATTTCTACCATTTTTTTATTGCAAACCGTCGGCCCCAGCTTTTGTGTGCAGCCTCCTCATCGCCACAATCGATGGAACTGCCACTTGCACATCATAAAATCAAGGTAAAACATTAGCATTGTATGTTACTTTGATGGTTTTAATTATTGAATTGATAAATATTGTGTTTTGATTTAATTAGGTATTTATGTTGTGTTTGATAATTAGATAATTTTAGGTCTTGAATGTTGCAATTATGTGTTTATAATACAATTGAACGGATTTATGAAATCAATTATGCTTGAATTAAAGAAATTGGAGTTTAAATTGATTATTGGGTTAGTTGTGATATTTAATTATATTATTTGAATTTATATAAATTTGATTTTAATTGATGCAATTAAACTAGAGTTTGCATTGAATTTTTGTAAAAATTATCATAGTTGTAGATTTTGTTCAATTGAGATCATTTTCTTTTTATTTAATATTCAACTGTCATAATTTATTTTTTATCGTAAAAATTGTTCAATTGATTAGTTGTAAAAAATATCATAATTGAACTTTTAAAATTAATTATTGTTTTATTGCTATTATTATAGTCTATGTAATAATAATTTGTGTTTGTGTTGAATTATGAGATAATTTGTTTTTGATTAAATGAGTATTTTTATTTTATAAAATATATCTTCAAACTTCTTTATGTTATGTCATTATGATGTTACTATTGTTCCTGGTACGAATAATAGTATCACTTATATTGGCAGAAGTATCGTATTATTGAATGGTATTGGAGGCATGTCATTTGAAGATACCAAAAAAATTATCCGTGGAAGACTTGAGTTGAATTATAATGATGTTGAAATAGATATCACTTTGAAGTGTCTTGTCAGGGAACATCAATATTTTCTGATACCGATTGCATGTGATGTGGATTTTAGAAATATAATGAAAATGTTTGTCCAAAGTAGAACGAACATAATGGAGTTGCATGTGAGTAGCCGACCTAAACTTAGTAGCTCATATAATATAAAGCATGGATATATATATATGCGCGCGCTCATATTTGCTCTGTCACTTAAACATTTATTACATTCAGTTGGTGTTGGTACATATAGGATATTAGAAGATAGGATTGTGGGAATTTATGATGAAAATAGGATCAAAATTGTATATTATGATCAGCGTAGGTATAACTCCTCTAATCCTAGTGATAATGAAGATGAGGATGTCATGAGTTTAGTTGAAACATTAGATGGTGATGATGACGACGGCGATGATGATGAGGCCTCATGTTCCAGGATTTGGTCATGATACTGGAGTTGATGACATGGTTTGTAATGATTGGTCTATTTATCATTAAAAAAAATCATCTGATAGTGGTGATTTGGTTGTTGGATAAATTTTCGGAACTAAAGATGATTTGGTGAATGTTGTCAAGTAATAGCACATTACATATTCACTTTAATATTACATTCAACGTTTAAACCAAACATTTATTCAACTATAATGTGTTCGTCAATGGTATGTACGTAGGGAATACCATAAAAGATCAAATTCATTTGAGATAGCAAAGTTGAAAGGTAATCACACATGTACCAATACATACATAAAAAAATCGTCATCAACTTGATGCTAAATTTATTGCATCAGCAGTTACAACTCTTATTCAAGATAACCTTGCCTGTATTGTTTCCAGCATATAAGTAGAAATTAAATTGGACTATAAGTTCAAAATTTCTTACTATAAAGCATAGGCTGCAAAACAAAAGATACTTGAGGAACTTTTTGGAACACATGAGAACTCATTTGAAATGTTACCTAGATTATTTGTGGCTTTACAAGATTTAAATTCTGGAACAGTTGTTGGGTGGAAACATAATGGTGAAACAACTATTTTTTGAGGTGTTTTGGAGCTTGTTGAGATGCATTGTTTGGACCATGTAATGCACCAATTTGGCTTTAAGCAACACATCTTGTCTAACATAAATACGAGCAATAAGTTACATTCTATTAGTCATTCGGGTAGACACACTAATTATAATTGGATGATCTATCATCTCCAGCATGTATCGATGTGGGATGCATGGAGAAATTTCATTTTTAGATAGGCGCATCTTGTAATTTCTAATGAGTAATACATGGGCTGGTACTTGAGTATAACACGTCGAATCATTACACCTAACCCAGCGCAAGTTCCTCTACGTGAGGAGATGGAGTATGAGCCACATGCATGTCGGATTTAAAATGTTGTAAGTATTTGTTACTTTTTATAGGCTTTGACAAAAAGAACATTGTATTTTATTTATGGATTAATAATTTCTATTTGCTTTATATTAGATTGGACAGTTGTTACATGATGGTCGTTGTGTTGCGGCCGATCTTCGTGATATCGACGACAACGATGAACTTGCTTGTTATAATACATCTTCTTGGTTCGAGACATGTTGTATTACACTTGATCATTTAGGAGAGACATTGAGCTTAGATGATGTTGTCTCGAAGGATGAGACCACATAGACATGTAAGTCATGTTATTGATGAAGTTGATCCATCCACTCGTCGTTCGCAGAAAACATAGATAGGCTCAGATGTATTATTATATTATGTATAATTATATTATGTTATTTTTCTAGTTAAGAGTTATTTTTATTATCACTACTTTTATAATATTAGTTTTTGTTAATTGTCATGTTGATTTTAAAGTTGTCTTACATATTATGCACTTTCATACTTAGTTTATATTTGGAGTGAGTAAAAAAACTGAAAAACCGATTAAACCAAGAAAACCAAAAAAAATAACTGAAAAAACTGAACCATGAAAACAAATTGATTAAAGCGATTAGAATATTTTAAAAAATATTCGGTTCGGTTTGGTTTCGGTTTCATAAGCCTGAAATAAAAAATTCGAATCAAGCTGAACCGAAAAATAAAAAACCGAACCAAATAAAAACCAAGCCCATTAGAAAGTAAAAAAAAAAACCCAAAAAACAATATATTTTTTTTGTTTTTAATATAAAATAACCGAACCGTGCCAAAATCAAACCAAACCGAACCAAAACCGGTCGGTTTGAACCGGTTTTGGTTTTATATTTTGTATTTTACAAAATTTCAGTTTGGTTGTTTTTATAGGTAAAAACCGAACCGAATCGAAAATGATCACCCATAATTTATATAAGCATGATTTAATATCGTTAATTAATAA
>Ga0307511_10004289_pt1 | contig 14553 bp, 12 predicted proteins | sample 13_EM_MG_FD_200266 | JGI IMG/M metagenome (GOLD analysis project Ga0307511, IMG submission 200266) | Populus trichocarpa ectomycorrhiza microbial communities from riparian zone in the Pacific Northwest, United States - 13_EM | ecosystem: Host-associated > Plants > Roots > Unclassified | place... | reverse complement strand
TATGGAGCTTGCAGATAACACATATATCTAGTATCAAGCCTACGAATCAAGTCTCCCCTACCTCCAAAAGTGTAGACCATCTACAACATAGTAGTAGAAATAAAGGCTCAGTAAACAACCTAGTTTAATCTACGTATCACATAAGTATAAGCGGGATCCAAAGAATGGATCTGTGAATATATCTAAAAGAACCCGGATAAGTGCTTATTGTGTGCTATCCTTCGGATTAGATTGAATGCAAAGGTGCAGTGCAATCCCCGGCCGGACTCGCAGCTGTAAGTGTATGTGGTTTTCTCAGGCGCTTATCTCTCAGTTGCTTTTGGTTATGAATATGTGACGTCGACAGTTGTAGCCTACATAGTCGCCGATTGGTACTCTTGAACCCTTCGCTCAGCAACACACAATCACATTCTTTCCGATCGAATTGTCGAATCAGGATATGCATTATTAGCATTCTCGGTAGCTGCATCATCGTGTCGGCATCTCATCAGTCGGCCGATGACCGAATTCATAGTCACGCTAGCAATTGAGCTAGCATTTTCAAGCTTGCTATCTTTAATAAAACTAATGATCAATTCCACTGCACATGACGTGCATATACATCTTGGTTTTTATATCTCCTGCTTGTATCCGTATGTAGATTACCTAAAGCATATGCATTATGGGTTTCGCTTAAGCGTGACGTACTTGATGCGCATGCTCGGTTCTTAATATTGAGGGGTTACCGGTACATATATACAAGGATTCTCTAGGAATAAAAAATACACATACTGATTGTAGTGTGGTCACCTGGCTGTTCACACCGTACTGGGCGCTTCTTTGCAGGGACAGATGTTTGTAAGGATTCTGTGTGGGAACCCATGGGCCAAACCAACTCTTCTCAATGCCCAACTAGACTGACCGTCGACGACTAATCACACCAGCTGTGACCCTAGTACCCAGGTTAATACATGTGGGCACTGGTGAGGTGTAACTACAAGTATCCTATTGCTAGGCCTACATCCTAGGCATACACATGAGCCTCAGTGTATTAACGATCATCGGAGTTCTAATAGGCCCCTAGAATGATTTTTATATATAGTTGGCCGCGGCTGCTTGTTCTTAGATCTGTCTCTCCTGGGCTTATGATTATATTGATCACGTGAAACAGGCTCGTCCGTGGCCTTAGATAAGACTCTTTCTTCCCATTATGCCTAGGCCTGCTTCATCTTGACCTAATCGAAGTTACAACAACTTGCAATTGTTTTTCCTGAAGTAGCAAAAGTGGTATGTCATCGGGCTCATTCTAACAACAAATCCCTATTTCTATCGAAACCGAAATGCTAAGGTTCCTGTTTCCGCGCCGGCAGTCGATATCTATCTTTATATTGATCATATCTGATTTCCACAGCAAACACCTCCTAATTATTATTGTGACGATAGTAAACCCTATCAAGCGAGGCCCGATAAATATATATTCTGGAGTTTGCAGCCATCATATGGTAGGAATTGGCTGATTTCAAAACCGATCCTCAACTAAACTCTATTGATATTGAGATATTCATACTTACGGAGTCTTTGGCAGGTTCGTACATCACGGATGCGCTGGGCCGACTACTCTCTAAATCTTTGATATATCTGATACTTACAAATTGACGGAGTGAAAAGGAAACATCACCCTTCATATCTCCCTCAATCGTATCTGCTCACGTAGATAGAGAGACCCCCCCGGGCACGCCCTGGATCAGGCTTCTGGAGTAATTTCGAAGACTATGCGCACTTGCCCAGCCGAAATGCTATTACAGCGTCCGACGGTACAACCGGTCAGACGGGACAACCGGTCAGCTAACGTGATAAGGTTACTTACTAGCTATACACGGTCAAGTCTCTTCTAGAATCCAAAGTCACTGCTCCTATTTACCTACATTTTGCGTGCTTGAATATCAACATTCTTTTGTGAATTTGACTACCACGCCCACTTTATCCCACCTAGGTTAGCTGACCGGTTGTACCGTCTGACCGGTTGCACCGTCTGACCGGTTGTACCGTCGGACGCTGTACCCCTCAAAAGTCCGGAGCGTCTTTTAAGCTTTCCAGCCACCAGTTGTCTACCCGACTGAGCCAGAGGCACAATCATGCACGTCCCTAATTCTTGCTGGGGGGCAAATAAAGCTAAGTGAGACCCCTCTAACCCTTATTGAGCATCCGCACAGACTGGGTCCGTGGATTGGCAACGGAACTTCTTCCCGAAGAGGACAGATTCGGGAAATTGGGCTTAACGGATGCTCTAGCCTATTAGTCGAGGTTATACGAGACTCTAGGGCTAGAACACGAAACTCGGGAATTTTGTGGAGACCCCAAATTTTGGGAATTTATTTGCAAGGAATGACAAGCTGGGTATGTTTCGGGGCGAGGTCGAAATCTAGAAAACCTCGTTATGTCAAAGGTTAAAGCAGATGGCCCACAATACTGGGTTTATTTAAATTTTAACTACCGAATGTTAACTGGTACGTACGCCGACTCGTTCTTTTCGAAATGGCCACTAATTAAATTTAACGCGGATGAGCAGACATATATGAACTTTGGTACGAAGTACGCACTGGCTATTTTTATTACAGCTAAAGCAACAGATTTACTATAGGGGATACAAATCGCCAGTCGGTTTTCCCGTGCAGTTCACATCACGTGTTACAATCACGTGTTACAATCAGGTGCTGAATATCATCTCCAATCTCGAACCTGGAATATAACCAAGCAGAACATTCATGAATATTAATGGAGATTTTGAATTTAATTACTGCAAAAGGTTCGCTGATATGCGAGCTACCTAACCCCCAGAGATATTGCGACAAACTGGAAAGCCGGTCGACATCGAGACAGATCACGACTGCTGTGAAGAAACCGATGCTTTGTACCGCCTCTTTTCACGGGCAATTAACTGGTGTACCTGTACCGATAATATAATCACGGATCCTTATCTTCACAATAATTGGAAATATAACTGCTAGCAGAATACTACTACATGCAGACGGTTTAATTGATCTAGCGGAATATTACAACTACATACGGACGGGAATTTTTCAAAGAGCTAGCGCTCCAGGGACTCTCGTAGCCCTGTTTTTTTTGAGGGGGAGGTCTATACGCCCGGTCAGCCTAAGGCTATGAGGCGGACGAAGCCCTAGTACTGAACATATGCAAGTCTACAGTCGCCAAAGATATTACGGAGAAAGATATTGATATATTTCGAGCCTCCATGCCACCACTTGCACATCACACTCCAAAATTTTACGAGTCAATTAAAAAGGGTATCAATCCCAAGAACCAACTCCACCACCCTTTGAATGAACATATTCTGTCTACCTCGAATTCGGCCTTCAGCTTCTGCAATGCCTGCTTCATGCCTGAGAGATTCGTTGTAATAGTCCATAGTAAAGAATCGGGAGAGCAGGTATGGCGACGAAAAAAATAGCGGAGAATTTTCTTGAGTCGCAATGTCGCCGTCGCTCGAATTAGGTGGGGGGCTGTCCGCTTGGTCCGAGCTCGAGGGTCTGCTTGCGGCTGCCTCCATGAGCGTGGTGTTGCCTTGGGTAGAGACTAGAACTGGCGGCGGGTCTTTGACATCAACAGATCCCATCACCGGTTGATCTAAGGGAACTGTTGCTTCAAGTGTTGGCGACGCTATGTCCGTTGTGGGTGTTTCGTAGTCGAGCTCGGGTGGGTCGGAGCGTTCGGGCAGCTCGGAGCGCTCGATTGACATCTGTATGGACTGAGTGGGTTCATCGTCGGCAGCGAGGACTGGAAGGATGCCTATTGGGCGCATAGGTTCTTGAGGGTCTCGGTCGACGGGGGTTATGTCGGTATTCACAACTGAGTGAGCCCTACTCGACATGGTGGGTAATTGTGGTTTGGGATATTTGCAGGTAACGTTGAGTCTCTTTAGTCCACTCTGAGCACAGGTCTTTCGATAATCTAGGTGATAGAGGGATGGGCGATATATATGAAAAATCTATGGTGCTGCTCTAAAGCTGATATCCCTTGCCTTTAGACCACACGATGCTACCGTGCACCTTCTTTACTTTCATCAAAGAAAAGGATTGTTTTGTCGAGCACCTTTGAGGTGTTTGTTAGGAATATTGATGGATTGCCGATCAGCTATAGGTTCGGTCGTTGTGGAGACTCGCCACGTACTACATCTAGCCTGGTAAACTGCTGCCCTGCGTGGCTTTGAGGCAAGCTCGGAGTCTTCTCATGGGTCAGGGCCCATGGTTAAGGTAAGGGAAATCTCAATTCGGGGAGCATTTTTCATCATATCTGCCAGCACCTCCTGATATCACTCCCCCCCCTCAAGAATTAATGTCTGTGTACCCTGACGTGGAAGTTGTACTTTTTGTTGCCTATTAGCTTTTATTAGGACTTCTTCACGCTTGTAAGACCACGGTTCCTATGTACAGCTAATGAGTTTGACTGACATAATTTCAGATCTTCATCTCATCCATCATGTCATCATCCCGAAGCTTTTCGACACCAAACCAATAAAGATCTATCCAACTAGTATATTTTATTTACCACCAATTAGCGATGGCTTTCTGTCCTCCTGGTTCCCTATTTTTTATATATATGGGTAGACCTCAATCTGGAGACCGTGACCTAAGAATATAGGTATCTCATTTCGTCGTCATCACTTCACGTGCGGCCGATATGAAGGCGCATGGTATCGCGATCACTATTGGTGGATCTTCCCAACTCGTTAGAGGTCTCTCGGCCAGTGGTGAGGGATAAAACACACAAGACACTTGGACTAATGAGTCTTATATATTGAAAATCTTGCAACTCAGTGGTCGTCAACGCAAAGTGAAACGCAGCCCCCTACGTCGATGGTGGAAAAGCTGACCGCACGATGAAGGCGAAGGGGTTCACATAAGCTATCCACAAAAGGGCTCATTGCGGGTCCACGACAACATACTTCATCTGGTGCATTTGCGAATTTTATTCAGGGCACCAATTCCGGCTTTTTGGTTCTGTCTATGATGTGTCTCCACACAAGGACCTGCGGTGAAAATAGATTCAGTGGGAACACGAGTCAGAGGTTTCGCCAGCATAGGTCCCCACTAAAAATCGCACATCAGGTTACGATCTCGAAGCGCGTTTGGCACAGGTCCTTCGCACAGGGCGATGCGAACGGCGACACGCTCTTTTTTAGTGTGGGAAACCCAAAGGGTTTCCGGGAGTACCTGGGGACCTGGGGATTATACGCTAGGTGTGCTTCTTAAAACCCAAGTTGAATACTTTCTGTGAGCGGGTGTTAGATTTCATATTTTGGGCCTTCACACACACACCGTGGTGGGAATAGGAACCCCACAGCTTGACTGATAAAGCATTAGTGGTTTCACGAATTTGAAAATGGATACTGGATGTTCTAATGTTTCTGCATATTTTCCTGATGGGACCCGGGGAATAGATACGGGGTTTCAAAGCCTCATGTTGCAAATTCAGTGGTAGTCACCAGTTTTCCACCGAGGCCCTAACTATAACAATAACCTCGAGTTAGTAATCATAGCCTAGTATCCAGAGGCTGATTGTAGATTTATTACGCTACGATAACTTTGTGGTATGCTACACAGAGTCCTATCCGCAGCGGATTACATAACCCGTAATCAGGAGTAAATCACTTAACTCCGACAAAGGAATTGGCGGGGCGGCTGTGACTCGAACTAGGGCTTTCCTCCAAAGAGACAACACAAGGCCCGAGTACAAACCACTCGGCCAAGCGAGGTGTCTGCTGCTCGGGATTGGTTAAAGTATATGAAGGTTCTTTAGGTTAGATGTCAGTTAATTTGTCCGCCTTCGGAATAATTCTCTACTACATAGAACTTCTGCCAGTGTTTTGAGTGTCTCTTCCAGCAACTTATCACGTAGAATAAGAATCTGGGCCTGACTATTCAAATTTACAGGCAGAAGGTTACTTGAACCTCACTAACTAGTGCATAGTAAGAAAGATATCCTAAGTACCAAGGCAGGTAGTATTCCTGGTCGTGGTATTACCTAGCCGGTTGCAGGTCTTATTAGTACTATAGTTGGAAAATAGAGTATATAGGCAGGTATACTTACCCTCGTCTGGTAACGGTGCAGGGCAACTTCCTAAGTCGGAATGCTAACAGGGAACCTAGTGTTAGTCTGGTAAATCTATTCGCGCGAATCTGAACTATGTACTTCTTGAAGTTGACAGGGTGGGTGAGGCTTCGCTACGATGATGTCTCTGAATACCGTTATGTACACCGCCTCTTCACAGTTCTACCTTATCCACACAAAGATTAGGAAAGTACTAGCGAAATACCGATTAGGTGAGGGAGTCACCTTTAATTCTCTTGCATTAAAATTCTCCCGAGGCCACCTTTCCACCCGCATCGATATCGTGACCTCGCTATTTCGGTTGAATCAGGAAGGCTTGGTCGGAATCCCAGGTTGGCCTGGTGCGATGTAGATGGACTCATCGTTGGTGAGGGCTGATGTTAGCATTATTCGATGAAGTTGAATCGTTATGTCAATGGCATGAGACTTGGGAACCTAGATTATTGGTATGTATATTATATAAGTTGATATCTATAGCCTCGGTGCAAATGCCGACTGATGGCAATTTGATCCTTGATGTTGCTTTCGTGGCTGTCCCCGAGGCTGCACTAGGTGCTATATGCCACCTGTGCTATGGAGCTGGCTATAGCATGCTTCACAGTACCATATAGAAAATTAATCATAGTATCCCACTCAGTGCGTGGCCTTGCGCTACAGGTTCCATCGGTTCTTGCTCTTATGTTCTAGTAGCATTGTTAGAGGCAAGTTGCCTTGTAGTTCGCAAGTACAATTGCATGTATACAACTTGAATAAGACAAGGATGGTTATGATAGGATGAGTCCAATTACGGTAAGCTGTCTACAAGCTTAAGTATAATGCAATAACAATGGATCTGGTAACTATCAAGTTTGACTATCGATCCGTAGACTGCAAATTTGTATGGAGGGGGAAAGACGAGGGTGAATCTACCTAGGAAATGACTACGCGATTGTTGATGGTACCGAAGTCATTACTGGATACCATAGTGAACAATATGGGGAGCTTTAACCCAGCCCAGTCATTCGAGAATGCTCTCACCCGGCAGGTGAGCCGATCGAGATTTATATTGATATCAGGCAATCATAATAGTAGGATTGACAGCTTCAAGTGTTCTTCTAGCCTTCCTGCAGCGGACTTAACAAAGCGCATACTTACGTTCTCAACATGAAAACTTTTAAATGCATTCTCGAGCACTCTACACCTATAATATAAATTGGTGTCTGGTGCATTGGGGAATCTAATCTCGTAATCCGCCATTGGCGAAAGTGCCCCATGCTGTGACTGAAACGTGATTCAGACACATCCAATCGCGAGATCTGATCACATCGGCGTGCACCCATCGTTCCCCAGACCTCTCACGCATAGTTAAGTAGTAAGTAGACATTCATGAGGGGTATGCAATTGTGGTATATCGATATATGTGGTATTGGTATCCATGGTACCCTGACATATGTGCTAACGTGGTATTAGCCGGCACAATCTTCGTAAAGCCTCTCACATATGTGCTTATGCACCCGCGCTCCTATCCGCCTTCCTCATCTCGAGCTGAGGTTCTACCATGCAGGTATTATATATACTTGCTACAAGACTGTACTTGAACTCTCTCGTTGCAACTGAACATCAACTCCAAGCACGTCAAGCCTCATATATTATGCGGGCATCTCCCCTTCCGACCGCTCCATTCCTCTGGGACATCGCACCTGACCCACAACATCTTATGCTCCCCAGCCCCTACACCTACTACCCCCCTACCCCCATACACATCCCACTTGCTTTCCCGCCCTCTCCGCTGCTCCCCTCCCCCTCGGTAAACAGGGAGGTAGAAGAGGGAAAGGTCTGGACAGGTGGAAGGCAAGGTGGGGCGGCTTTTCAAAACCCCCTTCCTAGCAGTTCGAGAGAATTTGAATGCACAGTGGTTATTTTTGGAGGTTGCGGTCAAGGGGCTAGCCTTGTTGCGGCGAGGAGGAGTAGAGTAGACCTAGGGGTGAACGACAAAAAATAAGTGAGGTAAAATGGCAATCGTACTATTCACTAGTAGTTCTTAGTTGATTACTTGTCTATGTAAGTACCGAAACCTACCAGTCTTGTCTAAAGCATCCTTTTGCATTGATCTGTCGTCCTCGGTTGGTTGCTGTTGAAAGAGTAGCACTATAAAAATACACCCGCGATGCACTATAGCCCAAGAAATTTCGAAGGTTCTGTACATCCGATCGAGCCCCTCTTATTGGATACGCTGGGCGCCGGAGGTGTGTATCCAGTATTCAGTAAGGGGGTACATGGACGGGAGGGGGGCCGCGATGAATCACGTCGATCGCGAATCCATTGAAGCAGTACATAGATATACATTGCATGGAGAAAATCTTCAAGCGCCTCGTTTGTATACATCGATCGCAATTCTGTATATCTCACTAGAGATATCCGGTGCTCTGCAATTATGAAGGGGGGGGGGTGGATACTTTCCCCCACGCACTATAAAAATGGTAAAAAAACAGGACCAATCGAGCTACCGCGGAGCAAACTAGAGGTGATAGTACTTTGCTTAGTAGCTTTGTTCAAAGAAAGGACACTCATATACTTCTCTAAACACTGGTAGGAGAGCGGCACTTTGTCGTCCTCCGGAATGGACCAGTAGAATCGCCGTGCTTGCTTATGGTGGGCAGCTGACTTGCTCCGGAGGTATTGTGCACTGCAGCAGTTCTGAGTTCGGACTATGAGTTCTGGAAACAATGAAAATCTTGACTAGGGGTTAATCTCTGAAATGTGCTATTTAGTAAGAGGTGTATATTTACTAGGCATATAGGGCTAAGGGCCTGAAAATATCCCATCGATCCAATAGTCGGGGTATCATCTAATAATAAGCGCAGCCTAAACTCCGCGGTCTCTACTGGTAAGAGCGGTTCGGCTGTAGTATCAAAGAATAAGTTGACATTCTTAGGTATCTGAGTAACCATATATGTATAAATGATATAAGGACCAAAGAAGTCAAAAGATTGAGAGGTGGAATAGCGACGAATACGGTACTAAACCTAAGGTTTCCGCGGTTGACATATTTGAGAGCATAGGCTGCTATTCCAACTTAGGGATAGTAACATTACTAGTAGTATAAATATCAATATATGTATAGATGTTACATATTGGCCTCTAAGAACGAAGAACTAAATTTCTGGATTTCGAAATGATCTATGGCTTCCTCCTGAAAGACCTGCGCGCTGCAGCGATAACGATATATGTGAAGCCAAAAACTCTGTTGCACGAAAAGGAGCACATTAGAACTCCTCCAGTCAACTATGCGGAATGGCTGTAGCTGTTCAATTGGGGCGTAAAAATGAGCAAAACCTCGGGCCTCAGATTTGTTCTGTAGGTTGTGAAGCATGGGGCTTTGGTGGCGGCCACGGGCAGGTTCGCCAATGACCGGAGATTCTGCGGCTGATGCCTCTCTCGCAAATTTTTTAGTAAAGCAAATCAGAGAGCCTCATGGTCTGCCTCGCTCCAATATAACTGTATGTACCTCGATACTTCGATTTATTAAATTACCCAACAACCACATAGGTATTTCTGGGGTCTGAAATTGGAAAGAGCTAAGTATATGAAGCAAAGATATAGAATCCAAGGTTTCAAGAAGATTGAAGGAAATTAGAAGTGAAATGGAAAGCTGAAGGCGTATTTAGTAGCGAGCGAGCGTACCAGCCCTTAGCTGCAAGTCTTTATCCCGCTTTCCCCCAGGTCCGAAATACCAAATTTGCCGAAGCCTCCACCGTACATACATCATTCCAAGTGATACTCTCAAATCTTCTGTAGGCTTGTCCCTCTAAGGCCCAAGAGAGTCTCCATACCAACTCCCCAAAACTGTATATTCGCACCCTGTACCGTGCCTGCCATTGGTCGTATTCCGTGTATCACAATTGCTGTTGGTCCCTCTCGGTCCCACTTTTGTGGTGCTGCATGTGTTTTGGCAGCCGGGGGGTTTTTTTATTTTTATTTATACTCAGTACTCATGCGGCCCCAGTGGGGGGCCATGATAAGCCAGCGGGGTTCAGGCAGCAGGCAAGTTAATCTACCTGCGCCAGCTCCTATGTACAAATGATACACCGAACGGACAATAACAATGGCAGCAGGGGTGATCGAGCTACCGGTTTTGGTGCATGACGATTGACAATCTGTTGCTTGGTGAGGGTGTTGTCGCTTGGCTACGTCCACGGTCTCTTTCTCATAATCGGACCGGTCTTCGTAGGGTGACCAAATCCCCAATCTGCAGTTTTGGCACGTGATGCCCCCCCCCCCACCTTCCCCTTTCCTTGTCGTTTCTTCCTCTTAATCGACTTCTTGAGCTAGTTCTCGATCCATGGCCAGCTCTATCCTCCTCCTGCCCTTTCCCCTCCATATTCGTCAATGTGGTATGTCGCTCACAAGTATTGCCATACTATAGTGAAATTGCCTACAGACAACCCCTTGTAAATGACCTTAAATTCTTTTTGCTGGACAGTAGGGATTACTTTGAACTATATTTCCCCTCCTTCGGGGTAAATTGAACGATTTTCAGCTCAATTTCACTAGCGGAAACTAGGGCTTTCAGGAAGGGGCCTTGAGATCCTGGCCATAGATATTTTGCGGAGTCTACGAAATTAGCAAATTTGAGCCGAGTTTTCGCAGGAGCGCAGGAGCGCCGGTAGGGTACCGCTGCTGCATGCGGCTGCGCGGCTGATTCCCGACTCGCTAATTGAGATTTGCCAGCAAGGCACAGGCAGGTTGCTAGTCGGGCTGCAAGCTGGTAGTTACCCTTTCCGGGATGTCCTATGTCTTAAACAGGCAGGATCCTCTGGAATAAGGCTGGCACAATACTGGAATAATTTTGGAATAATTTTGGGATATATCTGGTATCACTTCGGAGAGCAACTTTTTCTTTACCTACGGGATCAAAGAATAATTCCCGGAAACCTGGACTGGTTCGCAAGTCGCCCAAAATTACCCTGAGCTCGACGCTTTCTTTATTTTTATTTTTTAATTTTAAAAAACTCAGTACTCGTGTGAGCTCGGCGCTATGTATCTATGACTGGAGCGAAACTTTGTATCTAGATGTATCTCAATATCTAATTCAGTACTTTTAGAAATCAGCTAGTGGGGGAGACTTCAATTGTTGACACTGGTCTCAGAAAATTGCCACTTTCCTGATGTATGCACATCTCCGTCCACATTGTGCTTACTCAGCATCGCACCAATCTCCGGCTGGTGAAAATAGACTATGTATATGTATGGACAACTACCACAGTGGTTGAATAAGGTTCAATATTTCATTAGATTTTTACCTTCCCCCAACCCGCATGTTTTCATTCACCTCTCTCTGAAATGATATACTTGAATATATTTCGCTCTGTTATTTCGGCTTGGCTAATACCTCTATTTAATAATAGCCATCTACATCATACGTTAAGGAGAGGGCCGAGTGTACAGATCAAGCCAATCTAGTCGGGGGTATACACAGGAAGAGTATTCATGTGCATCAACGTGAAACGATGCACAAGTCATCCCTGTGACCTACACCCAAGGGGCGAACGAGAAGACCACGCAGTCGGCTCCACCTGTAGGTACATGGATGGCTGCATATATACAGCCACCTACCATTCACAGGGCCGTGACCTAGCTTAAGGTTAATGGAGTGGAGGAACCCTCAGAGGTGCCAGGCCTCTTCCAAAACAAAAGGAAAATGGAGATATAGCAAGCGCATATGCGGTTTCGGCAGATTTGATTTTATTTGAAAAAAAATGAAAGAGAGCCTAGGATAAGCCTAGGACATTAGGTATCCAACCACTGTGCCACTCCCTGCCATTAATATTCGCACCGTAAATCTGCCCAAAGTCTAGCACCTCGTTGTCGACCACCCTTCAGTTCACGGTTGCGATGGAGCAGTAGTATCCTCGAAATTAACTCCTTACAGTCGCATTAGCTGTGAGAGTGAAAGTTGCTGATTACTCCCTAGCCAACTCCAGAATGACACTCAAGTTCAAACCAGCCTTGCCCAGGAATCGACCCGTAAACACTCGTGAAAGGGATAACTGAATCTGGTATACTATGTTTCCAGACTTAGCCGACGATATACTGTGTAGCGTAGGACCTTCTACAGATGACTACACGAACTCCAGAGCTTACGCATACCATGTAGCTTCCGGGAGAAAGATGAAATATCTATCTGGGGACCCAGGGGATGCCATAGGCGATTTAGCCTAGGGCGGGGGTTGGGTCAACATCAGGTTGATTATATTGCAAATAGGTGGTAGTGGTATTAGGATGATTTTGGCAAGACGTAAGGGTAACTATGTTGTAGAGCGTAGTTGTTTCCCTAGATCTCAACTCAGGCGGAATGGCCTCTGAACACTGTGCTTGCGGATTGCCTAAAACGGCTAGTATGTCTCAGCTGAGCGGAAGCCTGGTGGTGCACCATATCATGGGCTATCTCTGCTCCCACAGCCGCTGGCTATATACATTGCTGCTGTTGCTCATATTCTATAACATAGTGAAGAAATAATCTACCACTGCGCGACGTCTACCGTCAGATTATATGTTGTTGCCCACCAACAGCACATAGATTGGTAAATCGATGATCTAGGACTGGTCTGTGCGCAATTGGTGGATCGGTCGACCGAACTGTCAATAGTGCCCGGTTGGCAGACCGACATAATTGGCGTATCGAACAGAACAGATTGATGCGTTGGTGGCGACGAGGAAGTTGTTGGCGATCCCGGCCTATGAGGGATTGAAGGTTGTTGGCTGAGGTGGGGGTTGAAGAGAAGAATTTTGGTTTTTAATTTTGCTATTATATATATAGGACTTTAGGTGGTTGGTTTCTGTCGTTGTTTTACCTGCTTGGGGCTTCAGTAGAGGGGTAAAATTGAAGCTGATGGAGGGCGGATGAGGATATTATAGCTTAAGTTCCTGTATGACAGATGTTAAGTATATGAGTAGCCGGATCACCACCCGGGGATGCGCGGTCTTGCCATATACTAGATAGTATGAATGCGAGTATGTATTGAAAAAAAAAAATAAAATAAAATAAAGTATATGAGTAGCTTGTTGTTACAGACACTCTTATTGTATGCTTATCGATTGTGGTACATATACATACATGCATATGTGCTAGTCTGGTTCATCCTGAGTCCCATCAATCCAATTATCATGCCCCATTACTATGGGCGTACATGAGTAGTATATAAGGGGAAAAAAAATCTTGGTTCAGGGTAACTACTGTTTCACTATTTCCCTCCTAATACCTAGGATCGGTACGGATGGCCCTAGAATTCAGGGTAACATTTAAGGTGCCGATCTTTAAATACCAATATAGTACCCTGAATTCTGCTCACAACGGTAACTTGTAGTTAGATTGACCACATGAATCAATACCGAGGGTATGACTGTCCCTAGCCCATGCTTCACTTTATGTATACTCTTTCTGCACTCTGTGCCGTCGGATCTATTGCAAGCTCAAGAGATGGAGGTGGAAGTGGAGGTCGAGCGAGGGATAATAGGTTCAAGATATTAATATTGCGGAAGTGAACTAGGGAGTGAGTTGATTTAAGTTTGTGAGAAAGGAGCGGGAATAGTAGGATAGGGTTATGTATGTATGCATGTATCGTTGTATAGAGTTTATCTGATGTATGTGCTACGGGTTAATTTTGGGAGTATGTTTTATAAATACTTATAATGTAATACAGTTTGGGAGTGAATGTTTAGTCTTGGGTATGGGGTTGTGGTATTGTGTAGCTATGGGATTTGGGAGAAGATAGTCTGGTGGTAGTGGCACGATACATAAAGGGGTAGACTAAATCTGATACTTTTGTGGTGTGTTTTGGGTACTCTGATATCGCTTTGCTTGTTTGGAGGATGTTGTGCCTGGCCAGCGGGGGCTGTACAGTTATGTTAACGAGACTCGAGGCTCAGGCCGTTACTACGGGAAGTTTTAGTACTGAATGATCCTATAGCAGGGATCCGTAGGGATCCGTACCAACTGGAGGTAATTGTCCTATTGTAAGGAGACTATCTCACATAGTCTCTTGTGGCTGTGGTGCGGGGGGGTAAGTGCACGTGCACTCCTGGAGAGGTTCCGGTCATAAGCCTTATTATTGAGGAACTCACCTTGCATGTGCTATAGCTATATAATTCGCGTGGGGTAGTACAGAAATACTGCAGTAATACAGAAATAAGCACCAGTTCTTCTCTTATTTTCGAAGGCCTGTTCCGGGTCAACATAGCTCCTATCAATGTTCTCCCAATCATAGCCAACTCTCAGATCCCCGTCAACCCTGTTCTGACCCATTCAGCAATACGGCCCAGTCAGCAATGGGCCGGCCCATTGGTCAATGGGACGCTACTGCTGGTTGGGCCGGCCCATTGGTCAATGGGACGCTACTGCTGGTTGGGCCGGCCCATTCACCAATGGCGCTAATGACCGGCCCATTCACCAATCTGGCGACCACA
>Ga0307511_10004288_pt1 | contig 14554 bp, 17 predicted proteins | sample 13_EM_MG_FD_200266 | JGI IMG/M metagenome (GOLD analysis project Ga0307511, IMG submission 200266) | Populus trichocarpa ectomycorrhiza microbial communities from riparian zone in the Pacific Northwest, United States - 13_EM | ecosystem: Host-associated > Plants > Roots > Unclassified | place... | reverse complement strand
TTATATAAAATATTTTTTATTATGCCATTAAACCATTTACAATTCCATTACGTACAAAATTCATTCGACAAGAACTACAGTTTCTATAATTTTTTGAGCGTGCAATAAAATTAGATAAAATATTATCATGAATAAAATTAATTTAATATTACAGTGCGAGTGAATTTAATTCGCTCTATACTAGTTTTTCAGGAAAAAAAATATTGTTTACATGAGAATGTAAAACTAGTTTTTTTTTTAAAAAAAAAATATACAAAAACTATACACACTAAAAAAAAAAATAATAAAAAATCACCCGAACAGTGCAAGTGAATTGCACTGTGCACGCGAATACAAAATTTCAAAAAGCAGCCTGGAGCTGCTTCGCGAATGTCGCGTTTAAAACGTGAATGTGCATGGGTCCCACCGGTCATTTTTAGCGTTTTTGATATTACCAAATGCTTGGCTCCTGCGTTTTGATTGAAACGCAATCTCTACCGCGTAAACAAACGGAGCCTTAGAAAGGGAGCGTGTTTGGCAGTGTGGTTGTGGGTGCTTTTTTACTAATTTTTCATGCCAAAATGCATGTCAATAATTTTTTTTTATTTTTTAAAAATTATTTTGACATCAACACATCAAAACGATCCAAAACATACAAATCATATTAAATTTTAGTAAAAAAAAATTAAATTTTTTGAGAACGCGGTCGCAGCCATGTTCCTAAACATTCCCAGAGTATAGTAGTGTCTGTAATCATGGTTAAAATTATATATTTTTAAAAATTATATATTATTTTAATATATTAATATTAAAAATATTTTTTAAAAAAAATATTTTAAATTACAATATCTACCCCTAATCATCATTCGCTTTATGCAACCACAATAAGGACAGCTAAAGTAATAGGATAACAACGATATATTTAAATAATAAGATATACTTCTTTCACTGACCTTAGGGTTAGCATATGATTGGTTTTGATACAGATTTGTCAAACTTATACCACTTTATGGTTAAGATAGTGATTTCGCTACTTTCAACTAGCAATATATTAAAAGTATGATTGTGGTTGTTTTTTTTAAGTATTTTTTATTTGAAAATATATTAAATTAATATTTTTTTATTTTTAAAAATTATTTTTGACACCAGCACATCAAAATGATCTGAAAATATTAAAAAAATATTAATTTGAAGTAAAAAAAATAAAAAAATTTTAATTTTTTTCAAAAACATTTTTAAAATACAAAAACAAATAAGATTATAAGATTCATTTGATATCACAAATAGCTTCACTGCTAATTGATATCGACACATTTCTTATTTAATAAATAAAAAATGTATTAAATTTTAGACAGACAATATTTGGAAAGGCGATACAAATATTATTTGATAAAAAAATATTTATTATTTATTAAAAATATTTTTTTTATGTTTTTACATTAAAATAATGTTCTAATATTAAAAATAAATTTTAAAAAATAAAAAAAATATTATTTTAATATATTTATATAAAAATATTTAAAAAAATAATAGGTACTATAATACGGATCATAGCACAAGTCTAATAAATCCCTTCTCCCTCAGCTTAGGCTAGACAAGTCCTGACTCTAGCAGCATTTGCACGCGTCTTCATTTCTTATGATTTAAAGGGAAAAAAAAATCAGGGAAAGGATTAGTCTATTTAGTATTGTGGTAGCTATTGTGGTTCTATTTAAAAAAAAAGTATTTTATAAAAAGTATTTTTAGTTAAGATTAATTTGATATTTATATATGTTTAGTTAAAACTGTAGTTAAAATTGAGATTGAACAAAAAATAGTTTAATGTGTTTGGTTAAAAATACTTTTGAAATTGAGGTTATAAAATAATTTTAAAAAATATATATTAATATTGATGATTTTTAATTTAAATATTGTAGATTTAATTATTGCTATATAAAATAAATAATATTTTATATAAAATATTTTTTATTGTTCCATTAAACCATCTACAATTCCATCACGTATGAAATACATTTGACAAGGACTACAATTTTTTTTTGTTTCTTAAACACGCAACAATATCAGGTAAAATATAATCAGGAACAAAATTGGGATTGCGATCAAATTCTGCAAATGCTATGTCATCAAGGGATCTCCGTTTAATTTATGTAGTGTCATTGAATAATGTTAAACACTAGTTTTTCGAATAAAACACAATTAAAAAATAAAAAATAATTTTTATTTTTTATTTTACTGGGTCGGACCTGGTTCAATGCATTTTGAGCTTTGGATCGGACCCGGTCCGGCGGGAACAGTGGAGCATGCCTCCACTGTTCACTGAACTATCCGCATAAGAAGCAGCAATAACTTGCTTTCCTTCCCCCTGCGTTTCAAACACAAAAACATTATGGGACCCATGAATGCTATACTGTTAAGTGATATATCCGCGCAAGAAGCAACAATAACTTGCTTTCTTTTCCCTTGCGTTTCAAATGCAAAAACACTGTAGGATCCATGAACAATGAATTGTGTTTTTTCCTTTACTAAATAGGTTGTATTTGCGTTTTGCTGAAACGCATACGCAACCTCCTAAACAAACGCTACCTTAAGAGGGAAATGTCCAATTGATGAAAATCCAATTGAAAAAGTTGTTTTTTTGTTTGTAGACCCAATTGAGAACTGGGTGAAAATTGAGGGATAAAAATATCCTTTTGCCAACAGAATGTTAGCCATCCGTCCGTCCATACATCCTTCCGTCTATCGTCCGTCCATCCACTCTCACTTCCAAATTCCAAACTTCCAGCAATAGCAACAAACGACAACGGTCCCAATAATCCCGAAGAAAGGAACAAGCAAACCGCAATGCTCCTCTCCGCAATCCCTCGCTCAAGCTCGAACTCTCTCCTCCTCCTCCGCAATCACAGTCTCACTTCCACTTCCACTTCATCTCCTACTGCTACTAACCTCCTCTCCACCGCCACCACCCTCAAGCCACTCCTACGAGCCCCCTCTGCCTCTTCCCTAACCGCCAGCAACGGCAATCTCGAAAATCCTATCCATCACGTGACTCACTCGCTCTCAGATGACGATGAGGAAGCTGGAGGAGGATCGGGGTTGGTGTCGTCGGCATCCGCCGTTGCTTCTGCTATTCGAAGAGGTTCTAGTTCATCAGTGGAGTTTGTACAGAGAATAGAGAAGGGTCAGAACAACAACGACAACAAGACCAAATTGGTGCTACCCAGCCCTGATTTTCAGAGACTTTGCGTCCAACAACTCGACCTCTTTCACAGAATCGTCGATCCCGACGCTATTCTCTCCGTCTGTCCTGTTTTACCCCATTAATATTCATTTCCTTTGCATAATATTGGCTGATTATTTATTATTTATTATTTATTTTTAAACTAATTTTGCAGGTTTATGTGAGGCCGGCAGGTAGTTATGTAATGGACCGTTTAGAGCTCCGTCGAGTGACGTCATATCCCGGAGTGAATGCATCATCATCAGATATTGTGATATTAGTCGCTAATTTCAATATCCCAACTGGATTACGTGCTGCAGAAGCTGCATTTTCTAGTAAACAAGTAGGTTGTCTTTTTTTTTTTATATAAAAAAAATTAACTAATAATTTGTATCTTAATCAATGACTGTTTATTATTGTTTTGGACAATGATTCGTGGCTACTCGGGTGGGTGGCAACGCCTATAGCTGCCATCCCCTGATTATGCAGTAGCTTTTATGAATCGTAGCAGTAATTTTGGTCATTCTGCAGTAACATTTCGCAGGGCCAACATGAATCGGTAAGTTATTGCAGCGTGACCGAAAGTTGCTGCAGCATCAAGGGGTACTAAACATTTCCCTTATTGTTTAGGGTAAATGTTGATTTGTACTTTTTGTAGGCAGAATGCGTGGCTGAGCATAGAGCTGTTGTGTTTCCAATGGTAAAGCACCCTTTTGTTGTTGGGTTCTTGGTTGCTGAGCTACCGATGATGGAAATGGACATATCATGTGCAAATGGGGAAAGTGATTTGATTTCTCCAGAGGAAGCCTATGCTTCGCCTTCTGCCTCCTTTAAAAAATCAAAATCGTGGAGCATCCAGACTTTAAATGATGAGCCATTGAGGATGTTTAACTTTACAGCTGAGCAGAGATTGAATGCTATTAATATTTCACATACTCTAGCCATGGCTTATGTGATGGATCAGGTAGCTTCCATTGTTTTTCTGACTCCACTGTTATTTTAAATCAGCTTGCAAATATTGGCTTTTCAATATGCATGGAAATCCATTTGTAAATCTCTTCATTTTCAGATACTAAAAGATGCACGCCCTAATGCTAAGCTTGTAATTTGCCTTTGATGGACTGTCTTAGATGCTTATTCTTTTTCATGGATGTATTCTAGCCTACCTTTAAACTGCGGTATTTGAATTTTATGTGTTATAATTAATCCACGTACAAGTGCAGGACCGACAGCATTAGCATGATAAAATTTATTTTTAGTTTTTCAGAATCCTCTAGATATTTTTAAGCTCAATTCTAGTAGTTTGTTAATGGTTCCTTCAATTGCTTTCACTCAGATTTGGTTATCCTTGTTTATTGGCCCTCCGCATTTTCTTGTGTTTTTGGTTGTTCTTTGTGGACAAAGGTGGTTTTTCTAATTGGCGTGTTAGGTATATGATGCTCTTGTTTGTTATTTCATCTGAATTTATCAGTAGTTTGGCTTATTCACTTATTGATTCCACAGAAAGCATTGTTACTTCAGCAATCTTCATGGCAAAATAATGTCAGAATGACAACTCTGGTTGAGCAGGTAAACTGTAGTTTTCCAGTTATCTTGCAATATTTCTTTTCTACATTTTAATTTTGGAAATCAAATAGTAAATTCTCACAGATATTTACTGGTGGTTCCTTTTGACTGAAAATTCTCACAGATTCGTGGTCCTCTCTCTAGCATTAGAACTTTAAGTAAAATGTTATCAATTCACACGAAGAGAAGCGAGGTATGCTTTATGTTGTCCTGGATTTTTAATTAATTTTTTCCCCTTCACTTTTGATGTTATATACATGTGAACAAGTTATATTCTTGCAGATTGCTTATGACATTGTTGAAGACATAATTGTTCAAGGTGATAGTGTGAGAGACGCCCTTCAAGAACTCCAGGATGCTGTTTACTTGACCAAGGCACTCCCTCCCTCCCGCTCTCTCTTTTGAGTGTGTGTGTGGTGTGCATAGTCTATGCCTTGTGAATTTTGTTTTAGCATTCTTCCAAAGTACAATTTTTCTTTTCCCAAAATGGTTGTTTTCTATTGAGGATTATTTGGTTAGTTACTTCTTTCCTATAAATGCCATTGGTTTTGATGTATAGTTTCACTTTACATTGCGTTGAATTGTCTCTAAGTTTCACAGCCTATTGTAGTTGGAGTTACAAATTCATAGTGAGATTGCTGATGGTGTAGAAATTGTGGAGTTTGAAAAACCAAATTTCTCTTTTGTGATTTTATAGGCCAATATAGTGCGGTACAATGAAGAGACATTAATGAAAATTCACAATTCAGCGTATGCCCATCCAGAGTCAATGAGATCTCAATTACCAGAAGACTTCTTGAATGATAGCAGCGATAAGTTGCAAACTCCTGGCAAACCACGTTTTCTAAATCCTGCATCCAAGGACATGGAGATGCCCATGCCACCTTTGGCTCTTTCTCCTCTACAACAACATGGAATACGGTAGGTTCTAGCCTTGCATTAAATCCTCAACTTGAGTGATACATGTTGATAGTATTTGAATTGGCTCTGAACATTAAGAAATGTGACACGAGATCCAATGCTAACAATAAAGTTTCTATTCTCTATTTGGTTGCACATCTCTGTTTATTTGTATTTTGGCGGTGGGGGAAGCATTTGAAATCTAAATCTATCTAAGTTTTGTTTCATCCTTGCCTTTAAATTTGAAAAAAAATATCCTCTATCTTATGCTTGTCATGTGTCAGGAAGACCATGCAATGTTTCTGAGGTGCTGTCAGATTTGGTTGAGGCGGCAATACCTCTTGCCAATAAGCAGCAACGTATTCTAGAACTCGGTGAACTTTCTCAATCTCTGCAAGTTGCCATAGAAGAACCAGCTTTACGCCAGGCTCTGAGCAATTTAATTGAGGGTGCATTATTGCGTACACATGTTGGTGGCAAAGTTGAAATTGTATCTACTGGAGCACCAGCAGGTGGTGCTCTTGTAGTTATTGACGATGATGGCCCTGATATGCACTACATGGTAACGGTCCACTTTCACTCCAAGTACATTTTCTTTATTCAAATTAGTGATTGTGAATCTCTTGGATTCTCTTTATTTGTTCACTTCATGGGGTTGTGATGCTTTGACATACCAAACAGTGCACATATTGAATCCTTATAAAGTTGCTTATGGAAGGATTGGAGGCATAGCAAAAGAATGATACCAGGGATTTATTTGTTACCTTCCCTCTTACTAGGGGCTTTAAGTAAATAAGTGTACTTCAGAATAGATTGGAAGGATAGCAAAGCAAAGGTCAATTACAATTTTCTGGTTTTAATTTAGAAAGTGGTTCAACACGCTTTCTAGTATTTAGTTGCTATGCATTAACTGGGATCCTAACAATGTCAAGTGTTCATCATGCAAAAAATATTTTTCTTTGCATGCATTCCCAACTCTTATAGCCCACATAATTGGTTTGTTGATTTTAGAACTGTCTTTTTTGAATCAAAATTTTCTTGCACTGTCTGTATAATATGTGGCTGCTCTTTTTATTTTTTTCATTTCATTTTCAAAATGTTACAACGTAATGTCTCACGAGAAACACCTTCCATCAATTTCCTTTCCATGTGGATACTTTGTTGAAAAATGTGAGAAAAGAAATGAACAAAATCATGTTATTGCTCACAGAGCGCCTTTTTCAAAAATACGGCCTGTGTTGTTGATTGGATTTAAGTGATTTGCCTGTGAATGTGGATGCAGACCCAGATGCGTTCGCTTATACCATTTGGAGCAGAGCTCTTCTCAGAAAACATGGTCGAAGACAACATGACATGGAATTTTGTTGCTGGGCTGACTGTTGCTCGTGAGATACTTGAGAATTATGGTTGTGTGGTTCGTGTCATATCACCTCGAGTCTCAGACGCAGCCCTTGGAACTGGGGGAACCAGGATAGAACTCTGGCTTCCTTCTTTTGCCTCGTCCGATCAAAATGACCTTGCTCACGAAGCTTAGCAATAAAATGGCTTTGATAGTGGCAAGATTGGATACTTGCCCTGAAATTAAGAAAGGGGTTTGTATGCTAGATGATTTATTTTGTAATTTTGGGGTCTTCGCCGGATCCAGTGTGAACACCCCCCCTCCCCAAAAAAAAAAAAAAGTTACAAATTATAGATATAACAAGTTGGTCATGAACAAAGGAGTTGGAACTTCTTTCAGTTCATTCATGGTCCGAAACATGAACTGGTGTATAGATTTGCCGTATATGCAGTTGATTGTATATAAAAAGCGTTCTAGTCTTAGATTTTATTTGAACTCCATTGATTCCATAGCATGTCGCAGCTGGTGGCAGTTGAAGTTGAACTGGTTGCTGCTGCTTCTATTTCTGCAGGTCTTTTGCACATTCATGGCGCCATCGCTTTGGAAACTTGGATAAATTTTGAAAATCTGGAGTTTGTGTTTAGGAGGCCTGTAATCTCTGTTCTGTTAGCTGCCGGCCTCTGGTCTGATAACTCAGAAATAGTTTCATTTGGTCAAACTAGTTGGAACTGTGGTCATTATTACCAAGGAAGAAGAGTACGACAAAGGATGTTATGTACTTCGTACGACTCCCCGACCCTTCCTTCCAATCACGGTGTTTTAGGCTTGTTGAAAATATATTTAAATAATATATTTTTTATTTTTTAAAATTATTTTTTTATATTAAAACAATAAAAAACCAAAGAAAAAAAATAAAAAAATTGTGAGAAATTCTCAAGCTCTAGATCTATATTTACAATATTAGTGTTACTGACAAAAGAGGCATGGATTAACGAAAACCAAATTGGAATTCTCATCTAAGGGTGCCCTAACTGGATCCAAAACTAGACTCACATTCATTTCCCTCCAAGTCCAACTAAGTACACATTCAAAGTCTTGACCATTATTTACCTCTAACGGCTCAAACCCAAAAAATATTTTCTTTTGATTTTTTGACCCACCTTCTCCATTTTACTTTCGACTCCCAAGTCCCAAAATCCTTCCCATTTCTCTCCGTTTCTTTTTTTATTTTATTTTTTTATAGCCGTTGAAGGCAGCCCAACTCTTCTTCTCTCTTTCTCTCTACCTAGCTGTTGCAGGCAGAAATGGACAAGATACCCACCAAGGAATCATCATTAGCTATAGCTGCTGCTTGTAGTTCTTTGAAGCGAAAGAGACCGCCCATGATTGAGATCCCAAATGTGCTCCAAGAAATCCACACTGTTAATAGTCATACCAGTACGAAACCCCGTTTCCAAGAACTCACTCCCAGGAACACTGCCCTTTCTTTCAGTGGGAATGGTGTTGGTGTCTCTGCTATCAAAGGCAAGAAAAAATTCATGGAAGATACCCACAAGATTGTTTCTTGCTTGCATGGCAACTCAAACCAAGTAATACTCTCTCTTACTACTGGATTTTCTCGGCTTTCCAACTTGATATTTATATATTCTTTTTCTGATTTTTGTTTTTGGGTAATGTAATGTGTAGGGATTTTTTGGAGTTTATGATGGGCATGGAGGCAAAAAGGCAGTGGAGTTTGTTGCAGAGAATTTGCACGTAAATATTCTTGAAAAGATGGTGAATTGTGATGCAGGGAATGTTTCCAAAGAGGAAGCTGTTAAAGCTGGGTATTTGAAAACTGACCAGGATTTCTTGAAACAGGTATCATCATCCCTTTACTCTTTCTTTCTTGTTCACTAATCGTTGAAAATCTGTAAATTTTAATGTTTGATGATATTAATTCTTCTTGCAAATTGGAATGCATTTGAAATTTTGTGTCAACTGTTGCTTCTAGCTTATAAGGCAGGTAAACTGTTTTAATTAGAATTTTGACTAGACTTGTCCTTAATTGGAAAGCTGCAGATTATTGGGTTTTCTTGGTCCACAAAAGCTGCTGCTATTTATAGTTTGGAGAAAGATAATTGACTGAAAAAGAATAATTTGTGAGCAACAAGAGACTATGTGCAACTTGACTTAATTTTATATCAGTCTTAATTATTTGGAAGTCCTAATTCTTCATTCTAAACTGGATGTAAGTCTTGTGTGTCGTGATGCAGAATTCTGTGATTTCATTGTCAGTCTAACTCCCTAAAACCTTCAAGGACTTGATTATAAGTAGTCTACTCAGATGTCACCCTCAGCTAAGCTTTACACCGACCATTGGAGTACTGGCTATACCAATCCTGTTTATGGATTACATAATTGATTCTATCTGATTAAGGCTTACAAAACTGGTTTTGAATGGTGAATCGACTACTCGAGGATAGGACTGGTTGTTCAAAAGACTAAATGTGAAGCTGAAAGCAATTTGTTTGTGATGATAAATATTTTTCTTTATTGAGATTGCATTTGGACATTGTTCTTCTATCCCATCTTTATATATCCTGCTGTGTATATTACTCGAAAAAGGAGGGAGTAGACTGGTACAAGTGCAACAATAATGCATCTTCTTCTTTTTCACCACTCCTATTATCTTTCTTGATCAACTGTAGAAGAATGGCTGTATATTGTCAATAATGCAGGGTTTAGTCAGTGGCGTTTGCTGTGTCACAGCCTTAATTGAAGGGCAGGAGGTTGTTATCTCAAACTTAGGAGACTGTAGAGCTGTTCTTTGTAGAGGAGTAGTAGCTGAAGCCCTTACAGAAGATCATAGAGCAGCACGGGAGGATGAACGTAAAAGGATAGAGGATAAGGTATGGTTTATACCATGGCGAAACATGGTAGTATATACAGCAGTGCATGAAAGGGGTTGTGGATTACTTGTGATATTCATTAATAATGTGATACAGGGAGGATATGTTGAGATTCATCGAGGTGCATGGAGAGTTCATGGGATACTTTCTGTTTCTAGAAGCATTGGAGATGCTCATCTGAAGGACTGGGTACTGGCTGAGCCGGATACAAAGATCCTGAAGCTGAGTCCGGACATGGAATTTCTCGTCTTAGCTTCTGATGGACTGTGGGACGAGGTGAGATGGACAATGCTCATTGTGGAAACTTTATGCATGAACTTTGATCTTGGATTTAACTCATAAATATTGGTAATGGAAAATTGTTTTATTCTATCCTTTGCCTTCGTTTGTTAAATTCATTTCTTTTTGCTTGTGAACTCTGGGTAAAATAATATGCTTTGTCATTTCAAATGCATTAAATTATGGGATTGAAAGTTTTTACTTAATAATCACTCATTTAAGTTTGGACCTAACCTACTAACTGTGAAAATTGAAGGCCGCTTTAATCTCAATTACTAGTATAAAACCATCTCTTACAGGGTTGAGCACCTTTTCTCTACTTTTGCAACATTAAGGTCCAGTAGTGCATCTTGAAGTTGACAGACAGAGTTGACATTTGTATGGTTTATGAGGGCATTGACTTCATTGCTTGATTTATGGAATTATGTGGCTGTTAACTCTTTTTTGGTAATTTGTGCCCTAGGTTGGGAACCAAGAAGCTGTTGACATGGTAATTTCATTGTGTATGGCTGAGAAGAATGTGGGAACCACAGGAGATATTCCAGAAGATAATGATATTGATTATGGTTGTGTAAATGTAAGCCCTTCATCTAAGTTGCGGCGGATATCACTTGTCAAGCAACAAAAAGAGTCCAGACACTCACCAAGCTATAAGAAGAAGGCTTGCAGCTGGAAAGACAATGAAGATGATTTTGCATGTGAAAATGAAAGTCCTCCAACAAAGTCAAGAAAAATTTCATTGGCCAAGCGAGTAAACATCAAGACTGAGTCTCCTATTAAAGAAAATAGTTGGTACAAGAAGAGATCTGCCTCTGTGGTGCTTGAGAATGCTTGTAAGGAGCTTGTGAACCTTGCTGTGAGTAGGGGTAGTTTGGATGACATTACAGTAATGATAATTGATTTGAATCATTTCAGACATAACAGTTGATCTTGTGGGCTAATAGAACCTACTGTGTTGCTTCCTACGAAATCTAGATTATTAGCTATAACACCTGCAACCATGCAAGTGCGCTGCCTAGGTTTGAGACTCCCAATTGTAAAAGTCCATATAGAAAATTGTAGTATCTTTGAACTGCTAATGAGGCAGCAAGTTCCATTAGTATTTTCCTTTATCTTCCATCTGCTTTCCAGCTCAGTTGTACTTCTTGTGATGGTATACTAGCAACTGATATTGATGCTTTTTTCGGGGCCACCAATCTTGCTGTCTAATAAACGAGTTAATTGTACTGCCATGAATTAGGATGAGCCATTTGGAATTTTCAATATTCTCAGGGTCTGTTTCAGATCACCATTTACATTAATAAAATTTGAAGTTTTTGTCTGAGCATTTTGTTTGTAGCGGGATCAGAGGATGCGGATGCTGCCAGATACTCTGTTTCCAGGTATGGCTGAAAGATCATACAGCATGCTTCAGACCCCAGTGTAACAAACACTGATGGTATGTATTATGTAAATGAAATCAATCTAAAAGTAGATGAAATCAATCCAAAAGGATCAATTTGTATCATGATTCCAACTGGTTATGCAAAAAGCCTAAAATTTGCTTGAAATTATTTTCAGAAATCACAGGTAGTCCTATTTGATGAAATTAATAAGGTTAAAGAGGAGAGCCTGGGAGAAGGGGCGGAGCTGGAATTATATAATTATATAATAGAAAGGATCAAAACTCAAGATATAATTTATTATTAGAAAATTTATCTATTTAAAATAAAAATATATTATATTATTCTATATTTAAACACTAAAAATTTAAAAATTTAAAATATTGTGCAGGGCTGGTCCCTGCTCGCCTCCCCCCTGGTTCCTCTCCTGCTTGGAGACAGATCAGGTCTTACCCAAGTTCATAATATAGGCATAAGGGTGAATTAAGCTCTCTAGTCTGGAAATTATTATTCAAATTCTAATTTGACAAGTAATTATCTCCTTACACATCATCTAGGCTTCTTTGTTCTCTGCGTGCTTGTCTTCTAGGTAGAGTGGCAACCAAGAGCTGGGCCAGCCTTAGATCCCTCTGGTTTTCAGCATTTGTTGCTTCTGGAATCTAGATTCCTTGTCAAATTAATTTCCTGCAATAACTCTTCCGAGGAAGTTAATGACTGAAGGAAAACTACAGGTAAAGAGGTAGAAAACAAGCACATATAGCATTATATATATATGGAAAATCCAAATATCTTTCCACATCTTATTTAGCAGCCTCTTTTCACTCCTCCCACATGCTCCCATATTGAAAGTAGCTTGACCCTCTTCCCCACACCAACCTTTTTCTGTTCTTTAGGGAGTACACTTTCGTCAGAATACTCAAATGTGAGGAAAAGGGTTTTCTCCCTTTTTACCATACATAAAATAAAAATATGATAGTAACCTATGATTGAAGCCAAACCCACTTTAAGAACGGGGAAAAAGTTAAGTTGATTGGAAACAGAAAGGAGTAAAAGCAAAAGGGAGAGATTGAAAAGCTTGCGCGAGTAGTATATAATGGCTTATAAAATGTGTTGCTTTTCCTACTTTCTTACTCCTCTATCTTCAAAATAACTGCGAGTTTGGAAATTGGTTATTGAAGCAGTAAGGACGATCTCTCGAGTCTTGATATCTAATATTCTTCCAAACAAACAACTAACCAGTAGCATCCATGAACAGACCTTGAGGTGAAACTGAGAGATCTTGATCAAACCCATATCTCTTGAACCTTGTCTCCCTCTAGTTAGTTTAATCAAGCATTTGAATCTATTCTCCGTTTCTATCTTATTATTTGTAGTGTATAGAGAGCATATATCATGCCTGATTCATTAGGTATCCCTGCCTGCTTCTCCTCTGGTGAGAGGCAAATTGTTGAGCCAGGGGCTAATGTAACCAGGTCAGGCCAGAGTGTGTTCATGTCTGTGTATCGAACAAAGTTAGCTGGTCTCTGCCGTTTGATCATCATTACATGGTGCAAGAATCTCTTGATGCATGGCTTGTCTATTTCTGTTCAAGCAACGAATGGAAGCGAGCATCATCAGTGCAAGGTCGAGCTTAAGCCATGGAACTTTTGGAGAAAACAAGGTTCAAAGCAATTCATAGTAGATGGTAGGGCTGTTGATGTGGTCTGGGACCTTAAGGCCGCAAAGTTCAATGGGGAGACGGAGCCACAATCAGACTACTATGTTGCTATTGTCTGCGAAGAAGAGGTGGTTCTACTTGTTGGAGATTTAAAGAAAGATGCCTACCGAAAGACAGGCTGTAGGCCTGCTCTTATTGAGCCGATGCTGGTGTCAAGGAAGGAACACGTATTTGGCAAGAAGAGATTCAAGACTAGAGTTAAGTTTATTGAGAAGGGAAAGTTCCATGGGATTTCAATTGAATACATCAATGGCGGTAGCAGTGGCAGCAATATTATTGGTGACCGGTTTGATCCTCAACTAGAGATAAAGGTAGATGGGGAACTAGCCATTCTTGTAAAGCATCTTCAGTGGAAGTTTAGAGGAAATGAGTCCATCCACGTGAATAAAAGCACTAGAGTGGATGTTTATTGGGATGTGCATGACTGGCTCTTTGGTTCAGGCCCAAGGCAAGGTCTATTTATATTTAAGGCAGTTTCTGCATCATCATCATCATCTCCATCATTGTTGTTGACTCAAGAAGAAGAGAATTATGGCTCAGTACTAGAGAATGATAATACAGGTGGGTCATCCAGCTTTAGCTTGTTTTTGCATGCTTGGAAAGAAGAATAACGAATCCATAAGCTGCCTACTAGCTAGTACCATGCATGATAAACACCAATATAATATCAGCCCTGAAATTATCTGACCATGATCTCCAAGCTCAGGATTAAATTAAGAAGGATGTCACATCTATGACTGATCATTTTGGAATGGGAATGTAATCAGTTAGATTGAGCTCCAAGAAGGGGAGGTCGCTAGGCAGAGAGAGGGAGGATGGTTAGAGGTTGGCTTGGAGAAGAGCAAGTGGGTCCAATTAAAGCTGGAAGTCTGTCGTAGCTATGCAGACAAGAATGGACAGGCCAGATTGGATAATGTATGAATGCCTAATAATTTACCTACTTTTGGTTCCTTTCCTGCTTTTTCTATGAGTGCGTGTCAAGAAGGGTCAACCCTGTTTTCATGAAGGAATGTGTGAGTGACTGAGTCCAGCCAAGGCAGATGATGTTTGGGATGCTAGGCAGTTGATGGAGATAGAATCATGCAACGAATTAATCAAGAGCCTCTACTCTGTAGATATATGTGTGCACTGTAATCTCTGATAATGTAATGCTACCTTTTTCTCAGTGTTGTTGCTTTCTTAGTACTTAATACTATATCCTTTAATTAAGAGACTGCTTGGATTCTTGAATTAAAGGTTTTGATATCAAAGAGAGGGATTTGTATTTAAGCTTGTGCTGAGTAA
>Ga0307511_10004287_pt1 | contig 14554 bp, 17 predicted proteins | sample 13_EM_MG_FD_200266 | JGI IMG/M metagenome (GOLD analysis project Ga0307511, IMG submission 200266) | Populus trichocarpa ectomycorrhiza microbial communities from riparian zone in the Pacific Northwest, United States - 13_EM | ecosystem: Host-associated > Plants > Roots > Unclassified | place... | reverse complement strand
ATTTCTTGACACATATCGTACCCGTCCTGCACCAAGATCTTTTAGTGTTCAAGATAATCGATATCACCCTCGGTAGTTAACCCGTTCAATCTCTGCGATTCACCGGCCGACGCTGATGGACTGCACAGGAGGATTGGCCCTTGTTCCGCTGCTCCTTTTCACCGTCTGGTTCCTCTTCACTGCTCAACAAGACCTGATCCACGTAATACCGGCTCGTCTGCGAAGCACGACGAAATGCGTCTCGATGGTTTGCATTCCGCTTACCATCATCTCTAGCGCGGCTGGGGCGTTCGTCGGGATATCATATAGTGAGCCTAAGTTATTTCTTTGTTGTTTCCGAGACTTGACCTGATCTTCCCCAGGGACTCTCAGCGGCGTAAGCGCCGTCGGATTCACCGATGATAATGCACAATTCCTATGGCGGTTTTTCAACGCACTCTCCCTAGCCCTTTTGGCTATATTCGAAGCGTTGGCATTCTTCCTCCTGTTCGCGAGACTTATGAAGGTCATCCTTCACAAGAGGCGGAGGGAGTTGACGGGCAGTACGGGAGAGGTGCACCACTTTCGTGGGGTTGTCCTCATAAACCTAGGGATGTTACTTAGTTTGGTGGAGACCCTCATTGGCTTTGCCAACCAGAGTTTTCCACTTGCACTCACCCGGCGTGGGATGAAGGCTGGTGGAAGGATTTTGATGATATTAGGTCTCTTGAGAGGGTAAGGACCCTCTCTACTAGGAAGTGCCACAAGCACTGACATCTCACCAGGTGGGACCACCTGGAAGACGTTCGATTCGTGCTGCAGCGACCTCCAAAGTCGAAACGGGTTTCAAGATTCTCGGCTCTACAGCTCTTCTCCAGCATTCGTTCTCCAGGTGTTGAGACTCAAACATCGGAGCTCAGCGACGAACGAGTCTCCGTTAGGCGTCCTCGAGGTCGTGCCCCGACCTTACACCTACGACTGTCCGAATTCGATGTTACTCCAATCATGAAAACCCTACGTTCCCCAACCGGTAGCCACAACTCACTCCGCGACCATCTGATTCCTGAAATGACCGCAAGGGACTCGGGAGTGGAAACACCAAGTTATCTGGACGTCCAGCATCTGTTTCACGGGAGCGCTCCCTCTGATCTTCCCACCTCGCCATCCACCCCGAATTCCCCCTGGACAATCACTGGGCCAACTCCCAGGGCCAACTCTAGCAATCACACTCGGAGTCCACAACCATCCACTTGGACTCAGGACGGAGGTCTTCATCATCCGACTCACATGAGGGGGGATACGATGTCTAGTACAATGTCGAACCTCCAGGTGGAAGTGATGACACTCTCGGAATCGCCTCCAGACCCCGGCTTCGTGTTACCCATTCCTTCTCGCTCTCGGAGCAGGCAGAACTACGCCATGCCCCCGATCGATTTCACACAAACTGTGGTGTGTGATGTGCAGTCTCCCGTCACTATTACGAGCAGTGCTGATTTGGGACGTCTTTACAGGAGCTGGGCTCTACTGATGATCTACGGGTTAATCTCGAACCTCACCAACTCTCCCGGTCAACCCTGCCGCGACACATCCCACCTACGAATGAAAGTAATCCAGTCCTCCCACCATTGGACCCCCCACGGTTAAGACGCTCCTCGTGGACATCGGAACGCTCAGACGCATCGTCGGCCGTGATATCGACCGTCACGAGGCTCGCAAGGGCAAACACAAACGTCAGCATGACGTTTGTGGCCATTCGACGCACTCCTGGCGCGACACCAGGCGATCGTGTGCTCGCGAGACCACAGAGCGCGACCCCCAGCAATTACATAGTTGGCAGCCCTTTGTCGGCTGTCCATCCCGAACGTTCGAGGGGGGATACGGGTTAAAGTTCAAGTTTCGCCAATTCCATCTTCCATTGTAGCACTTTCTTTGGGATACCACCCTGGCCCTCTGTAGCACCAGTGAACCTCTTGTAAATACGCATGAGTCGCTTTTACACCCACCCACCAATGGATCGGCGTTCAGCCTCTAACCTGGGTACCGGATGAGTGAGCGTAGGGTTGTGTACGGACTTGGGCGCGCATGTATGCATTTGAAAGGACATCAATACAATCGTCGTGTCATGATCGCCGTAAACGCGCGAGTTGGTGGTCTGGATCCCAGATTCCATGGTGCGTCATCCTGCGAAACACGCAAGCCCTCGGAGTTGAAGAGTCTAGACCTTGCCGTGATCCTTGTCGAACAGACCGTACGCCCGGTGTCACCCATCATGCGTTCATGCATCAAATCATGAGAAGGAAAGTTGATCCAAGGGCCTCGACCGCCAACCTCCAAACATTCCCTTCGGTTCCAGAGTACCGCAATCACCATCATCCGTCAGGTTAGCCATACCCACCCCTCGGCAAAGCGTCGAATGACCAACCGTTCATCCCCGAAACGTAGGATCCTCCCCTCTGATCTAGATCGATGGAGTGAAAGAATCGTAAGAACACCGGGCGGTCTCTTTCGAAGCCCGGGCGCTGGATACGTTAGTTTCGGTAGTTGAAACTCCATCACACGGACGTCGTCGAGGAAGGCGGAGGGTTAGGATCATCGTCCTCTCTCCGTTGCGATGGAAATCTCCCCCTCGGTGGTCGCGTCCACGACTGCGGTATCCATCCGTTTTCACTGCATCGCCTTCGCGATGTGCCTTATTAATAAACATCGAGCATCTATTTATTGTCTCGTGTGCACAGGAGCGCACCCTGAGGGAGATCTTAAACTGATGTTACTCGATGGGAGGGATCTGGAAGAAGCGCGGTTTCCGGGCCGGAGAGGCTTCGATGGTGTAACCATCCGTGGGAGTAATGTCCGGTTTTGGTAATCCAGCTTTTTTCCTTCGCGGCGATCATGGTGGTAAGCCTCGGGTTCAGCTTCGGACCACTGGCCTCTCTCTCATACTCTGGCAACCTCCATGCGAGCAGAAAATCTCAGTGCTGCAGCACGATCCCTCGACTCACCTCCCGATGCGGCCGGGAGACCCCACACCCACCTCGAGGAACATGAACCCATTAATGCACCCGTTCGCTCGAGCACGAGAAAGGACTCGCGCCTTGAACGCGGCGAAAATCGAACGAATATTTGCCAAACCCTTTGTGGCCAGTCTAGAGGGGCATTCTGACTCTGTAGAAGTCCTCGTCAGGAAACCGAAATCATTGACGACTGTCGCCAGTGCGAGCTGGAACGGAGGTGTGTACGTCGCGCGCCCTTACCCCGCTCGCCCCCGGGACTTGACTATCCTTGAATCGCCGTTGACAGTTTGAATTGATTAGATATCATCATCCATGATCTCCAACAGCGCACAGAGATTCTCACACTACGAGGCGCTCACAAAGGTAAAGCGTCAGGATTATGCTTCGGTGGCGAGAACGGGGATAGGTTCCTCAGCTGTGGCGTCGATAAGACGGTCAAACTGTGGAGTACTCCGACGGGACTGGAGGAAGATACGGGAGTGAGTCGATTCCCTCTCCACACGATATTACTTCCCCCGTCCAATTACGCTTGTTTGACAGGAAATCACGCCATTGAACGTCTTCCCATCTAAAAATGCATTCAAGTATGAGGACATGTTACTGGTTGAGAGTTGACACTGATGCAGCACCGGGTGGCATGGTCGTTCAGTTCAATCGATCATCATCGGTCGGACCCCTTATTTGCTACCGCCTCCAATATTGTCCAGATATGGGATGAATCGAAGTAAATCGTCCACGCACATCCACACAACCTAATTTCTTACCGTGGGTTACGGCAGAACCGCGCCAATCTCAAACCTTACATTCCCCACATCCACCGAAACGATCACCTCCGTAAGATTCAATTTATCGGAAGCATCTGTCCTCGCTAGCGTAGGATCGGATCGAACTTTCACCCTGTACGATATTCGTACAGGAAAAGCCGAGCGCAGGGTGATTATGCAGGTCAGTCGACGAAAAATATCCGATCATCCGCTCCCTCCGGATTCTTGATCCTTACCTTCCCTCTTCTGAGCTAGATGCGTAGCAATTCGTTAGCATGGTCACCGACGTTCCCGACGACTATACTCCTGCCATCAGAAGATCACAACCTCTACACATTCGATGTACGACACCTTGCTTCGCCCACACAGATATACAAGGCGCACGTTGCTGCCGTGATGAGCTGCGATTGGAGCCCGACAGGCACAGAATTCGTCAGTGGCGGTTGGGACCGTACTATACGGATCTGGAAAGAAGGGGTGGGAAAACAGCCAGAGGTATACCATACCAAACGGATGCAACGGTGAGGTTTACCTGCTCTGCCTTTGATTGCCCCCCTGGCCGCTCACATCTGCACAATGACTCGATAGAGTCTTCTCCACGGTGTTTACGGCGGACGCGAGGTTTGTATTGTCAGGGTCGGACGACGGGAACGTGAGGATATGGAAAGCAAAAGCTTCTGATAAACTCGGAGTTATCGACGCGCGAGAACGTGCGGCGATGGAGTACCGAGATTCACTCAAGGAACGGTGGAAAATGGACCCCGAGGTTGGAAAGGTCGCGAGGTGAGCACATCAGTGTCTGCCAGGAGCTCTGGCACAGTCCTGTGCCACCGCCAAGGAACACCTACACTGACCACGGTTATATTTAGGGGCCGGCACCTTCCGAAGCCGATCTACAAGGCGAACCAGCTCAAACGGACGGTGCTGGAGGCGAGGAGGGTCAAGGAGGAGAGGAGAAGAAAGCATACGAGAGCTGGAGAGACCAAGCCAAAGGCAGAGAAGAAAACCTTGGTCGTTCGAGAGCAGACATAGCAGTGCTGTGGTGCACCTTACTGGCTTACCGCCATCATCTCGGTCTCTGGCCGTTCTCACGTCCTGTCCATCTCGCCCTTGTTTGTCATGCCAATCAGTGGTACCCCCAGCCCAGACTATGACGAGAGCCGGTTGGGGCTGTCTCTCTCCCGTTGACCAATTTTGACCTGACAATCGCGCCCCGGATGTTCAAAGAAGTCAGAAAATGGAGAGGTGTGTATGCGACCGAATTTGGAACAGCTAATACTGGCTAGTCGCGTCGGCCTTACGGTATGGAAATTGATTCCATTGACCCGGCGGTCCTTCCCGGCGGCCGGGGGTTTTGACCACTGTTTAGCGTCGTTGATTGAGTGGGAGGTTAACACTGTAAATCTGCGTCTGTCGCGGGTTATGCAAATGCTGGGAAGTTGAGAAGGCGCTCCCGTCCAAGTCGCAAGATACGAGCTGGCGCTCTCACTGGGCCACGATGTCGATGCTCATAGAGAAGGAAGGTAGGGTGGCTCTTCGTGAGAACTTCTGTGCTTCTATAGATCCAAAAACGACCGGCCAGCTCGTATGCTTCTTGGGGATCAAGAAGAAAAAATGAACAACGGCGCACGGCCATCTCCAGCTAATGTCATGCGGTCACTGGTAGGGGAGGTCATTTGACCCGCGCCGTTCGCTCGTTCCTTTATTCTCCGTTGTTAGTTGACGTATGACATATGGCAGGCGGACGCTAGACCCCACGGACTAGTGGGATACATAAATGATGACAATTTGAAGTTGTCTTCGGGATGATTCGCTCGCATCGACCCGACCTACGCCTGTCTGCCCGAGGGTGAAGAGAGAAATCCGAGCTAAACGTGGTAGGTCAGGTTAATCGATATAGTATTTGAAATGGTATACAGTTGAAACAACTCGTATAGGTGTTCATCGAGCCGGGCGATCCGAGTCAAACCTGAAGGCTCTTGGACGTTCAACGCGAGGCGAATAAGTAGTGGCATCGTGCCCTGATTGTCAATTGTCGGACGGGACCGCTTTACCATCCCTGCGCCGCTCATCACTGAATAGATGTGAGATGGGAGGTCCACCCACGGCCGAGCGACTCTTGATCAGTACTCCGCGTTCACCCTAGGGCTGCGGCTATTCGGGTCAGGTTCCCCACCCATCAACGTTCGGCATCGGTAAGTGAACAATCACAAGCCCATGGACGATGCTATGGATCGCCAAAAACAGGCACATCTGAACGGATGCCCAGATGAACACATGTAAAGGCGGCGAAAGGGCCTCCCTCTGGAGGAAGCCACAAAACCCACGATGGTCGTTCGCGGACTGGGAAATAACGGAATTATGCGGGTCTAAACCCCAATCAACAACAGGTTCCGCATACAACGTGTTTTGATTTCGGAAATCCCATTCAACGCGGGGCCGTTGTTGCCATAGTCCGCATCTCTCTTACCCACTGGGGCTGTTCCTTGTTGGCCGACGCCTTGCTTACTTGAAGGACATTACGACCGAAATCAGGTTTCGTTCGACATCTGATCAAAGATCTGATTAATGATTGGCAACTGAATTGAGCCAGGGGGAAGAACCAACAGACTGGCGAACACGACACGGGCCGCAGAAACAGAGAGTTGAATGAAGAGGGACAAAGGACACGAACATCTCAGCATTTGCATCCGGAGCAGCGAGCTGACGAGGTTTACGCCGGGTGGTTAGTATGGAACCCCGGCGTTGATTCCGGCGGTCCCATAGCCCCGTCGTCATCCAAACAGCCCCGGGCATCAAGGTTCGTGGAGAGAAACAGTTGACCGTTGTCCCCTCTAAAAGGAAGATTCAGACAAGACCAAAAAACCTTGCACGTGTTGTTATAGAGGAAATCTTTACCCTATCCAGCCGTCCGTTGTTGTTTCCTTTTCTTCTGACAAATTCGTGCTACCGACCACGGGGCCCGCCGCGTGACCTCCGTGTTCATACTCGGTCCGAACTTCGAAACCCTCGGTAGTGGTGTGCAATGAGACCGAACATGGACAAGGTCGCATCACCATCAGCAGCAGCCTGGCGTCTCCAACCTCCAAGCACCATGCTCTTCTGTTTGGTGCTTCTGAGCCCGAGAGAACAGAGTCCGTCGGTCGGAGGTTTCCAGGTTCGCGCTCGGGAATTGCCAGTGTATATACATGGACCTCGATTTGATCCCACCCCGCTTCAATGGGGATCGAGGGTCGAGAGGGAGGATACGGAAGGCTAAATATGAATTTCGGTCTGCGCGGTCGAGGTGAAGCTGCACCTTCCCCGCTGGTGATGCAAAACGACCAAGATGATTCCCCGAAATAGAGCCGAGATGAGAAAGTGGCTTGGGGAAGCCCCGCGGACCCCGCAGCAGTCACGAACACGGTTCACGTATCAACGGATGCAGATGTCTAAACTTCTGTATCACGTCACATAGGCCTCCAGCCGAGGGGAGGGGGGGTATTTACTGTATCAGTAACTACCAAGCCAACCCGCGCGGATGTAAATTTACGCGTCCAATGCACGTACCATTTGGAGATGCGCCCTTGTTCTTCCCGAAGGACTGTGGCGGCGCTGAACAAAACCTTACTTACTTTGTGTTCACTCCAGGAAGGTGAGTCGTTCATACCATCCGGTGAGGATTATCTCCGAGCAAGATGGTCTCGAGATGAATGCCACCGAGTAAACGAGAAGAGTCTCCAGCGAAATCACAAAGAACGAGCACTTATGATATATAGATTCATGACGCGTCTGAGAGTTCCGAACGTCCAGGGACCACTGGTAGGGAGAATGAGTACGGCGCACTCCGATCGGAAAGAACCTGGGGAATGGAGGGAGAAGGAGTGCTGTTCGTGGAGAAAGGAAATTCCTCACCGAGAGATCTGAACGTCTCTTACTTAGGGGCAGTAACACAGTCATATCTAATGAATCTAATCAGCCCGTCCGTACCTTGAATACGGAACATCAAGCGTGAGACCCATTTGTGGAACATGCCAGCTCATCGTCGACAACGAGCGCATACATCCTCACGATATGAAAAGAGAGAGGAGAGAAAAAAAAACGCCCTGTACCCACACAATATGAATCTCAATCGCCACCCCATCAATCTGTACTCAGTGAAGGTCAGCGAGTGGCAGGCAACATTGCAAAGTACATAATGATAAATCGTCATACTGCAGTACGTAGTACGTATGAAAAAAGGCCACGATGCACCGGACCAGTAAGTATCACCACGACTATCGTTCGCAATCATGGTGCCACTACTACTATCAGTTGCACACGACGACGTTCCCCTTCCCCACAGTTGAAATTTCATCCTACCACGAGCCACATTCCACTTTGCCCGATTCAGGTAAAGGGCGTCGGCAAAGACTAGGAATAAGAGGAAAAAAACGCCAAATCCAACCAGGAACGCGCCCTGGCACCCAGGGGAGCCGCTTCAATCCTTGACAAGCAATAAAATTCTACAGTAGGACAGCTCCAAGGGGTTCTCTGTTTTTTTCCAAGGGCCCGGTAACTTAAAAGGTTGCCGTAATCAGATTACGGGAGGATCTTCCCGCCCTCAAACGCGCTCACCAACTCTCATGATCACCTGACACGGGCCCGCAAACTCCCCTCCTTCTCCACATCCCCGCCATACAGTAGTCTCTCGTTGGTTCATCACGTCAAATAACAACCGCATTGAATATTGATCGCTGAGTTGTGCGCGCGAAAGAAACCTGTGAGGGATTGGCGCGTTGAAGTCGCGCTGATTGAATTTCGAAGGGGCGTTGTGTGTGTGTGTGATGACGAAGATAATGAACATGTCGGAGTTGGCCGTATTGCCTTTGGTACTTGGGTGGGTTTGGAGATAACGCCACGGAACGGAACAGGACAGCACGGAAGAGCCGACGCGATAGGGGGGCCGTCACGCTTGGGTTGGAGCTCTCAGCAGAACCCTCTTCACGCGATGTGCACAGACGATGTGGATATGTGAACCCTCAGAAGGAGTTCATGTAACCATTTCTAATCGCCCCAGCACCCCACGCACACCCTCTACGACGTCGCTGGATCTGAAACATTCGGATCGAAAACGCGTCGGCCGACCTCCGACCGCAGCGGAGCGGCGAAGGGGTAGGGTGTGTGTGAGGACCAAAGTCCGACGGGGGGCCGACCTGTGCGGGCACCCGATTAAGCCCAAGGAGGGGGTCTGTCGGTCTTGCCGGACGCATCGCGGCCTTCAGACCTCTTCAGGCGGGCTGGGAAAGGGGTTCTGGGACTGGTGCCTGATACGCGTGGGCGCTACTCCTTTCCTGTGCGTCCCACGGCCCATGAGGAACTGGAAGCGGGGGTAAAACCACCTTGTTCAGGCCAACGAATTACTTGTTGTGAGGAACTTAGCGACGGCCTTTTGCTTCTAAACTGACAGTCACAGGCACCGGGGTTCCGAGCTCGGGACGCGAGGTTACCTGAAATAACCAGCGAACACTCACTGGTTCAACACCCTCGACCCCAATCGAACAAATACCTCTTATTCTAGAAGTGGATTTGATAGCAGTTACAGTTGGGATTACCTCGGACGTACCTCGTGTCGCTCATCCGCGCCATGGCACAAACAACTCAATTCTTCCCGCCCTCTCCTCGGTTCCAGCTGTCGAGCTTACCTATCCGTTCCACATCGCTTATCCACTATAAATAGTAGGCGCAGCCGCGTCCTTCTGGACCTGTGCTGTACACTTGTGCTTGCCGTACAGCATCCGAGAGGCCGAGCGCGACGGAGTAGGAGATCGGGAATGGAAATCAGTTGTCCCTCTGCATAGGGTATGGGAATATCCTATCTAGGATGGAGCCCAAGACGCGGTGGGGTGGATCCCGAGATACGAGAGGCGTGTCCTCGTATCTGGCCGAGCCGAGCTACCGCATTCGTGGATCCTGTTGGGGTTGGTCTTTGGATGGGGATGAACCTCGAGAATTCAACGGCACGCACGACCCGCGCAACTCAAGAAGAACCCATGACTCACCCTTGCCCACAACCCAACCGGAATGGTGTGCTTTCGTACGCAATCGAGTTGGGTAGGTTCCGTTCGCAAGTACTGCTTACCGTGAACACGCTCTCCGGACCAAGGATCAATAGCATAACTACCGAACAAAGCTCATTCAAAAAAACTTTTTTTTGATATTCGGTATTCAGAGCGGGGGGCGAGCGAAGTGTTTCCCTCCCGCAACACCGGGAGGAACGAGGGGGCTGGGAGATGTGAGATGGATAAGTATGGGTTCATTGTGCTCGAAAGCACGCATGCACGCACGCACACGGGTTGGCCACAGCCACAACAACCAAACGAAGCTGTCGATCGATATATATGATGATGATGATAAGTAATCCAACGCCAGCAAAGAACTCACGATTTAGGAAAAGCACCAGACCTATAACAAAAGCAGACGCGGCCTGAAAGGAAAAGCATGTCAAGGTTTTAAAGACGCACTACCTACGCACCACACCAGGACGAATCGAACGGACAATCTGTTCGGGAGGTTCGGGATCATGTGCGAAACCGGAACATCGATCCGGAAGGGGATAAGCCTTATTCCCTTCGAACTCCATCTACGCGAAAAGTTCTGTTGCTTCTGAAACCCTTCCCAGAGGAAACGCCTTCCGTATGTATCGACCTAAGGAGAAGAAGGGAAAGTCTGGTGTATGTGTGTGCGTGTGTGTGTGGGGAGGGTTCGGATGGTGGGAACTGGATAGAAGTGGGCCACGCCGTACCCACGAGTTCATTGAACATTCCTTCAACGGACCGTGGAGCGACTCGCCCGGCGACTGCAGCCACACAAAAAAACACAGATACGGATCTGGAAAGTCGCGCGTATACGACACACTTAACCGTTCGACTAGTGATAAGGGCGCGTCTTGATGAACGCGGTTATGTGGCGTTTTGTGGCGCACACCGTGGCGCGGAGGCAGTACCGGCCCTCGCCAAACGTCAGGAGGGCGTGGCCACCGTCAGGTTCGAGTTGGTAAAAGAAAGTAGAGAAGAGAGGAAAGGGGGCAGATGTGAAGAAATCAGTGTGAACCTTACCCCACATTCAGGCAGAAACACGCGGCTTGACCCCACAACACACACGGTGTTTGCAAATCCGATACGAACGTGAACCCTTACGTTGTCTGCGTTCAAAGTGATCCTCCCTCATCAGTGGGTCGGATGGGGTCGGACGCACGACCGTGCGAGGAACAAGCCCTCTGCCCTCTGCCCTCTCCCTCGCATCTATCCATCTACGCGCCTTCGTAGCACGAATTTAAAACGTTCGGGTGTACCCAAGATGGTTTTTCTTATCGGTCCGTATCACTTACTTATACGGAGGGCGCTATTAGTACTCCCCAGAAGATCTGAGCGCTGGAAGTTAGCATATGTTCGGAACTTGACGTGGTTGCGCCATCCTTACGGATTTTTGACAAGAGAGATGTCATCGTGTGCATACCACAACGCCACTTTCCTCAAATTTCAAAAGAAGGACGCATAACCGCCCCTAGCGTGACTCTACTTTACCCCACACCCCAAATCCGTCAAGATCACAAACAGAAGAGGTTGGTCGATCGTGGTATACGCGATTACGAGAGATGCTACAGAGTCTTACACGGTACATAGCGCGCCGGAACAGTGTATTAGTACGTACAAAAAACGCACAGTACGTTCTCGTGACCAAAACAATGAGGTTAAGAATTCCAAAACGAGTAGAAGAAGAGGAAGCGTGTTGTTGTGTATGAGATGAAACGGGCGACAAAGTAGGGTATTTGATCTTTTGTCGGCACGGGAAATGAGATATTTGAAATGCGGTCACGGCAGTTCCCTACCCCGGGCCACTCCTTGCATCCTCTATCAACAACTCGGCGCTGGGTGCTGCGTTGGGAGGATGTCCACAACTTCCGGTCGTTACCCCCGTGACCGCTGTCGATCCTACTCACCTGAGATCATCCTGAGACCCGACCGGCCACCCCAAGAAGATCACAGCTTGGTTCCACGGATCTAAATTCAACACGGATTTCAATCCCCCCCCATATGTATTTCAATTCCACTACAACACGCAAAAGACCGGCTCACACGCCCCCCTCCCCAACAGTGTGAAATGAAATATCACTTTCCGAAAAGGCTCGCAGTTGGTGGTGGTAGCGTGCCTCATGATCGACCCAGATACGAAAAACAAAATGATACCTCCGACATGAATACACACACAACCGGCGACTGAACGCTAAATGGAAACCGACATGGAGGCACACAACGTAATGGTGGCTCACACTTCTTGGCATGAAACCCGGATCCAAGTGGCGAAATGGTTAGGTTCGTGTGCTGGGGGGGTGTTGGTGGGTGGCTGTCTGATTCTCGATACGGTGCCTCTGTGGAAATGAAACCCAATACGAAGGGGAGGAGGAAGAGACTAGTATTGCTCCACGAACTATACGTACGCAGTATGTATGTGGCAGATAATAATAAATATAACAGGATGAGACGCAGGGGAACGAAAGAAGCGAGGAGATGGACATTTCCGCCCATACATCGACGCCCATCACCCGCACCGGAGGTGAGAGGGAAAGCGAGAGCCAGAGAAAGGAAGTACGCGGTCAAAGAGCGGCGTAGGAAGAGCACACTTTATGTAAAACAAAGGGTGAGGAAGGCACGAAGAGAGATAAGGAAAGGAGTATTCCAACATTATAATCCTGGCCGAGAGAATGGAAGGGGGGGCGTAGACCAAAAGGAATTAGGATGATATACAATGATTGGGGACTGACTGCGCGACGAACATACAAATGAGTGAAACACAACACGACTACGGTAGCGGAAAACGAAGTGATAAAACCACCCTTCGCTCTCTCTCGTACGGGGCAATTTTGGTGAAAGATCAATTTCAGAGAAAAACATTATTGATGGAGGGTGAGATGAAAACGCGAGAGCAGCGAGAGAACCTGTCGGATGGAGGGAACTGGGGGGAAGATCGGATGTAGATGGGAATCAGGGAGAGGTGACAAGAAGTGATGAGTGATCTACTCAAGAAACCTCGGGTTGTATAGTTGATGTGTACGGGAGAGAGAATACGAAAGAAAATAAGACACAGAGCAGAGAGGAGAGACTGAGGCTAGATACAAAGTGAGCTCGGCAGGATATCCGGAAAGCAGCGAGACGACGAGAGACTCGAGGGAAGGTGGTGATTCAAATGAGAGGTGAAGAGGAGGCGGTGGCTTGGTTTATCCACTCGACCCAGACAGAATTCACTGTTGAATGTCTGGACGCTCGGAGGGATAAGCATGCCATGGGTTGCCACCAACTGAAACCGGCTCATTTGGCGTATACGGATATTGATGGGACTGCGACATGGTCGGAGTATGCTGTGTGCAAAAAGCACCTGATGAGCACACTATACACCCGAGTGGGGGTAAACTAACCAGATAGTTGTCGTCCTCGACCTTGACCTGTGTGTAATGCTCGTTGATGGATGGCAGGGTGTTGTGGTGCTGCTGCTGGCCGCCCGAGCGAGAAACAATTGGCGACAAATGATGCGGCTAACAAGATCACCACGAGCGTTAGCGAATTTGAAGATGACGGTACCGGCGAGAATTTGACTGATAGTGCCTTACCGAATAGGTCGGGCTCGATGAAGAGCTCGTCGGGCTGGTGACCGGGTAGGTCAAAGAACCGTTCTGCTGAGGGTAGAGTGCCCGTGATTGCTGCTGTTGATGTTGCTGCTGCTGCTGCTGCTGTTGTTGGGAGTTGCTGTTGTATTGAAGAGAGGGGATGTGCAGCGGTGGTGGGGGTGGCATGGAGTTGCGAGGAACGGCGGGGCGGGCCTGGAGTGGGAAGGTCGATGGAGTGTTCGGGGGATACGTTGAACCGGAGGGACATACCAGCAAGTAGTCTCTGTCAGGGTCGGAACCGTTGGAGAGGCGACCGGGCTTTTTGTAGTCAAAATCTCCCCATCCGGTACCGTTGACGCTGCTGGAATCACTGCGATAAGAGTCGTTGGGGGAGAAGTCGGAGGTTCGACGACCAATGTCGGGTCGGAGGAACTGGGCGGAACGATCCTCGAGTTCTCTACGAAGCTCGGCAATCTCCTGGCGGAGACGACTATTCTCGTCCTCGAGCTCCCGAACGCGATTCATGGGACCCATTTCATCGTTGGCGAGACCAACTGCTGCTTGGAGCCTAGTGACCGTTTGTTCGAGCTAGGGGAGAAGCGGATATCAGGACGGAAGCAAATGACGAACGATCGGACGGAGAACGGTGGGAGGTGTGTGTACCTGTTCAACGTAGGCCTTTCTCTTAGCGCGATGGCGGGCCTGAGCCTTTGCATTCCTGCTGCGCTCGCGATCATTTTGGGTGGGGAAAGAGGCGCGAGAGGAGGCGGTGGAAGCGGAAACCGCGAGAGTTACGTTGTTCGAGGGAGGCGACATGTACGGCAATAACGTAAATGAATCGCTCGAAGAGTCTGGACTGGATTGACGGTATGCGTGGGGGGTTGAGGACGCCAGGGAGAGAGACGGAAAAGGGTGAGGGTGGGAGAGAAGAGGTGGTGAGCTGGTGGTGGAGACGAGAGACGGCGGGGGCCTGGTAGAGGATTGAGCGAAGCGGCAGGACAGAGAAGCAGGGGAAAAGAGACAGAGTCGGATTGGGTGGATAGTTATAAAGCGAGGGACGGCAGAGAGAAAATCGCACTAACCTTGATTGTCGGATGCCAATAGGAACCTGACCCGTTCTCGGCTACGGCCATTGACCCGCATTTTTTTCTTTTTTTTTTTCTTTTTTTTCTTTCTTT
>Ga0307511_10004286_pt1 | contig 14557 bp, 21 predicted proteins | sample 13_EM_MG_FD_200266 | JGI IMG/M metagenome (GOLD analysis project Ga0307511, IMG submission 200266) | Populus trichocarpa ectomycorrhiza microbial communities from riparian zone in the Pacific Northwest, United States - 13_EM | ecosystem: Host-associated > Plants > Roots > Unclassified | place... | reverse complement strand
CTCGGACACGGACAACTTCTTGGTAATCCTGTCTATCTCTCTCGAACCCCACAATGGTGCTGTACAACAACCAGTGCGTACCACAGAATTGTATCGTATGGACAGTCATTAGCTGTCATACGGGCATCATGGCTGACCACGCCTGAACTCCCATCCAATCCGATATCGTCGGGGAACGGTTGAACTGAGACCAACAGGTTATCCGGTACATGCTTCGCAAACAGACCTTGCATTCCATTCTTGATCCATCTCAAGGAATGCGTCGAATGCATCAAGAATGCAATAGAACTACCGTTCTCTTCACCTCGTCGGCCAAATGAGAAACCCTATCACCGCTGTAGCTCTGTTGACGATAGCTGGCACTACCACCAGAGTATCCGTCATCTACCCAGGATACAACTTTGGCATCGCCGACACTGACCCAGTGCCGAAGACCCCGAACTGGGGTTTCACCCCTTTTGTATCGATGACATGCTCTGGTGGGATATTACAGTTCATATTGCAGGGGAGGTCTTCGATGATTCATGCGACGTTGTGAAGGAGGTGACAACCTCCGACCCTTGTGCTGAGGGCACGTTCGATTGCAGCTCAGCTCCCACCACCTCCACGGGTTTGCACCTGGATGGGCCCAAGTAAGTTCCATGTCCCATCACCACCGACATACTTTGACATTGATATTGCCGATGTCCAGCCACGCTTGTCGTGGTGATCCCAACTCTGGGACCTGTGGAGGCTTTACAATTTAAGTCTGTGAGTAGTGATCGATGATGATTCGTAAATACACTAGATGCAAAATCTAATTACTCGTCAATGATGGTAACTAATCGTGTCTTTTCCGTTAATGAGTCCCTGTTGGTACATGTGCATCCAGATGTTATGTACGATGATTGTTCTGCATGCTTTCCAAGGCCGCGAGGTTAGTCGAAAATGAGATACCCGGCCATCCATGATCGAGGAACATGTCAAGCACCATCGCCTTCTGTTTTCATGCCTCTTCCGTTTCTTTCTTAGGTCCGACAGCAGCGATCGAGTTGGGTCGTGTCAAATCTGCACCGAATTCGCCCGCGTGCTCGTCAGCACGTTCTGTGGATCCGGATCCAACTGTATCTCCTTTTTCAACGTCAATTGGGGTGGTACCTTCGCCTCCTCGGACAGTCTTCCGTGCCATCGAGTATTCACGGAGCAATAATGACAGGATTAATGCGACACCTGCAAGCGGCGTATTCATGATCCAGATGGCGCTGATTGATCGTGAATAGGCGTGCAGGACAGCGTCGCGAATGGTAACATCCTGTTTGGCGCGTTTAGTTGAACGCACGAGGGAAGGATGATCCGGTGCTTACAGGAATAAGATGCAGTTTCGAAACGGAATTATTCAGCGCGGTGGCACTTGTGTTGGGGATGTACGAGCTTAAACCTGGTATGGTGGCCAGCTTTTTCGGGAGCAGACTCGAGATGATAGCTTCACCAACGGCGATGCCGACCGCGCCACCGACCGTACTAGCGCCAGATTTAGCTCTACCCCTTGAGCAAGGCATTGTGTAACATACCGAAGGAACAAGAAGGCACTCGAAGCAGTAGCCATGTCCTTGAGTGGCATAGCCGCTTGAAGTAGGATGAGAGGAACTTGGAACACTGATCCTAAGCCCAGTGCGGGAACCAACGGGTACAATTCCTTCTCGGCACTAAACGTGATACTCAGTCATACCAGGTTTCCAAAGTAGAATAATAGCCATACTTATTCGAGTTGTAATCCAGCTGGATCATAAGACCCCATCCGAGGGCCATTGCGAAGAAAGCAGCCCAGATTATCGGGCGCGATTTTCCAGTGCGAGAGTTGATGACTCCTGCTACCATGGACATAATGGCTGTACCCAGTGAGAATGGAATCATCCTGGAAAGATTTCTGAGCCTATGTACTCGACTCATCTAATGTTGTCTCACCTGATACCTGCACCCGTGGCGGATGAGCCAAGAACTATGTTTGGTCAGTTTTGGGCCCAGGAAAGCAAACGGACAGCGAACCTTGGTAATACAGGGGAAGGTAACTGGAACGAACGTCACATACCGGCGAGAGCATTAAAACAGTTGTACTCACTATGAAGCGACGAAGAACGTAACAGCATGAAGAAAACTAATGAGGAGTAATATCGATGTCGTGCGAGTCTTGGGACTGCATTAGAATAGACATGTGATGTATCCAATGTGCAACGTACCTTGAAGAGACGGGGAGGTACGATCGCCGAGCGTGTGGTAAACACCTCATTGATGGCACCCAACACAAGCAAGACACAACCAATGACAAGCAAAGCGATGGTCTTAGCGTCGGACCCTACCGGTGGGACCGTCAAGTCTTAGCTTGCAAAATAAAAAGAAGGTGCTTACAACCAGTCTCACTGAACTCGAAACCAATAAGTAAACACACCACCCCCACTACAAATGCAAAGAGGCCGATAAGATCGAGTTCAGCAGCTTGTTCACGTATCGGGCGGCTTTTATGGGGGTTAAGATTGAGGAAAATAAAGAGAATTACTCCAGCGATGCCGCCAGTTGGTCTGTGTGAAGCGTGGTTAGAGGTACTATACCAGGCCTTCATTCGCTGAGGAATACTCACAGGTTGATGAAAAAGCACCATCGCCAAGATACGTGTTCTGTGAGAACCTGCATAATGTAGTGCACTCAGATGAGCCATTAATCTTCTTGATACTATCTGAAACTTACACCACCCAACAACGGCCCTACAACACTATAGTCTGATCAGCGATACTGGCAATGGATAGAAATAGTGTTTATATACCTAGCAATACCAAAGGTAGCACCGATAGAACCTGCATATCGCCCCTGACTGAAAGGAGACGATGATAAGTATCACTGATCACGGAAGAGATGACTCCTCACTCTTTCAGGGGAACGATATCTGCTATGGTGATAAATACGAGTTGCATAATGCCTCCACCTCCGATGCCTTGGATTTCTCGAGCAATGATTAGCCAGTTCATGGTTTGCGCCGCGCCAGCCAGTGCAGATCCAAGCTAATTACCGATTCAGATGAAAAGATAGGGAAGAGAAGAGAACTTTTACCAAAAAGATACATATGGAAGAGTAAAGAATCGGTTTACGGCCTGCGGTCTGATTAAAGAAGGCGAAATGATGGCCGCGAGATCGGCGTACCAAACATGTTAGACACTTTCCCATACATCGGCCCAAAAGCCCCTGCTGCAAGCATATACGCACTGTAACAAACAGCAACTCAGTCATGCGCGATTTCAAGGAAATAGATGTGCATGCCTTCCCACCCAGCTATACTTATTACCACCGCCAAGTTGTGACACTATCGTTGGAAGTGCTGTCGCGACAATAGTCTAGGGGGTCTGTCAGGAAATGATCGTCGAGGAAAAACAGGGGAAATACCTGATCCAAGGCGGCAAGGAAGACAGAGCACATTAGGCCGGTAAATACGATTCCCAGACGGTTCTTTGGGACAATGTGTTCTTCGTTGTTCTTCCATGTTGCCCCTGGGGCAGATTTCTGCATAGGAGTCTCCGGTTGTGTCGTGTGTGCCATCGCCGCTCGACGGTTAGCAGTGCCGGAGTCAATGAGACGGGTGCAAGTTGCTAAGGGTTGTGCTGATATTTATGTGGGCAACCTCGATGACTCTGAATACGCGGCAAAACGACAGCATCCGCACCGTCCGACTCATCGGACTTGATAATGGTTATTGCCATTACTCAGACTAATAGTGCACCACACCGCAGATTCGACTTGCCTGGGAATTTACAATATCTGGTCAGTGAAGTCAAGACTACCAATCGGGTTGCGCTGATCACACCAGGATCCGAATCTCCATTCGCCACCCCTGGTGGACATGCCGAAGGATGGCGATGACTAACAAGAGACGGCACGGAAACTTTTGAGGCCCTGCGTTGTCAAATGCTTGAGCTCAGTGCAACAGCAGCCTCGACTGGGTTGTCAAAATGTCATGCCTATACATAGGGTCAGTTCCTGAAAACATGAAATGAAGGGCATGACGTGATGTGGACACGTGACGCTGCCAGTCAGCGTCCCCTGGGCTTTTATGTAAGAGTCGATCCTTTTATTATTTCTCCCCACTGTTCTATCTCGCTGGGGTCGCGACTTTCCCCGACCAATCCAACAAGGCAGGTTGGAATTTGCATCAAGGCGGCAAATGCAAACATTATTTTATAGCCCATTCATCGACACTGGCAAGGGGCTGGTTCGAACTCTCAAATCGTGGCGAGTGTTACGTTCATGCCATGCCCAACTGAGGGAGTTGCAAATAATGGTGTGCGAATGAGCTCCGAAATCTATCCATGCGGTAAGCTTACGTGGTTATTGCATTGGGTCTAATGGGCTTTCACAGGGAGCGTGCTGGAAACGGGGTGAAAATTTGGTGCCTAGCCACTCAAGCGGTCAGTAAGCAATGGTCAAGCGTCATCTGTAACGTGTTGGGCCCTTCAGAGTCGGAGAGTACTCACATATAGCGTGTAATTCTCGAGGATAGCCGGGCCGAACATGCTATTATTCGTGAGGTGAAGTGCAACAAAGCCGCTTGTCGATCCACGAAAGTTTGCAGGTGAGTATTAGGTCTTTGTCAAACTACCGTGCAGGTCACACCTGAAGGCATTATCCGTCCCTTCCAACCATCAGTTGAAATATTGTTGTGGGTGGAGTGTCTCGGATCCCTGCATTGCGATACTTCGCCTTATCAACAGGAGTTTGGCCGAACTGTAATGGGCGCTTGTTAGTTCATCGAAGCGGCCATAGAAGGCGACGACCATGTCTGGTGGTGTCTTCGGCCAAATAACAGATATAGATTCATTAACCTCACCCACCAGGTACTAGTTAACGGATTGGGTGGTGGTTTCGTCTCCATACTGTTATTGCTATTGCAGTAAAATTTCCTTTATGTTTTTGTGGCCCCGACATAATTGCTTCCAGAAAATGCTCCAACTAACGGTGTGAGTGGAACCGACACTGAAAGGTAAGTTATGCTTACATATGTCTGCATTTCTGTCCAAAGAGTACTTCAGAGGTATGTGTATACATACTTACTGTCACCGGTCGAAACATTCTTGCCACGTGCTCCCATGGGCCATGTCACTGAGATCTAATTCCATGGCACCAGCTGCGAGATTTCGCGGAGAACGAAGAGACACGCGACATGTTATCAACACCCATAGTAGCAAATGACCATGGGGTCCGATATTCCATCCATCTCTCTCCAGTTGCACAGATCATTCACGCTCTACGGTGACACCTTGAACGACTGGTGAGCATTGTAGTGCATGTTGCGGCGGCGACGAGAAACAAATCGGATAGGCTACGACCGCAGCCGTCGTTTCCATTACATCTCACCGAATGGGAGTGCAACACCAACGGCTTGACATCCCAGAGCCGTACGGTTTTGTCTGTGGAGCACGATGACCCGTTGGCCATCTGATGAGAAACACACCGACATTACCCGCCCAGTGTGCCTTTTAAGGGGGAACCCAGAGGCAATCCTGTCGAGCTACACCACAATTTAATGGTAGTGTCTTCCTCTCTCGGGGAGGCAGGCAGGTCCAGGTCAAGGTATAACGATACGTCCAAACTAACTCATCTTATGTTTTAAACATGTAGTACGAAACCACTAGTTTTCACAGGCTCCAGAAAATGTATCATCCATATTTGCACAAATCAATTGTGCTGCCTTCGTCGATCTTGCCTCAATAGAACACGGAAATGGTTTTGCGTGTCTGACATATCTGTCAGCACACCACATTGAGAACAGATGTAGAATACACACACGGCAACGCCTGTTGTAAATTCCGGCTGAACATGAACTTCATTTCCAAGTTCATCTCTTGCTTTCGTGATACGAAGAGTAGTTAAGATGGACACTACTACGGCCCAAACACTTTGCTCTCCAACATATTTGCCTGGGCAAATACGCCTATAAATTCACATCAGTAACGCGCCTAGTCTAAATTGAAATGCTTACCGCCCAGACCCAAATACAGGAGCCAAAAAGTCTTTTGCGATCTTGCCATCGGCATTTAGATGTCTCTCAGGAGTAAAAGTAGCTGGGGCTGGGTAGTGACCCTCGTTTTGGGTTATTGCCCTCGTTAAACTTAACATCCTACTGATGAGTAAAAGTTTAGTGAGCCACATACCAGGTGTTTAGCAACACGGTTGACCCTACATGTGTGTGCGTCAGTACTTGCTCCGAACACAGTAGGAAGGGGATACAACCTTTGGGGATGTACATCCCATTGTATGCATCGTCAGATCTCGTTACGTATGGAATGCCTACACTAGCATCATTTTATAAAGTTCTTTCTGAGGTTGGCAAGATGGACTCACCAAGGGGAATAACAGGCTTCCATCGCAGCGTCTCCAAGAAAACACCTTCGATGTATGGAAGGTTTTCACGGTCACTAAAGTCTGGTAGACGGTCCTGACCGACCACTCGATCTATTTCTTCCTGAGCTTTGATTTGCACTTCCGGATACAGGGTCATTGCGAGTATGAACATTAAGACCGTTGAAAAGATCTGTAGGCCTCATAGGTCACCACAAATCAGTAGGTATAAGTGGCACTCACAGTGTCCTGTCCCTCTTTTCAAAACATTACCCCCCATGTGCATCAAAAGGAATATACAGCATAGACTCAAACTCACCCAAGAACGCACTAGCGGCTACTTCTTTTACAACTTCTTCGTGATCAAACCCTGTATCCCCCCCAATATCTGTCGAAAGTAGGTCATTCACCAATGACTTGCTGGCTGATCCAGTGGTCTAATAGAATCAGATAAGTTCCATCAATGCCTCATGGGTGCAGCATCCTACCATGTTGTGTTTAACGTAACTGACTGGCTCATCCATGATTTTCCTCGCCAACGAACGACTTTCTGCCGCCCATTGCTTGTAGCGCCCCCCAGGCAACCACGAAGGGATGTATGACACTGAAATCACAGTTGACCAGCTTGCTCAGTAAAGGTTATACTACGAGTAAACTCACAGATCGGAAATGCGCTCAATAAAATTGCACGCTCGATGGTGACCACGTTTACAACAAGTTCTGCCAGTCGCATGACCGTGGACACAAAAGGGTCGTTTTCGGGCATAGCATTGTATCCATAAATGATGGCCATAATAACCGATCCCGAGAATCTTGGAGTGGTCAAGATCCTTGGTCTATGTGAAGGAATTGAACATACGCCTGGACATGCTTGACATAGTCCTGAGGTGTAGCAATCAGCCTCTGGAGCATTTGGCGGACTTTCTGTATCTGCATTGGTTTGTATGCCATGGAGGCTTGCTTGTTGAAAGTGAGATTGAACATCTTCCTGTGAAGCCTCCATCTATTTCCATATTGAATGGTAGCCGTGTTGTAATTCAGACCAAAGCTAGTTCGAAACAAGATCAGATTATAATATATGTTCAGCAGCACGTAGCAAACCCACTCATCAACGAATGACAGGGACGGTCGATCAGCATAAATTGCAGATCGTTGTTCCAGTAGTTCGTGCACAATCTTCTCGTCGTTGATGATCACGAAGTCGTGACCGAGTAAAGTACAGTGGACTATGCCCCCTTCCGAATAATATACTGCTATTAGATCGACTCACACTGGTACCAACCATAAACACCAACCATATCGTTTTCCCCACTCCGCGTATGTCAGCCAGGGCGCAGCCAGGTTGATGTCAAGCAAGTTGCCTATGAACGGAAGCCGCTTGGGACCAGGGAGTGAACGAAGTCCGCGCCTATGCGTACTGCTCTGCCAAGCTTTGAGCACCACAAATGTGAGGAAGGCGACCAAAGCAGAGTATAGAGTGGGTGTCGAGAAGTCCATAGTTGGGTCCGAACTGCGAGGCGGATAAGACGGCGGCCTGCATCCACCAAGTTATGTACTGTGCACAAGAACCTTTTGGTTACAGCACTGGGGACTTGTTCGTCTCCGTAACTAGCGCTGTACCGTTATATCGAATACCAACCACTTATCACCGAGGCCAGTGTCGCAAATATTCCCAAGGGTTTAATCTCATGAACTGACGACATTTGGGAATCCATTACAGCCCTTTCCCTCAAAAAGGACTCAGATGCGGTTCCGGAAGTGCTTGCTTTGGACACATGAACGTCTCTTATCGCTTCCCTTGTGCCAGGTGCTCGCTGAGTGACAATTTCTTCATGTGCCCCAGGTATCAATTGATACATATTCACCTGCTCTCACCGGCGTCCCACTAATTCTCAGCTTCTCCCGTATCATCCGTCCCATTGGTACTTCATATCGCTTCTTCATGATGGGACTCTGGGAGTCTGGGACAGAAGCCCGCACATCGACACATTAATGGGAGCACTGTCAACCTGAGGTGGGCATTTAACGTGTCCCCACGATGCAGAGAATTCGGAAACTGGCAACTGGATCACATCTTCGAGGTTCCGTCACAGGTAGTCTGGTCACCAGACTAACCCAAAGTAAAGCTCTGAATGAAAGTTTTGCATTGACTGCATATGGTAAACCCGAAGTTCAACTCCTCCGCATCCAGATAAAAAGGCATGTGTTCGCTTGTCATTTTCCATACCTTCGTCGCTTCAACATGTTCGATTATCCCTACTCTCACCCCATATCGACTGCTTTGGGGAGTATTCATAAGTGCCAGTCCTATCCACAGGTAGCTTCTCGTCAGGGAAGTCGTCAAACCACCTACGCACAGCTTGCTGAATAGTACAAATGCTTATTTTGCAGTCGTCATCCCGATACCGGTCAGGTCTTGGCCGATATCGGACAACATTGCCACTTGCCAAGAATTGCCGATGTCGACTTGGACATGCATAAGCTGAAACATTATCGATATATCTCTCGTCTTCTCTCCACAAACTTTCCCACGTTGAGGAGACCCAAAAAAATACGCATCCACCCACTGGATCCTGTTGTGCAGGAGTTCCAGGATTTCATCGAAGGAGAGCCAGGAGTTTTGATGTACTTCAGTCAGATGTTCGACCAAGCTCCGCCGCCAAAGAATGAAGAGTCTACATTTGTGGTCTATGCCACTCATTGTTACTAGATCGAAGATTACTACCGCGAACTGGAGCAAGTCATCAACTATCCTCCGCGCCGCCCCAAGGTACGAGGATGAAGCTTTGAAGGACCAAGCGCTCAGGCGACAGCTGTCCCGTTCTATACCGTCATAGACCGTTTCTGCAACACTCTGGCGGGGTACCACGCATTTATTCATCCTGGGGTTACCGCCAGATTTCACAACATTTTCTTCAAATGACAAACATTTCTAGAGCTACCGGACTCTAAAAACGTTCTCCACAAGGGCAAACAAGGTTTATCCAGTTCTGCTGTAGCCAATGCATTAGTGGGGTCTGGTGGGAAATCTGGAGACAAATTCGAAGATTTCATTAAATCTGACCGAGAAGACGAACCATAGGGCTTCAGATCTTAAAATGAATTCTTTTCCATGGAAATGCTACCCCACAAACTCGCTCCTGTGGATGCGTACGATCATATGATGTGCAGTTACTGGTGTACAGTCCACTCAAGGAGACCGATAACTTCTGGATCAAGAACGTCATATTCTCTTGGGCATATGTTAGGCAATGATGGTAACTTCATTGGCGGCACCTTTTTCCAGGTCATGTGCGATTACCATCGCTGGCGCAACCCTATCGATGGCGTCGTGAAGAAGACACGTCTTATTCCAGGGACATAATATGCTGTTTGTTCGGACAATCATTGAAGATGATACTTTTCAGAACCCACTTACTCGTTCCCAAGATTTTGTCACGGCTATCTGTGCCTTGATCTTTATCGAGTCGGACAATGATACTTCTTTAGTGGTGCTTGCCACTGCTTTGTGGTCGTTGGATTGGCGGAGGTGTCAACGTGCAACATTATTGTCAAGAAGGGACAGCAGCTGCTTTGGGGGTTCCACCCCCTGCTTGCTTTTCGGGCCCCAGGTGCAATTAACACATATTATTCGTGATGACGGCTCTCCGCTAGTAGGATCGAAGGTATACGTTGGCAAATGTAGTAATAGTATTTGGAGCTGAAAAGAAGCAGATTTGAAACTACAACTACGCTTTGTCTCCGTCGTATGATAACAGCTTTGTTCAGCCAAGTTGTTTCGCCTGTATTGTTTTCACTTACTTAAATCGATCTATGCAGCTTGTATATTTACCTACCACACCATTAGCCCAATTGGAATACGTTCAGATGGATTTCGGTAGGAAAGTGGGATGGACCAAAGAATGGTATTTACTACGCCTCTGGACTCTTGTGTATGTCAAAGAAATAGCACCTTATTCCAACTTCTTAGCTAGGGAGAAATTCAAGACGCCGCGCAGTACATACTAGACCACCGCACTGCGCATGTCCCTATCCCGGGAAGTACAATTTTTCGCAACTTCACAGTATATATTATGAGGCAGTAGATGGATATTCGCATGACTTCAAGACCATAGCAGGATATTCAGCCTTGCGATGGAATTTTTCTGGAGATAAAATGAGCAAAGAAGTGGAGATATAGTGTACACAACTCATCAAATCATACGTGACGTCAATTAAGAAATAACCGGGGTACAAACCAGCCCAGTATTCGTGGAGGCAAAGATTTACGGCCAACCTGGACTCAATTGTAGGTTTAGGTCGCGACCCCTACTCGACCTTGTGTATATGCCCAAAGATGTAGCACTTCGTCCACAGAATCCGAGATGCTTTTCTCCTCGAGCTGCGGATCTGTCAACTGGGGGAGATGACAGTCTTTTGGTTGGAAGCTTGCGTGGCGGAGGCGTTCGCTCAACTGGGGGGGAAAGCTTGCGTGGCGGGAGCGTTCGCTCTTCACTGGCAACTCTGAACCAGGCTCACTCGTACTATCGCCAAAAACTGGCCAGTCCGAGAAATGCCTACGGACTTCAATGTAGTCGTTTGCAAACTCTCCAATCTAAGAGTTGATTCAGTCTAGTACCACCTTGCGAATGTGAGACCCACCTCGGTTTCGTCCAGACCGAGCACCTCGCCTTCTGGCGTGGTCCGAAGATGTAAACCTGGAATCATATCGATAGCTTTGGCAATGATCGCCGTTACCACGAATGTATACCCGCATACGGCGCATACATAGGCGAATTGGATGTATAGCTGCTTCCAGTTGCGGTCGATAAAGCCACCATTAATATTCGTGTTAACACCGTCAAGAGCAATGATCGTATGGGAGGCGAAAAAACCGTTGAAGAGCAGGCCGATAACCCCTCCTATGGCATGTTCAGCAAAGAGGTCCAGAGTATCATCTATCCCGATGAAGGATTTGACTATGACAATGGTAAGGAACGAACTCGGTGGAACCGGCTAAGACTCACACTTCGTTGCGAAGTTACAGACTGCGCCAGCGACAATGCCCATGATGATTGCAGCCCATGGGTGTATATAACCAGAAGCTGGTGTAGCAGCAACCAGTGCCGCAATGGACCCGGAGCAAAAGCCAACCATGCTAAATTTCCGCTCGAGTCGGTAATCAAGAAGACACCACACTATACCACCGAAGGCAGGAGCGAGCATAGAATTCCAAATTGCCATAATCGCGCGAAGATTCGCGCCAAACGCGCTACCGCCGTTGAAACCGAGCCATCCAAACCAGAGGATAAACGTGCCAAGATTGACCATGGCCACATTATGCGGTCTAAAGTTATGTAACTCCGTTTGCTGTCGTGGACCCAATACCCAGGCGTATGCAAGTCCAGCAATGCCGCTACCGATCTCGACGGGACCACCACCTGTTAGGCATTAAGAAGGTTAGTCTGGATTTTGCCTTGATAGATGAGACGTTAGTACCAGCGAAATCTAGGACACCCCATTTAAAACCCCAGCCATTGACATTCCAGGCCCAGCAAGCCAGAGGGCAATAAACGAGAGTCATCCAAATGAAGGTAAATACCATGGCGGGGAGAACTCGCCCACGCTCCGCGATCCCTCCCACCACGATTCCAACTGTCACACAAGCGAACTCCATTTGATAGAAACTATAGAGTAAATCCGGTATTAGGGGTGAACCTGGAGACGGATCCCCAAGGACGTTGATGAGAGCGAAATTGGCAAGATTTCCAATGAACCCATTGGTGGCAGTTGGCGAAAAGGCTAGCGAATATCCCCACAAGTACCACTGAAATATACAGACGGCATTGCTAGCAGAAACAGCCCATATTAGGGACAAGGCGGACTTCCTCCTGGAGAGGCCAGAATAGAGAAACGCTGATGAAAGACATAATAATCAGTACGCTGTTGAATAGAAGCATGACGGGGAAACTTTTGCGAACCCAATCCAGGAATCATGAAGGATACCATCGTACCTGCAACGATGATGAACGAAACATCACCGCCGTTATACCTCGAAAAGACAAAAGACAGGGTAAGCACAAATCCTACACATATTAGCTGCCAAGGCTCACTGGCTGAGGAGGTCCCCTGGGAAAGAACACGACAATGAGGCCTCGAATCAGTAAAATGTTTGGTAGTATATGAGACAATCGTTGACACACTCTTTAACGTCGAAGCAGTCCCGAAGATGGCACTGAGCGTCATTGTCGCGTCTGCAGTGGAGGACTTGAGTCCGGGATGAAGAAGATTTGACAAGCCCCGTTCCCTTCTTCATATTTACCAGCAGGGGACCCGAAATAGATAAAATTTTGCCAGCGAATGTCTTGAACTGACAAATCCTAGGTCGCCAGCAAATATGAAATGGTGAAAAGTGGAACGAATCAAATAGGAACGATGACGGGCAACAAGACAAACACTCGCACCAAATACGGGCTTGACAGTTTCGATGGTCGTTCGTGTCGCCGAAAGTATTACAGGCGACTTCAAATCTGTAACCACGTTACACGCTTGTTGAGTTGTTGATACTCGGGAAACACTCTGATTGGATGGGGGTGAGATTTACAACAAAGCTTACAGCTGTTGGCAATAACCAAATATGTCTATAGCGTCGTGGGACCAAGGAAAGTAATCAGATAGCGGTGTTAGAGTACACAACCTCTGTCGACAATTCATGCCATTTCCTACAGCCAAATCAGCTGATACTGGAAGAAAATGATGGTTCCATCGATCAACCACCTTCCCTACTGATGACTGGCGCTCTTCAATCTGAACCTCAAAGACCAGCATATAGTAGTAGCCTCACTTGAGTCCTTACCAGAGTCGGTGATCAGGTCGAGTTTACTAGTCACTAACTTCCGATGAAATTCTACACGTGCATCAGCGCCGTTGGCTTGCTATTTCAGAGATACTACGGTAGAACTGAGGCAGCTATTTGTCATCATATATACATCAACAGGCATCGGAGAGAGAGATTGACATACTGGGGTAAGTTACTGTATCCTCTAGTGACTTTCCTGACCGATCCTGACCGTCTGGAGTGTTCACTGCAATGGAAAAAAGCAAGTTCGAATTGTCCAGCTTGGCATCACAGTCTCGTTTGTCAGAAGCCCGCATATTTCCGACGCTAGGACAGATAGCCTTAAATGCCGCGGACTTCGAGGCGGACGGGCCATCATGTTCAGACAAATATGGCATCCAACTGATCCCTCTTCTCCCTTCATCACTCGTCATCTATGATTTATAGGTTACCCGTGGGGAAGGATTCTTGGTTGTCATGGCATGGATAATCTCTGCGGCCTCCACGTCATGCGTGGGCAAATTCGAAAAACTAATATGGACGCGACTCAGACGTGGACAACTTGGATCAACGTATCAAGCTTGCAACTTGTGACACGTTTATTGTGCTTTCCAGAACTGGGTCAAGGGTCATCCAGCAAAGCATCTTGAACCAACGATTGTCGGTCAAGCTAGTTAAATTCGGTCGAAATCCCTAATGCTGCATGCATGCACTTTTGGACTGAAACGCTTAGTCTCCTTAATGGGCCCAGTGGCACCCTTAGAGGTTTGTTCGGACTGGCAACATGTTCTGAGATGGGCCCGGGTGGACGTTGGTTCGGTGCGGGTATGCTTCAACTGCTATAGGTCAGTTTCCGTTATCTTGAAGCCGATTGTTAGTTGCATTCTACTAAGGTCCTTCATGTCTATACCCATCCGTCCTCCCGTTTTGTTCCTATGAATTCTGTCTTGGCTAAACGGTTTTCTTATAGGATTCTTTGCGAGTTTTCTTTTTTTTTTCCGGCCGTCATTTCTATGTCTGATATCCGACTACGTCCAGCCAGTTTGATACAACCTTATAACCTCGCTACGTGAACGCCAAAGCCTCATGATTGACCTCTTCCTCTTTTCTTGTGTGTGGAAGACAACACCGAGGTAGTTCATAGAGGTGGATATGATTGCAACCCTTCCAGATCATGCCAGAATAACAACGTTTCCGGCGGTCGCACCTCAAAAATCTCGGCATCCGCATCCCAGGTCCGTACACTTACAATAAAATCGTTGCACTTCACCGCTACAAACCGTACACTTCGTCCTGTATTAACGACTATTGTGGACTTCGTACACACGATTACCTGTCTCACGCGCCAATCCCTATACTTGGAAGGATAACCCGACGCGA
>Ga0307511_10004285_pt1 | contig 14561 bp, 9 predicted proteins | sample 13_EM_MG_FD_200266 | JGI IMG/M metagenome (GOLD analysis project Ga0307511, IMG submission 200266) | Populus trichocarpa ectomycorrhiza microbial communities from riparian zone in the Pacific Northwest, United States - 13_EM | ecosystem: Host-associated > Plants > Roots > Unclassified | place... | reverse complement strand
ACTAATGGTGTTAGAATAGGTATAATATAAACTCAACATTGACTTCAATGTTTATATCCAAGAAAGTTTGTTATTAACATGTCTTATCTTTTTATCTTACTAATTTTTAATACCTTGCTTGTTAAATGATTAATCTAGATTTGTGTTGTATGACAAATGCTTGATCCTTCATAGTCTTCGGCCGACATCGTTGTTATGAGAGGAACTTGATTTGTTGTTAACATAAATTAGCATCATGAATACCTGACAATATTTAAAAGTATTGGTGTTACTTAAATAAGATAATTAAAATGATCATGTTAATACTTTATAATGAGCCATTAATGATAAATCATCTGATTAGAACCTCCTTTGTGTGTGGTTTCCAATTGAGTAATAAAAAAGAGTTTATACTATACTTATTTGAATTACCATTAGTGAATCCTCTAACCTTGACAATTGTTTTATCATTATTTAATCTTTTCATCATTATCACATCTCAAAGTTCTGTTCAACATCAATATCATTTTATTATTTGTAATTTATATAGTTCACCTCCCTGTGGTTCGACCCCGGTCTTGCCGGGTTATTTATTATTTTGACACTCTTGCACCTGGGATAAGAGATCAATCTTTTGATCGTGTCATGCAGCGTTACTCATCAATTGCTGCTCAAATTCACTAGATCATGGATTGCCTTTGCCCCCAGTTGATCTGAATATGTTCATTCATTGATTCACCATTTGATCATCTTTCTTTGCCCCCAGCTGCTGCTCATCAATTGTTGCTGAAATTCACTAGATCATGGGCTGTCTATGTCCTCAGTTGATCTGAATATGTTCGTTCATTGATTCATCATTTGATCATCTTTCTTTGCCCCCAGCTGATTTGAATATTGTTTGTCTTCCTTTTCAGGGTCCATTGCATTACCCTCAAGTGCCAACTTTTCAAGGAGTATCGAAAAGTGTTGATGTTATTTTTGTCAAGGATTTTGCAAATTTGATCGATGTTCTTCTTGTTTGACAATCTTTCTTGTTCTGAAAACAAATCTCATATTTCAAAGCCCATGTTTATTCAAGTCTAATTGCTGAAATGAAATCAGAGATGTATTTTTTTTTTTTTGAAATCAAGTTTGTTTGGTCAAAAACCCAACACACGTCATTCAATATAGTCCTTTGATTGTCTTGTATTTTGAAAACATAAATGGACTCGTTGTAAGATTAAAAAAGCTTTTTCTGGTTCTTTGTGTCTATTTTAATATTTGATCTTGGGTGTGTTATTACTTAATTTTGCAAGTGCACGAATCGTAACAAGTAATAAAGTGATGAGTAGAGTATTGTCCCATGAGGATTTGTAAAAATTACTACTAATTACCAAAGTCTTTTAAATTATGATCTATTTGAGGAATCGAATGAGATAGTTTATGAAACAAAAATTAATGATTAAAAACAAACAATCAATTGATTAAATATTAATGAATTCAATTCTACTGGTTCTAGGATTTCTGACTTACCGTAACTATTCCTATGTGAACTTTCTCAATTGAATTAATTACTCCTAGCGTTGATAATCAGGTTTTTCTAATTTAAACATTAATCTCTCTCGAGTATCAATGAATTATTTCGACAAGCAAACTTCATCTACTCTATAAAAGTTCTGAACTTGTTGAAATTTATTAAGTACCGTAAAACCTTTAACGATTACAAAAGTTCCTAGGATATCTCTATCCTATAGATTTCTTAAGGTATTTCAAACAATAGCTAAAACAATTATCACTTCTCAGTCTCAAATTGAATTCCAAATCATGTAGATGTTGGCCAAAACATACACAAACATTAAACATAGAATGGAATACTCAACAACTTAATGTAATAATTCAATGAAAGAAATTGTTCACATATTCATAGTAAGGTTACATAAAAAAATCTTAGAATAAAAGTCTACTCCATAGTTAAATTAAAGAGAAACAAGCTTGATACGATGAACATCACTCAAAAGCAGAGAAAGGCAGTAGAATAGATAGGTGTCCTCCAATCTTCTCTGCTTTTTGTCTCCTGTTTTGTATCTATTTTCGCCTTTGTTTTGTGCCACCTCCTCTCCTTTTTTTGGTGTATTATATGGCTTCTCTATATCTCAATGTCTACCCGGCTGAACCCCTCTTTTTCTCTTTTATATTCTGGCCTTTTTACCCCCCAGCTGTCAAGAAGAAAATTTCCTTCTCTACTTCATATTCCTTTCCTCTCTGAATATTGCGGGCTAGATTTGAGGCAAAAAACGTGCGAATTCAAAGATATCTATTTCTAGATAAATTGTAGAAAATCGAATCTTCTTTCCAATGACACCAATCTTGCAATTTTTGGACCTCTAAGACTTGAGATATGGGCCAAAACCCAAGACAACATTTGGAGTGCAGGAAATTCGGGTCTGATTCAGTCCCTATTTTTCGACTCGCTATTTGTGCTTCGAAATAGCAAAACTGAGTTCTCTGCCCTTTATATGTTTTGTAGACCTTCATCTCATATATTTAAAAATGGTGACGAACGCCTAGAACTGAGTTGTATAGCTTCCTTTACAACCCAAATCAATCAATGTTCGGTTTTACTGCCGGATTCTGCCTACTTAGTAATCTAGTATCTGAAAACACATTAATTTTCCACAAGGTCAATAGTTCTAAAAGGGATCCAAAATTCTAATTAACTTGTGCAAAACATCCAAAATATTTTCAAAATCAAGCATGAATAGTGGAAAATATACATGCTAAAACTTCTTTTATCATGTGTCATTTGATGGTCTATAAATAAGATGACCTTTTGTGAATTTCAAGAAAACAAAGTTACCCGAGTCAAAACTCGAGGCTTTATCATGAAAGATTGTTTTTTTTCTTAGAACCAATTTTATCAGCATGCATAATAATTAGTAGCTTGATTCATGAAGTCACGACCCTTATGGAATAACTCTTCAAGTTTTGAGATTGCCATTTATCGGTTCAGATTGCTTACTTGATTAAAAAGGGCTTTTCAAAGCACGTAATGCAAGCTATGGTTCATGACTATGAAAGAAAGGAATTTCACAAGCTTAAAAGGTGTTTGAGGGTTTCAAGAACCTAAGATCAACATCAATTATTCATCAATCTCTTTTCCTCTCGTTGTCTTTGTAGAGAAAGTGACATATAACATTGTTAATCTCAAATAGAATTCTCTTAACAGAGGTCATAATGCAAATCCAACTTCTTGTTTTTTTTTATGAATAACCAATCTAATCTTTTTGAAGACACTAGAGGCTTTATCCTAAACACACTAAAAAACATGAAGCTCGATTTTTTTGGTGTTGACTTTTGGCAATTGCTATATCTTTCTTCAATTGAAACCTCATTTTGCCCCTCTTAGAATTGATTGGCATTCTCATTCCTTTCCACTCTTTTTTTTTCACATAGCCTTCTTCAAAGTTTTCTTACATGCCCCCAGTCTATGGTTTCTTTCTTCTTCTAGCCCTTTCTCAATCATTGGACTTTTGTTATAAGCCTTTCTTTTATCCATTGATTCTATCAGTGTCTTCAAAATATCTCTTATTTGCCCCCAGTGTGGGGTGTGATCCTGGTTAGGGTTTCTTTTGAAAATAATATTCTATCAAGCTCAAAATGGAATTGCAAGTGATATAGTTCCAGTATTGTGAAAGGATAAAATGAAGATAACCTTTTCTCATTTCCAGCAAGGTCAGTTAGAGCTGATAAATTTTGACCTCGTCCAATGTAATGATATGGACTTTGTAAGAATCATGATTCACGAGTCCATAACTACTTAATACACTATATGTCGTTATGTATACTGCTAAAACTTAGCTGTGTGGTTCAATTTTGTGTGTGAGCTCAAAATTTGTTTGGTCATGTCTTGTTGTTTATCTTGGCATTTTAACAAATATCGAGTCATTTCTGCAATCAAAACACTTTTAATCTTTCAAGATTGATTAACTTTAATCGCATGTTGGAGTTTGATCAAAGTATTTTGTCAAAGTAAAATGCTAAACATCTCTTGATTTCAGAAGAACAAATAGACAAAGAAAAGACATGTTTCGTTAAAGGATGAGATGTGATCCTAAAACAAAATGCATAACATCAATATCATCATTGGATCAGCTTTTCTGGCAATTTTTATGTTTTGCCAAGCATTTTTTATCACTTGTCATTCTGAAGATGTTCAGGTGACAATATGGCTGATGACATTATCTCTAACAAACTCCACTTGCCTCTTGATCATCCACCTCCAAACTCGATTTTTGAAATTCTTGCATCTGTTCCACTAAAATGGCCCAGGACCCCACCATAATATTCATATCTCTTGATTTGATGAAGTAGAGGCAATAAGTCTCGAGCCTAACAGATGTTGGTAGACGAACTCGAGTGGTAGAGGAATGTCAACCTTTGACAAAGACATTTGAGCAGTTGATGCTACAACGGGACCTGACCAGACCACATAACTAAGGTTTCCCACCTTCAGAGTCATCTCTCATTATTGTTATGGAATTCACGTCAGAACCTTCAATCTTCCCCTCTTTATAGCTTGTTCAATTCTTTCAGCAATCCTCACAACTTCATGGAAATGTTGAGTTGAGATTCCTATTAAATGCTCATAATAAGGGGATTGAATGGTGTTGGCAAACAACATCACCATTTTTGTATCCATTAGTGGAGGTTGAACATATGTTGCCTTATCTCGCCATATTTGCGCATATGCCCTCATAGACTCACGGTTTTCCTTCTTCATAGCCATTAAAATGGTTCTGTCAGGAGCAGTTTCCAGATTAAATTTATAGTGCTTCAAGAAGGCATCTACCAAGTCTTTCCATGTCTTGATCTTGGTATTGTCTAGGCTCATGTACCAGCTCAAAGCGGATCTAGTGAGACTATCTTGGAAAAAGTATATCAGCATCTTATCGTTATAGATCATTTCAGCCATCTTGTTATAGTATGACCGGAGATGGGTATATGGGCATTCTAGTCTAGTATACTTGATGAAGTCCGGTACTCTAAACTCCTTCGGCACCACAAGATTTGGAACCAAACAAACTTCAGCTGGTATCATAGGGTGAATTAGATTATTTCCTTCAACTGCTCTCAATCTTTCTTCTAGGGCAACCCATTTATCATGGTTTGTGGGATTGGTAAACCTATTGTCAGAAGGTCCTTTTGTTGTTGGATTCACGGTGATCTGAGTTTGACTTGGATAGACAGTGGCGAAAGGGACAAAATGATTCCCAGTTATTGAGTCTGCCCTTAATTTCTAAGATGTGTGAGGGACGTGGATTGATGGTGTTTTCACAGGAGGTTGTGCAGAAATTCCTTTTTCCATTCTTGGAGCTCAACACTTGTTCAAACAGATCTGTAAATCTAGCTACTTCACCTTTGATGCTCTCAATTTCATTTTGATAATGGGCCTCCAACTGAGCTCTTTCTTCATTTACCATCTTTCAGGTGTAGCAAATCTTGGGTGGGGGACCTACATTTCAACCTGGCAATATGTATGATAAATATATGAGTATGTTTCTATATAATGAGCTCGCCCTTCCAGGGTTGACACATGGTCGAAACCCTTGCATGATGATACAAGAATTTTGATTCTCGCTCTACAACGGAAATTTCCTGAGCAACGGCCATTGTGTCAACCACAAGTCTTGAGTTCAAAATGCTTCAAGAAGGGCTTACTTTGATGCAAAACAAAGGTAACACAACACAACTTAAGGGCAGGTTCTATTCATTAAGTGATACAAAGGGTAGGTTGACTATCTAGTCTCAAAAAGGGTCTCATATATGTCCAGTGATGATCTTCGTAAAAAAAATATAGGGGCGTTGCAAGAAATGGTTAAAGCACGTATGCCCACCATTACCAAGCAGACACTCGAATATGAGTTGGGTGTTTCACGCATTTGAGCCCTGACCAATAGTCATAAGGCAGATCGCTAATCCTCCACCTAACTTAGAAGCTTGTGTGTGCTTTCTAAAAATTAAAGTATGTGATGCATGAGGCAGTTCTATACAATACATGAAAATATATGTATGGAAATTAAAGCGTGTAAGAAAATAAATAAAATAAGCTTATTAACAAAAAACACGCAAACCAAACAAAACATAATTATCAGATAAAAACAAAGTTTAGTCCACAAGGTCCCCAGTGGAGTCGCCATTCTGTCGCATATGTGCGGCGTCGCGGCGAAAATATCCACTCTTTAATTGTATCTATTAGAAAAATATTAGTGGAAAGCATGAATGGGAGTCGCCACCTAGTATTTTGGTCACTAGGAACTCTAACTGGTTTCAAAGATCGGGTACGGACTGGTTGCGTAAAGGGAAGGTATTAGCCCCCCAAATACGCCCTACCTAAGGTAAGGTGCATTGTTTTATTGTCTGATAAAATCTAAGGTCTTGTCGTGTTTTCTAGTTGTTGATCCGTCTATGGTTTAAGAAAAGTCCTCCTTGGTACATAGATCCTTATCTTATCGGGTAAAACCTAATCGTTCTAACATCAACAAAAGAATTTAATATCCGGAATACATCTTACGTATAAGGTTGTAACCTCAGATACTAAAAGAAAACAAATTTTTTTTTTTTGAATTTTTAAAATATTGGCTTAGTTCTCGTGACTTTAATAAACTGGTTATTAAAACCAAAATGCATGCTAATATATATTTTTGAAATTTTATTTATTGTATGAAAATACAATATGATTTTTTATTTTATTTTTTTTAGAGACTTGGCCGTAAGCATAAAAAACACATTTTTTCATTTTTTCAATGTTTTGACGAAAACCGAGTATCTTAATACCGGATTTGTATCTTTACGGTATAAAAATACAAACCAATATTAAGCAAAATTCAGTAGAGAAATACATAGAAAAATCACAAATTGTCAAGGAAACGACGCCGTTTTCAAATTCAAAAATTAATATTTCTGATTTGGTCCTTGGATGTTTTTACAATTTTGTAATCAAGCCTCTAGGTAAATTGTAATTGGATTCCTTGATTTTAGCGTTATTTACAAGACAACCTTGGTTCTAGATTCATGCGATTTGACCCTCAATTGATCAATAAACTTCTAATTTCTTCAATTTAGCCCCTGATTTGGTCAATTTCAGCCCCTCTATTTACCCGCCTTTTCCGGTTTAGTCCTTGGTTTTAGATTTTTTTATTTAAGTCCCTAATTAGCCATTAAACTTCAATAATTATGAAATTGAGCCCCTGATTTGACCAAATCAACTCTTGAAAATTATAATTTGACCCTAGAACTTTAATTTCTTCCACTAAAAGCCTAAATTTACTTAAAACTCAGCTTTTCTTTCAATCAAACCCTCCATTAACTCAATTAAACCCTTGATAAAATTTAATTGAGTCCATAAACATCTGATTTTGGACTTTTCTTCCTGAAATTGAATTTGCCTTGTCAACGAGCTTTCATTAGTTAAAAATATACTGTCAAATTTCAATTCTTGTATTTTTGAATCTCCTCAACCAATTTCTAGCCATTTTATGGGTGTTCCAACATCCTTTTCTCACTCCTATTACTTTTTGGATTTCTTCCGAATATTTTTTGATATATATATTTTGTATTTTTTCATTTTTTGTGTGGGAACCCAAAAATGGGTAACAACAAACATCATCATCATCATCTTCATCGATATTTGCTTGTCCGCTAGAGATCAAAACAATATTCAACTCCTCTGCGTCAACATCAACAAGACTATCATCGAAAAAATGAAAATTTGAATTTTCTTCCAAGTCAATCGAAGGAGCAACTCGATATGGTTCAACCAACTCACTAACTTGAAAGACTTCATCTTGCACACTTGTGTCTTCCTTCTCATCTTGAACAACCTCGACACGACCCTTGGGTTCACTATGATATTGCAGTTCGACGACCTCTTCTAATCTACCATAATAGTCAACTTCTAACTCACTACAAGTCGATCCCTTAACACAAACACAGTTGTTGTATGTCTTTCTTCCATGCCCGTATTCTTCAGTATGGAACACATATCCATTGACAAAATACTCATTGTAGCACTTAACTTTTCTTTCATGGCCCAAGCTTAGTGAAGACAATGACATAGAATCACTCTTTCCCATTTGATAAACTTTGTATATAATGTACAACAATGAATAGTAAACAAGAATTTTGCAATGACATACAATACTATCTTTGCAAGAGATAATGAGTTTGTGATAGTACTTACATGTGTTCTGAACCACGTGACAGATTGTTCATGTTGTAATTGAAAGATTTGGGATTTGGTCAGTTGTGAGTTATTGGAAAATAAATATTGTCGATGTTGCCTGCAAGGTTGTTCCAAATTATATGAATTTATGATATTACAATATATAAATAGTATATTCTTAACAAAGTTTAATTAGTAGTACATATACTTACTGAATAAAAGGTCTCATCTCATCACAGTTAAATAGAACATAATTGTATGTTTGTCTGAACTTTATTTCCGACAAATATCTTCCCCTTATGACATTTTTAGTTGTGGGTCGTCCAAGATTGGAGAATATTGACAAGTTCCCATTGGAAGGCACTTCACCGCCATCATCACGCCGTGGAACGCGATTGATTCTTGTTCTCAAATGAGGTTCAAAATAGTACGAGATAAATGCTGAGATCTCCTCAACAATGTAGGCCTCACATATCGAAGCCTCAACTTGCGTCTTGTTCTTAATATTTTTCTTAAGATTGAACAAGTACCTGCATTGAATTAATCATATATTTTCAATTAAGAAAAACAAAGAAAATACTTTTATATATGAATTACATTTCAACTGTAATATCTAACCGTTCAAATGGATACATCCATCTATATTGGACCGGTCCTCCAACTTTTACCTTGAACGGTAAATGTGTGGGGAGATGCTCCATTAAGAAAAAAAATGATAGAGGGAATATAATCTCAAGTTTGCATAATGTCTTGACGATATTTGTTTCAAGCCTCTCAATGTGATTAACATTCAACTTGTTAGAGCATAAATCTAAAGAAATGACTGATCTCCGTGAGTGCATCCCATATCCCTTTTGGCAACAAATCACGATAAGCTAATGGAATGAGTGTTTGCATAAACACGTGACAGACTCTTCATTCCATACAATCTGCATTCTTCCATATTAACCAACCTTGATATGTTCGAGGTATGTCTATTGGGAAAACGCAAACTCTTAAGCCATTTGTAGACTAATAGTTATGCATTTTTCTCTAACACGAAGCTTGCTCTTGGTTTTGCGACCCGTGTCCCATCACAAATGATTAGTACTTAAAAGTGCATTTTTATCAAGGTTTTATGTCATCATTTTGCACTTGAAGTATCAATAACACCTTAACTAAAGCATGTTTTATAATAACAAGTCTGATAATATAAGATACCTTTAATTTATGGTAAATGTTTATTTTAAATGCAGGCCTATCACATAAATCAAAGGATTGATTGATGAGTTTAACCACTGAAATTGAGAAGACAAAGAGAGGGCTAAGCTTAGAAAAGAGATGTTGGTTGAATTCAAATTGGAACACCATTTGGTTATTGGATCATAAATGGAGCTGTAAAACTTGGATTTAGGTCTGGTTTATATGGATAGAAAGCTAAGACATAGGCCTAAAACTTTCATGAGGAGTCCAAGATTCAAAAGGACCGTTTTCAAGTTCAAATTGTAGCAACAACAGAGAAGTCGGAATCTGTCCTGCAGCCCAGACACTGTTCAGTGTTCAGCCCATATATCGAGTTCTAGAAGTCCAAATGACCTCATTCTTATTTTGTTGGAAAGCTGAGACAATTCCCCAAAACTTTCATGGGACTATATGTTCAAATTCTGATGTTAGCAATGACGTTTTCTGCAGACAAGAAGATAAGGATGGTTACCAAGTCAAGAGGTGACCACCCACTCAACAATTAGTCATCAAATTAATAGTTCTGAATTTTGGCCTATAAAAGGAGGTATTTGCCATGCATTTAGGCATCTTGGTTTTCAAATCAAGATCATGTTCTTACTCTCTCTCTTTATATTTTTGTAATGCTTAAGTTTTGCTTTCATTAATCTCTTGTTTATGCCTTTCATTTCCTTTAATATACTTATATAATCATGTTCTCCTCTTGTTTATTCATGTTTCTCTTATTCATAATGTTCAGCTAAGTTTATTATGTCAAGGTGAAAAGGTTACACTAATGGTGTAAGAATAAGTAATGTTTTTCTGCATAGACACACTATTAGAATCAAAAGTAGTCATCATATCCTTAATTTCTTTCCACTCACTACTATTAGACAAACCATTGGAAGCATTATTGTTCAAGGGAAGGTTCGGTTGTCTAGGTATGAAATTCGGCTGAGAAGTAAAACCAAGAGGGTTATTTGGTGGCCGGTACTGAGGAGGGTTGTTGGGGTTACCATAGCGAAAATTTAGGTGATCTCTCCATCCAAGATTACAGGATTGAGAAAAAGGATCATACTTTCATCGGGGTTGCAAATTAAAATTACTACCTCCTATAGCATCAACTTGTGCTACTTGTTCTTCATGCAAGTGAGGACAAAATTCAGCAGTATGATCATTCATGCTACAAATAAAACAAGCTTGAGAAATAACACCACCATACATCAAGGATCTAACAAGGGAAGTATGTTCTTTTTGGCTAGAAGAAAGAGCTTGAATTTGAGATTCCAAGTTAGAACTACTGACCTTGTTCACATGCTTGGTGTAGGCGTTGACTCTTATACCAATTTTTTTTGAGTTTTCCGCCATATTGGTGATCAAATAGGAAGCATCTTCCAGAGTTTTAGCAACCAACACACCACCACTTGCTACATTAATTATACTCTTATCTTGCGACATCAATCCTTCATATAAGTATTAAATATGCAATTGATTGGGTATCTAATGTGAACATTGATTGCACAGTTTCTCAAATCGGTCCTAGTATTTGGAAAGAGTTTCGCTATGTAATTGTCGAATACCACATATTTCCTTCCTTATGTTTACGGCTTGGGAAGCATAAAAGTACTTTTCAAGGAACTTCCTTTTCAAGTCATTCCATGTGCGGATAGATTCGGAGGTCATAGAAAATAACCACTCTTCCACCACCTCTTTCAAAGTGAAAGGAAAGGCTTTCAATTTCATTTATTCCTCCTCCACTCCTTGTGGCTTCATTCCATTACACACCATATGGAATTTCTTTAAGTGCAAGTGGGGATCTTCTCCTGCGAGGCCATTAAAAGAAGGTAATAGGTGAATAAAACAAGATTTAAGTTCAAAATTAACATTATTGACATGATTACATAAGGGTTGGTTATCAAGATTAGGAGCGACAAGCTCTTTAAGCGTTTATTGGTTTTGAACAACCATCTCGAATGGACTTCCGATTGATGAAGTTGATGACGACGATGGTGAAACGTTTGGATTGGTATAGATTCCATCCGATGAGGATGATTCTCCTTCTTTAAACACGGGTTGACAAAGAGGATTGAAAGAACAAGTTTTCTCCTCCAATTCACGTGTTTGATGTGGATCGAGGAGGGATGATCGAATGGGTGATTGATCAAGATGAATGGAAAGACGCGAGAAGAACTCTTCGATCTTTTATTGCGCAAGAGATTCAAACATATACCTATAAAACAAACTAAAAACAAAGACAAAGACAAAAGCAAAAAAACAATCTAGAAAAGAGTTAGTTTTGGTTAATTCAAAAGTTCGATTGGTTTTAATCAATTAAAGTTTTAGTTCCCCGACAACAACGCCAAGTTTGGATGAGGTGTCGTTAGGCCTATCAAATTAATTCCCCCCAAAACACTAATTAGGTAGTGTTTGAACCAAAAGGCTAATTAGCAAGAAAACAACTAAAATTAAAACTAAAACTAAGCTATAATATTTGGCAAAAATAGCAAGAAATAAATAAATAAAAAGCAATTCCCAATTGTAAAGCAATATTTCCTTCCTAATATTGGTTGCATGAGAAGCTAGAAAATACTTCTCAAGAAATATTCTTTTTAGTTCATTCCAGTTCCTAATTGAACCAAAAGGCATGGAAAACAACCACTCTTCAGTCACCCCAAAGTAAAAGGAAAGACTTTCAACTTAACATGGTCTTCCTCAGCTCCTTGTGGTTTCATTCCTATGCAAACCATATGGGATTTTTGAGATGAGAATAAAGATCTTCTCCTGCAAGGCCATTAAAAGTAGGCAGTAAGCGGATGAAACCTGATATAAGTTCAAAATTAATATCGTTAACATTTATGCATAAAGGTTAGTTTTCAAGAGTAGGAGCGGTTAGCTCCTTAAGAGTTGTTTGCGGTTCAACAGCCATCTCAAAAGGATTTTGGATTAATGAGGTCGACGACGATGAAGAAGAAGCGTTTAGGTTACTGTAGATTTCATCCGGCGAAGACTGTTCTCCTTGCTCGAACATGGGTTGAAAAAGTGGATTAAAGGAGTAAGTTTTCTCCTCCAATTCACGCGTATGGAAAGGATCAAAGATGGGTGATCGAACCGGTGTTTGGTCTAGACGAGCAGAAAGGCATGAATAAAATTCTTCAATCTCCTCTTGCATTGATTGAAGAAGATCAAAACACATAAACAAGATCAAAGTCATGACTTTAATCAAGCTTAGATGTTTCGGCAATAAGCATAAATCACAAACACAAAATCATCACACATACATGCATAAATTGATTAAGAGCAAGGTTCTTACCTTCACAATTGAAAAGAAAAATTACTCTCTTCTATTCGTATTGAGTTCGGCAACTACAAGAAAATAAAATCCTAATTCTAATTGTTTTAAAGTAGAGAAAAGATGAAAAGAAGGAAAAACAGATCACACCCTAAACAAGAGAAAGAAGGGTGCGGAAACCTCTTCTCAAAACATACTATAATTATCCTATTTATACTAGCTAGGAGGCGGCAGTAAAGGAGTAAAATCCTTGTAGAAATCGAATACATAATAAAGGAAAAAATTATATAGGAAAAGGACTATAAATGACCAGATATAAAGAGAAAGAATCCTTGACGAATATTTGAGTTTTCTCATTCTGTGACACTTGGACGGTTCAAAATTTACCACGAGCTAGATCTTCGAGTGAACTTTATTCATAGCCTTGGATCACAAAGATCTAACGGTTACATCTTGCACAATGTGCTAAAAAAGGTCAAAAGGTCATCCCGGAAATTCTGCTCTGCAATCTATTCGTACTGTGACTTTTGGAATTGTTTTCCAGCCAATTCACACATGAGAAAATTCTGAAAATACTCATGAAAGTACTCCATTGAGTCAAGAATTGTTCTGCAAAATTTCATAATATTTCTTTACACCAATCTCAAGATAAAAATTCCAGAAAGTCCAAAGTACAATATTAATTCAAGTCCTTTTACTTCCTTTTTGTATTTTGTCTCTAAAGCTCTGATAAATAGAAACATGATAAATTGGCTATAGTTAAACATAAAATGCACACAAGAGACTAAGGATCATGTACTAAAAATATAAAAAAATATGAGTGCATTAGAATGTAACCTAGTTAATTTTGCCAATAGTCATGTATGAACTAATTCATACTATATATTGAAACAGATGCATAAATTATCCAATTCTTATAAGAAAGATAGTGACAATAAATAACATTATTGGATTCTTTAAGTCTTGTTATTAATCTAAATCTCTTTATGAGAATCCATTAGAGTGTAATTCTAGTGCCAATAGCCACCATAATTCCAATTTCAATAACTTATTTTTAAGTTATTATAGTTAAAAAACTTGTAGTTAGACTTTGGGTTAGATCGACCAGTCCGTCGAGCCTTATCCTTTTTACGTGTGGTATACTTCTAGCTTTAATTGACCGGGTCGTATCTCCAATATTGTTACTATGAAGAAATTAGAATGTATTTTATTATGTTGACTTTTGGGATTGGGGTAAAGACCAATAACTATGAAAGCAATTCTCAATGATGTTTTCATTAATCAGGTATGAAAATTGGGGCATCGTTGATGAATAGGAGGGCGTAATAGTCGCTGCAAATTCGAGGGTGCGAGCTCGAGCAAAGCAGCTATCAATGCAGATGTTGGTGGCAGTAGCAAATGTTAAAATGAGAATTTGAAAAGTATCTGCAGTGCTTCTTCGTCTTTGGTAGTGGCTGGCTTGCCCCTTCTTCTTCTTCTCTTGGCTTGCTTGTTTTGTTTGGTCGAGATGTATACGTGTAGTAACTGCAACTGGCTTGTTGGCACCCGCAAGAAGGGCGATCTGGTGTCTTGTTCGTAGTGGCGCCGTCTTTGTGCATGTAGTTTGTATTGGTTTAGTTTCTGGTTCTTCAAGCAAGCCTGTTTGTTTTTGGCTTTGTTAGTGCAATTCTTTTGTAATGAAATAAAAAAAGTGCCTTTCTCCCCCTTTATCCATAGGGTTTGAGGAGGTTTTCAAGCAAGTGCTCCTCACTACATTGGTGAGGTTCTAATAAAATTATCCTTATATTAAAAAAAAAAGAATAATTAAATTGTGTTAATTCTTTAAATGAAAAAAGTACCTAGCATTTCTGCTTAATTCAAAATTTTAGTATCATGCATTGACAATTTTTTTAT
>Ga0307511_10004283_pt1 | contig 14565 bp, 11 predicted proteins | sample 13_EM_MG_FD_200266 | JGI IMG/M metagenome (GOLD analysis project Ga0307511, IMG submission 200266) | Populus trichocarpa ectomycorrhiza microbial communities from riparian zone in the Pacific Northwest, United States - 13_EM | ecosystem: Host-associated > Plants > Roots > Unclassified | place... | reverse complement strand
TGGCGGAGAGTTTGGGGGGTCCGATTTGTGCTACCAAGGTATGGTACACAACCGTCAACACACACGCAGAACGCAACAAGAAAAAATAAAAAATAAAGTACCTTGAACATTTTGTGTGGGCTAGGGCCCGGGCAATGAATTGGGGTACTTAAGTATACATTACCTCCATAGTACCTAGCTAGCAAGCACAGTATATTGTAAGTATCTTGACTTTGAGACCTACTTTGGCCCTAGCCCCCCCCGCACCTTCTACATGCAATCTAACACATACATACACATACATTAACTGAGCAGAGACGTCACAGCCTCAAATGCTGCTGTAGCTGCCTTTCTGCCTATAACTCCTCCTTTTGACGCACCCCGAGTGTGCATCCCCGGATCTCCCTGCATTGGGCTGGTTCAAGAGTCGCAGGGCCATCGTGTCATATCAGCAGCCATCGGACCATGCATTAACTTTTTCCATGGCAAGCATCTAGGGAAGTGGGGTGCGGGAGAAGGACAGTAGTGGAGTGGAGGATGGAGGGGGGCCGCTGTAAGCTACGTGGGTATTCTAAAGGATAGGACAGCGCAACAACACAACTCGAGGTGGTATATACCACGCTCGTCCGCACACACACACGCACACGCAGTCTACTCTTACTCTTCCCTCCCTCCTCTCTCAACCCACATTCCCTCCCCTGTCCAAGTACATCAACCTATCAGCCCGGAAAGCTTATGATATGCAGGCCCACGATCAAACAACAACGCATTGCACAACACAATACCAACGTAGAACAACAATGCATCAACATAAGACGACAATGCATCACGATTACCATCTAAGTCTCATATCAGCAAAGTTCCTCTAGACGTTTGGATAGGTGTGCATACACGTAGTGTACAGATCAACATGCAACCCCCTCGGGATCTGCCACCCCCAGTCAATCTCCAGAACCTCCTCCGATCCCGCATCCCGGAACCCCGTCACCTCAAGTATCCAATACCCGGAATCAAGTTAAATTCGACTGTATACACCATGTGGCAACTTAACGGGCAGATTTTCCCATATAAACTGGGCAAATTCAGCACGGCATAATGTAAGTAAATTCAGATTAACACCTGTATACCTTGCCTACTACCCCCCGCCCCCGCTCGCTGCTACTACATATGACCGATTGCATTGGAACAAGAAAGAAAGGGAAAACGGGAAGAAAGTTAGGAAATAATGTCATACGAAGAAGCAGGTATTGAACACTCAGAGAGTAAGACACTAACAATGACACGCAACACAAAGAAATAGGAAGGAAGGGAAGAAATCGCACAAAGCTCAGAAACAGTCCAAATGCTTTACCGTTCGTCTTTTTGCTAAATCCGGAATCGACTCTTGTAACCGTCACGCCCTAAACCTCTGGAGCCCATAAATAAGGAAAAAAGGGAAATAACCCAACAGAGATGAACCAGCAACGACATTGGCGACCAAAGAAATAAGGAAATGTACATATGCATCGACAGACTTGGGTAATCGGGCCCATGATCAAGAAATGGGGTCAAGGAAAGAACTAAATCCAAGAGGTAACCAGGAAACTGACCGCAAAGAAATCCCCCCAAATTTCCCCTTTGAAAACCCTAAACGAGCAAACTGTTGAAGCAGGAAGATACCTAAATCCCACAGATACCGTCAATACCTCCGCGCGGGGTGCATGGTTATCAACTGTTGCACCTATCCCAGTCAACCAACAGTTCCCACCCTCGCCCCCTCCCGACTTCAGCACCCGCGTCCCTAGCCCATTGGAACCTTCGCAACTTGACCATCCATCATTAAACTCCCCCATAACACTGCTGCATGGATCAGCAATGTTCACCATCCTTGTGCATGCAATAGTTGACCCCAGGCAAAATTAAAACCAACAAAAATGACGGAAGAGAATAAAATAGGGAATAGAACGGAACACATAAAAAACTCATACTATGATACAGTGTATTTATATATAGGGCCTGCCTACCCACCCACTTAGAGTGCACGGCTTCTGAACCCCAATAGGTGATGCCTCCCATGGGAAATATCCGACTAGCATTCTCCTTCCTTATCGAGCAGGTTTCTCGGCTATTATATCCAGACACCCCTGCTACCTTCAGCTCTGTTCGGTTTCTGTGGCGCTCGAATAACTCCCCTCAGACCCAACCAGCTTATATTGCCTCCAGCCCAATGGCTATGCCTGGATATCCACCCTGGCAAGAGTCTGTCGCCATTAACCAATACCTCAGCAGAGATATATGTAGACTTGACTCTACTGGAGCACGTCTTGAACAGCGATCCGCCTTGGCATCGGCACTGGCTCACCTACGACGGGCTCAGTTTTGACACATCCTTCAGCACTGTTAGGCCGATCGAGCGACCCTAAGGACCGCAGAGGTGGAAGAGTTAGGTTATTAGGCGCGAGTGGTTGATCAGAATGTCTTCTAAAGTTCGATCCTTGGAGATGATTTGGTGGAAAGGGATTTCGGGCCCAATTTTGGCCAGAGGGGTTTGACGAGCTCGAATTGGCATATGGTGCCAGTGAGGGGTAGGTCGACTCAGAATGGACGGACCTCGGCCGAGAACTAACTGGGGATAATGTTGCCCTGGGTTGATGATAAGCGTAAAGCGGGCTATCCGCTGGGTAGCTTGGCTGCCGCGGGGATGACATAGGCTGCATGGGTATCTGAGCATCGTAGGCTGGTAGGGCACTATGTTGGGTAGGAGAGGGTGCATTGAATGAAGCGAGGGCTGGCAATCCCGTAACTAACGCCAATTCGGCTACGACAAAGAACACAGAGGTCTTGACGACCTGCATCCGAATAACGGTTCTGACGGTTCGATACTTCTGGCCACAAGGCAGTCTCAAATCCAGGGTTTCTTGCAGCACCCTGGAATGTGCACAGGCGCGAGCCACTTCGGCCATTATGTTCTTTTCCATTGTGGTCTTTTGAATTTCTGCGTAAAGTGTCGCAGCAGGTGGAGGACGGTAAGTTGCATCTATCATTTGTACCTCAGTCTCTATTTGGCTGGAAAGACGGTACAATCTATGACGGTCATCTGGCGATACTATATCGAAGAGACTCTTCATGCGTTTTTGGATATCGTATTCCTGGAATTCGAGAAACTCTCGCAGTTGCTCCGTAGACCATGCTATAACAAGATTTTCAGTGGTAAGAAGAGCCTTTAATTCTGACTGTGGCATAGTGTGCACTGGCTGGTCATCAAAGTACGATGTCAAGTGGCTAGATTGTGGGCTTCTTAAAGCATAGCTGTTAAAGGACCGGCTTAATCTAGAATGTGAGTCCCCAGCTTGTGACTTAATAACACGGTGAGCATTGGCACGGTACGGGAATGGCATTGATGTTGGAGAGGAGAGGGGTGACGTAGGTTCACGCTGAGAAGAGACGCTCCCAATCTGATTGACTTCGAAACTGTGAGAGCGTTCATCCCTTAGACGTGGGCGTCCTCTTTTCTTATGCTGAACATCTTTACAGGTATCCTGCCATTGTCAGATTCTCATTTGTCTGCGGCAGAGGTATGAATTACCTGTTTGTTCAACCCAATACATCTAGGGCAAGGCCGACGAACTAGCATCAAAGTCAGTACACACAACCAGCTGCCCATTGAAACATTTCTTGGTCACGTGTTGCCAAGATCAATCTCTGCCAACCAACAACTGCAGAATGAATAGAGGTACATAGGAAAGTATATTGGCGAAAAACACAACCAGGATATTATATGTGAGGGGTATGATTCTGGTCGCAATGGTGGTATGCAGCCAATGTTGTGGTGATGGTGAGTACCATTCGGTGAGTATCATTCGACCAATGTTCAAAGCCAACAAACACATTCATATACCTTGGGAGGTACTGATGATACCGCACAAGCAAATGAAATCAAGAAATGCTAAACACCGTGTAGAAATATCAAATTAACTTACCATCACAAGCCAAATGCGCCTTCTTACAATTGACGCATGCTGAAGCAACGTGCGATTTTGTTTTCCGCTGTGTTTGCGAATGAGCTGGAGGTTGACCCATAAAAGGCGATCGACCAATTGGGGAAGACACAGTCATCGGTACAGCTTGAGATTTCCGGCTCTCTTCTGCTGCACACGATAGTAGTGGTTCCGGATGGTTTTCAGCTGAACCTTGGTGTGGATGCCTCGTATTCTCGGAAATATTGTGCAGCCGTTCCTGCCGTGACGAATGCTCTGATTTGTTTCGCTGAGGAAGAAATTTATCTCGAAGCGACTGACCAGTCATGGGAGGTGAAGGATAAGGCGGTCGTTGGGAAGCTTGTTGCTCTGCAGTCATCAATCCTATACCAAGGGAGAGTTGTTTTGATAGAGGGGATTGGCCTAATCGACGTTCACCGAAGGAAACAGAGGCCGGTACAGGTGGCGGAAGCGCAGAGTGGAGCATGAGGATCAAATAGCAGTCGAAGATAAGCCGGTCGCAAGCCTGTCGCTGTTGGAGTTTCAGGATAGTCGAGTAGATGCTACTCAACGCCCCAGAGAACAGTGGGGCCCTGCATGCACTGAAAGGGACCCGAAACAGGGATTTCGATTATCGGGAGCGAGCCTTCGCCAAAGCTGGGAGGAATCTGGAGAGTGAGGGACATGTGAGCATATAACGTTACTTTCTCGACATCCGTGCCTGGGACAAGGGAATCCTACCACTGTTCCAGAGTGGGGGTTGCGTAAATGAAAGCTTGCTGTACGTAGGAAAGTGCCTAGCCCGGTACAGGCTGCAAATCTCACTTTTGACTTGCCGTTCCCCCCCCTCTTTGTCTTGTTATTTGCTTTTCAATCTCTGGGCGAGGGGTCCGCGAGGCCCGACAGTTGACGAACAGGAAAGCAGGTGGCAGCTTATCCCAAGTGGGTTTCACTACAAGTTAAGCTCTCCAGGAGGGTCAACCGCAATCCTTGTTGGGCACCTAGCTGGAGCAGAATAATATTAGTGAGCTTGATGACGGGTGGAATAAGCTGTGCCAGAGGGTGGAGGAACAGAAAACCAAGAAAAAAATATTGAGCTTGGAGGAAGAGTTGAAAGGGGAGAAGTGGGACCTTTTGGGAGGGCATGGGAACATACTATGCACGGAAAGATTGCAGCGGAGAAGTGGTGGGAGATTGGATGCAGCACGGAAGCACTTAGTACCTCGTGGCAATGGTTGTATTGTGTGGTGGTGGTGGTGGTGGTGGTGGTGGTGGTGGTGGTGGTGGTGCTAGTGCTACTTACTGCTGGATGTATAAACGGAGTTTCCGAGTTGAGACCCAGGAACCGGAGCCAGCGAGGCTTTCCCCGTCAAATCCTCCGAGGAAGCACAAGACTGGGATAATAAAACTAAAAAGAATTGGAAGCGGCCTCGTGCCCTAAGATCTTCTGTTCTGTTTCGATAAAAATGGAATATATTAAAATTGGCTGCCACTGAATCCGCTGCGTCAAGGCCTTCTTTCTTTGTGCGACTCTGGTAACGCAAGATATATAAGTATGGGGGGTGGGAGGGGGCCCCGGAAGCCAGTGGAAAATGCGAATGCCAGTTTGCGATGTGTGCCTCGAGCGAGACGACCTACGGTACGGCCCCCAAAGAACGAACGAACGAACGACCAGCAAGCCAACAGGCGGGCGAACCAGCGGACAAGCCAGTGTGCGAAACGGTGCGAGACTGGTGCGAAACTATGGCTCTGGGAAGGATGGAAAGGACAACTTGGCAATGATTTTCCCGCCCCAGAGGCCCAGGCTTGCTTGTCCTTGTCCACCCCGAGACCCAACCGTTTCGTCGACTAGTAATTGCACCGCTCAACTGCCAAATCAACGCCTTACAGCACGCTGTGCTTGCCCATGGACGCCCGTACGTATGGAGGACCAGATCTCAGATAGATGATGCGTACCTAGCAGCAGCAAAGCGCAACGCAACCACCGTCGTGCGACCACCTGGCAAGGTCTCAATAATAGCTGGAACACTGAAAAGAGCTCTCACGCAGGCGTCAACCACGCGGAGTCGCACACAGAAGTCTCGAAAAAGACGGAGACGGGGACAGCGGGGAGTTAAAGGCACAGACAGAATGGGCGGATACAGGCGACAGCAGCTAGAGGGAAACAGCAAGATATACTTAGGCAAGGGAAGGGGGGGGGGGGGGGGGGACGCTAATCGAACGAACCCCCCGAAACTGCTTAAATGAGAGAAATTATAGTAGAAGATGTAATTTAGATACGCAGCAACTTAGTCCCGGGCAGCAGCTTACAGAGATCTGGATTACTTGCCCAACGGATGCGTTTCGTAGGGCCGTGAAACAAGAGGTCGCAATCCTGCCTGTGGTACCCTACTTATGATCCTGAACTCTTTTCAGCTCGCAACAGGTGGGCTAGTGTGAACAGAAGTAAGTCAAGACCCTCCACGCCGGCCAATGTGTGGTCAATCGTAGTACTGCTTGATAAAGAATGCTGAGCCTTGATGAGGCAGACGTAGTGGTAACAAGCAAAAGGAAAAAGGAAAAAAAAAAAGGCTCCAACTGTCTGACAAAAGTGATACCAGTACGCAATTTGCAGCCCACGTCTATGCCTACTAGGACTGGGTACGGGGTACTGTGATGCACGCAAAAAAAAAGCCAACCGGCTTGTGGAAGCAAGAGAGACAAAAAACCCCGGGAGATTCGACAGACAAGACAGGATACAGGAACTAGGCAGCTGTCCAATATATGCTGTATGCCAGTCTATGTGTAAGATGTATGTATGTATGAGGTAGGTGGTGCCTATACGTACCTCACATGTATGTATGTACGTATAGTGTTCTACCTATCTGCTCTGCTTCGCTGTTTGTCTTTGCACATGTACAACGCTCTTCGCTAGTTGATATGACGGTCCCGTCCATATACTACGGCAATTTTTGTCTCGACTTCATGCGTTTGAGCTCGAGGGTCGAGCTGGGGGAAGCAGTCACCACCACGAGTGCGGCAGGGCGGCGAACCAATTGACTGGGGGAGGATGCCGCGCGAGGAATACTGGGGACGATCCAAAATCAGAATCGGCGAAGGAATCCAAATTGGACACGAACTAAAAACGTGTGCAGCGGTTCGACGAAGGAATTTTGCTTCAACCCAAGGGATCTGCCGCTAGGGGAGAGTGCTCGACAGAGACACCCTCGGCCAGCTTTGAAAATGGAGAAAAATATCGGACTGCGCTAGCAACGAGGTTCGATGCCTCGTCCACCGACGCCTAACCGACTTGTGCACGCCTCGCATATCCTCCTGTCGAGCTACACCAATCGAGTCCGAGATTTTTTCACTATTTCTCCGTAGCCGATCCTACTCATCACAGGTGATTACCGTGAGACCGTGGGAGAGTCACTAATACTTCTAATGTCGCCGAGCACTGGGCAGGGGAGAGGGGGCCAGATCAAACTCACACAAGCTTGCTCAGTCCCGAGCAGAGTCCCGACAGCTCGGCTGGGGGGGGGAGAGAAGCATTTCACGTTACAGACCGCAGGTAGTATATTGTGAGTCCTGTTTAGTGCAATACTTCTCCAATATACTTTATCAACTGACCTACTAAGCGGTCGAGCAGCTCAGTGAGTTTGCTACTACCCATGCGGCTGAAGGCACGGCTTTGAACTGAAAGCGGTTGTTCGTCATGTTACCAGTGTGCACTGGGCGCACACATGGGCTGGAACGAGACTGGAAGCGAGATCTGATCTGTCTCGTAATGAAATATTGCGGGTGCTTTGCGAATGCAATATTACCTTCCTAGGTACCCTCGTTGCATGTATCGAGCAGTGTAGCTATCCATGCATCTTGGAGTTTGCTTTGGTCGTGGTTCCCATGCGGTACTGGGCAGGTTCATCTTAAGGGGGACCCCTGGTATGCCACGATATTCACCCGCGCAACTATGAAACTCGCTGGAAAATTAACATTGAAGATCACCATTCTTCGCACTTGGACCCATCGCTACAAGCATTTATGTTCCGGCTAGCAGCCCTGACATCGGGTATGCCGTCATCCTGGGATTTCTGTGCACCCGGATAATAGTGTCTGAATCCTTAGCCATTTGGCTATAACGTTCACGCGTATGCTCGGAGCTGGGGGCTCGCAAGTGCGATCGCAATATATGACTTTGCTTATATCAGTACATATATTCACCCATACATTACATATCGGGCATTTTGCAATAGAGATAGATAGATACATACAATGGCCTTTACATTCGGGCTGCTCTGTGGCCCCTCGCGCGCGCATGCGTTGGGGCAGGCCTGGTTCCTTCTTGCGGCTGCACCTCAGGGATCTAACCCGCGGCTTTCAATTTGCAATTCCCATCCTGGTGACTGTTCTAAAGCCCCGGCGGAATCACAACTACAGTTGAGTTCCGACGAAACTCAAGCCGGAGAGGCCATGGAGCTCGGACTCCGTGCTCATTATCAGCCATGTTTTTTTTTTTTAATTTGGCGCTGCAAGGGGATGCTGCCCTATTCTCCGCGAGATGTCGAAATTGCAGGACATCGCTCCAGTGATCACCAATGCTGTGCGCCCCCTGGGAATCACGATGCCAAGGTTTCAGAGACCATTTGCTGCCATTTCCTTGGGATGCAAATTCCCCTCCGCAGCGCGGCGTATCCATACCAACCATTCATTCAACTTGTGACCGGGGGCAGAGTAATCTTCTGTTTTCCCCGAATCTAGAACACCCTGACCCACAGCTCTCACAGCTGGAGAGTTTGCCCGATATCCTTGCCCCAGCAGCTCTTCATGCGTACACATGTTTCGTTTTAATCTCTCCGAACCCCACTACCAGACTTCTTCCTAGTAACGGCACAGCCGAAACTACTTAGACATGAGAGAATGTGCAGCCTTTCACGCCCCTTCCAGGCAAGAGAGTTGAGGTTAGCCAAAATAAAAGGCCAATCTGGGAGCGGAGGTTAGAACAGGATTCCGGCACCGATGGATGCTTATTGCTGAAGTGGAGCTTTCTACCTTCGAATGTTCCCGTGCCTGGTCCGATTTTTGTGTTCCCCGTTGCGTAATCACCTCCCATATGCAACCAGACTACTCCCATATAGCCCCCCTACGTGGAATCATATGAACTCCACATACATACAGTGGAAATTAACCGACCTAGGAGGTATGCCAGCTTTAGAGGCTCCCGCTTGGTTGACAACAGGTGGGGGCCAGTTGGTGTTGTTCTCATCTAGGTATGTATCAAGAACTGATCTCAAACCTGCATAGGCGGCACCTCAGTCCATTCCGGAAAATATGATGAACTTGATTTCGATCTTGGTAACTGACTGGCCATTACCAAGCTACATAGGTTCCCAACTTCTCAAGTACGCAAGACCTGCGACTAGCTTCCGAAATAATCGAAGAGCATTCGTCCCAAGTGATGCTAATAACGCCATCCCCATGAAACAGTAGTGCTGTTGCGGCTCACTAGACTTAACTGGACCACAGGCAAATTCTCAGGCCAACAGAGCCTAGATGCACTCTCAGCTCCTAATAAAATCGATCTACACAAGGGCTATTCCAAGAATCCAACCAGTGGTTGTTAATGCCCACCGCATACGCCTACCAAGAATGCAACGGAGAGATCAGTATAGTCAGGATCAGCTGCTGGATTGGATAGAGGTTGTCTATATTTTTCCATTCCTCTGATGTGTCGTGGCCGCCTGAATCCGCTTTGTGATGTGATATATAATATTGTCTCGGGCAGACGAAACACGACGCATCGCAAATCAGGTAGGAAACAGTGCACAAGAGTCCCAAAAGCTAGTCATAATAGCGGCAGACTTGTGCCTTGCATCCAAAAGCCGCCGATGATTGGTCTCCATGTCCAAGCTAGCCAGATTCTTGAGATTTCACCCTCGCCATGTTGTTTTCTGTTTCCTTCCAAACTGGGATAAAGCTGCATCCAACAGGAGAATTGCTGGGAAGGGGACCCCACGCATTTATCCTTCGCCTACAGCTCGTACATAACGGAAGGTGCCACGCAGGTTCGGCATCCTTGTTAGTTATCCACGCGAATGCACACTATGTCATGTCATGCGGACGGGTGTCTCCAAATTTCGCCTCGCTACGTTTCGGCATATCTGCGGAGTTGGATCACTGTGGTGTGATACCTAGACTGCCGAACCCCTCGTTACCGGCAAAACTTATTGGAGGGACTGTAACTGCAGCCTTGGTATCAAACAACCGTTTTTCCAACTGATATACCCCTGTTTGTGGGATGGAATGTCACTGGAGATGTACAGTACTGGTGGGAAAAGAGAAACGGTTGATTTGTTCAGCAACAATATTCAACGGGCAAGAATATCCGCTGTAACTACAAACAGAATGGAGCAGTGGCGTGTGGTCAAAAGGTCACGTAAATAGTGTTATATCTGGGATGGACTGCAGAGATACCACACAATGTGGGGGCTGAGACCATTGGGCGTTATGGAACTCGTGTACTTTTGCTGGGTACAGGATTTTGCGGTAATTTGACCGACTGGGACAGTTGCGGACTTGCACGCTGAGGCCACCGATTATCAACATATACCACCGATTCGGAAAGTCAAGGCAATCCACAATTACATTAAGATTCGCAGACAAAGCGGCAACGGTCCGGTAGATTCCTACAGAGTACATTCCAGTGAGACATAAAAGGGCGGGGGCAGCCGCCGATGGAGAGGCTGTCTGACAATGTTTTTGACGACGCGATACTGTTATAAATTACGGACAAGCAATGACCTTCCCACAACGGGTAAATCATGAGCAATCCATTACGCTCGAAATCCATCTACAGCCTACTGCTGATTGGAGCGATTGATGACAGTGTATCATGGGTCGCAACACTACTCCAATCGGGCCAAACTACCTTGAGGACATCCCAAATATGTCTATCGCCCAGGCCTGTTAGCACTACCGTAATGTATATGGAGGTGAGGCATGAGGGGGATCATCGTGCTAATGAAAAAGCAAGTACGGGAAAGAGGCGGAGGACTTGGAAACTTACTGAGCACACACAATATCCAAGCCTCGCTTCACTTCATCGGGGAGTTCCTGCACATTGTACCGGTTTGGAGCTGGCACGATCACGGTTTTGACACCCGCACTTAGAGCACCGATGAGCTTCTCCTTAATCGCGCCTATAATAGGCATGGGGAGTCACAGTCAGAGAAAAGTATTAACTACAATAGCTTTGGGGTCCGCGGTTTGAAAACGTGGGGCAGGGAGAGACATACCGACTGCAGTGACGCGACCGCGTAGGGAAACCTCACCAGTCATGGCAAGGGTTGCGGGAACTGGTCGATCTGAGAAAAGCGATACTAACGCGACGATAAAAGCCACTCCAGCGCTTGGGCCATCCTTTATATCAGGGATTGATCACTTATCAGCTGACACTTATTCTATTTTTTTTTACCCGCATGGAGCGCACAGGGAATCTTGCGCTTAGGGGCCAGCGGAAGGGGAGGTTTAATTACCTTTGGATCACTCCCTGCAGGGCAATGCACGTGGATGGACTTGTTTTTCGTAAGATCGTCGTCCCGGCTATTGGTGAGCCCCAAGTCGTAGGCATGGGCCTTGACCCATGTTAACGCAACTTCCACAGACTCTGGAAGCATTACTAGTCAGCAAGCCGGAAAAAACAAAGACACCCCTTTACGAACATCGGATGAACACCTGCAAGCCCCAGTGGGGGAAAATAAATGAAGGACCAGAGGCATGAAGAGAATTGGCAGCAAGTAATGCGGCTGGTTTAGGTGGTACTTTACCTTTAATAACATTGCCCAGGTTCCCCGTCAACCTCAAATTGCCAGACCCGGGCATTGCGGCAGCCTCAATGAATATGATTGCGCCGCTGCCACTCATTACCCCATGGCCACTGGAGAAGGCGACCAGGCCATTAACAACCCCAGGCCGGTTCCCACGCTCGGTCAAGTCCGGGCGGTATCGCTGCATCCCCAGGATTGTCTCAAGCTCCTCCAGGGCCACTTGAGGTTTGTAGTGCCCAAGGCTTGCAGAATCCTTGGCATCAATAAACTGCACTGCTTTGGCCCTCACGACGCTGCCAATCTCACGCTCTAGATTGCGCACTCCCGGCTCGCGCGTGTAGAAGTTGATAAGTGTTTGGATCACCTGATCTGGCAGCTGCACCTGGTCTGTGTTCAGCCCATTAAGCACGACCTGTTTCGGAATCAGGAAGCGCGATGCGATGTGGAATTTCTCGAGATTGGTGTACGCATGCAGGTGGATGGTCTCCATACGGTCGAGGAGGGCCGGTGGGATCTCGCGCTTGTCGTTGGCCGTCGCGATGAAGATGACCTTTGAAAGATCCACGGGGATATTGACGTAGTGGTCAGAAAAGCTCCAGTTTTGCTCCGGGTCTAGAACCTCAAGGAGGGCAGCGCTGGGGTCGCCATTATGCGAGCGGCCTCCGACTTTGTCGATCTCATCTATACCGAGGGGTATTATCGTTAGCGAACATCGAATTTAATAATTCCTGTCAAATTTCATATATGAGATGCAAGCTGGATATCAAATTCTCCACGGAGTACACGGGAATTTATGGGCACATTCTACCTGCCCCAGGCGTCGCTAGTGTTGGAGGATATGCTGTCCGAAATGCCTCACCCATAACCAGGAACCCGTCAAGTTATACACGGCTATGTATATAATTTGGATGATATAGGCCCGGTAGGCAGATGTTTGGCAGGGTGGGTTTCGTATTTGCACCTCCATGGTTCCAAAAGGCGCTCAGCATCAGCCCAACAGGCCTGGCCAGAGCAATAGCCACTGGCGGACTAGGGTAGATGCATCTATGCCCGACCCCGGATAACAAGATCAAGTATACCACCGTACCGATATCTCCACCTTGGTGCAATATAATAGAAGGCAAAGTAGGACTCGATGCACTCACCTAATAGTAATACCGGATTCGCTACGCCTACTCTCCTAAGCCCATTGACCACTACCCCCGGCATAGCGGCGATATACGTCCTCCTATGCCCCCGGATTTCTGCCTCGCTGTGGACGCCCCCGAGGGAAATGCGGTGGAACTTCCGACCGAGTGCCGTGGCGATTGATTTGGCGAGGGAGGTCTTCCCCGTGCCAGGCGGGCCGACAAGGAGAAGGATTGGTGCGCGCGTGATTGTTGGCTTTGACGGGGCGGGTGGCTGCAGCAGCTCTGGTGCTGTATTGGGCCTGGACGAGGGGGGTGGTTTGGCAATACTAACGGTTGGATAAGTTGGACCAGCTGCAGTAACTGGACCATTGGACGGTGCCTCTTTTGCCACCTCCACCTTACCCTCAACCTGCACTGCCACCGCCGCCTGTTCTTGCGCCAACACAACCCTCAGTCTCAACACCGCCAAATACTCTAGAACCCTCCTCTTCACCTTCTCCAGCCCAAAATGATCTCTATCCAGCACTTCCCTCGCTCTCTTCATCGCTTCCACATCAAGCTTATCCTCCGTCTCAACCACCCACGGAATCTCCGCTAACGTCTCTAGATATGTTCGTTGGATACTATATTCTGGCTGTACACTCTGCATACGCTTCAGCCTGCTCAGCTCCCTTTCCACCGTCTGCTGCGCATGTGGGGGGATTTGCGCGGTCTTTAACTTCTTCTCTAACGCAGCGATTTCTGCATCTTGTTCCTCATCTCCTCCGTACCCCCCCATTCCACTTCTCGCCGGAGGTAACCTCCGCCGAATGACAATATCTGCTGGGGCTGGCGGTGGTTGATGTGCTGCATTTCTTACCACCATCCGCCCGCCGAGAACGCTTTTTAGCTCATCAACTCGCTTCTCAAGGATGCCGGTTGCCCGGCGTAAACGGGCTTTGATATCGAGGTCCTGCAGCAGGAGGAGGCGGTCTTGGAGCGGGGGTTCGATCGCAGCGATGAGGAAGTCGGCGAGACGCCCGGAAAGGTGCGCAGGGGAGGAAGCGATGAAGCTCTGTAGACGGCGGGCGAGGGGCGCGGGAAGGTGTGTGGGGGCATCGGGATCCCGAGGGGTGGTAGGGAGAGGGATGCGGAGGAGGTGTAGGAGGGTGGTGGCGAGTTGTTGGAGGTTGGAGTGCAGAGAGGAGAGCTCGACATCGTTGGGGTCGGAAACTATGGGGTCGGGGTTCGCATTAGCACATACATAGCTTCTCGTAAATGCTAGATAGGATTAGTAGAAATGAGTGTGCTGGTATGCTGCGCAATTGCAGCGCGGCCACCCAGTTAGAATAAGCACTTGCCATGGTCCATTAAAACTTCCACCTCCCCCTCCACAAACGGCGTCTTTTGCAAAATATTTCTAACACGAAACCTCTCCTTCCCCTCGACCAATATCGCCGCACCAGATGCATCCCCATCCCCATCTCCGAGCTTAGGCTGCTCCAATCCAATGACCCGCCCAATCGTCCCGATAGTCGATAAATCGTCGAGGCTTGCGCTCGCGGGGTCAAGGGGTCTGTAAGACGAGTTACTTGTATTCTCTGGGGATGCGGATTTTGCTGAGGGGGAGTTGTAGGGATCGAGGGGGAGGAAGCCAATGGTAAAGTTGGAGTCCTTCGGGATGATGGAGATGTCGACCGTGTCGATTGTGGGGGTGGA
>Ga0307511_10004282_pt1 | contig 14565 bp, 14 predicted proteins | sample 13_EM_MG_FD_200266 | JGI IMG/M metagenome (GOLD analysis project Ga0307511, IMG submission 200266) | Populus trichocarpa ectomycorrhiza microbial communities from riparian zone in the Pacific Northwest, United States - 13_EM | ecosystem: Host-associated > Plants > Roots > Unclassified | place... | reverse complement strand
ATGCGCGGGGCAGCCGAGAACATTTGTGCCGCCTGATTTTCAGCGAACTCTGTGCTCTAGATTTCTTGGAAGGGGTTTGACCAGCAACGCGGTTAGCAGGGGTAATGGTCACGCTTTTTTTCAGTTTGGTGGTATTTGTTTCAAACGGTCTCAAATAAATTGGCTCGAATAGACCCTAATGCTAAAATGCATGCAACCACTCGTCTTCACCCATTCTTTGAGTGTTCATTTCGTTTCCCCCATTGGAAACATTTCACCTCTCAATTCAACACGGAACCACGATCCCGGTTCAACGGGAGGAAGAATAATCGGCGAAGGCCCATGCAAGCTGAAGCTAAGTCGGCCATCCAACCCCATCCAGTGAGCACCATCCCTGAACGGGTTCGGATTGGGATTGCCGCCGTGTTGTACTTTGGTATCGAGTTTCTGGGACTGTCGACTTCTATCCTTGGCAGCTTCGAATTTTCCCTCGAACGTATACTAAAGCATGCGCTTCCTTTTCAACCAGCCTTCTCTCCGTCCCGGTCTTTCTCTCTCCGTCTGTGGTTCCAGCCACAGCCGCCTTCTCGACCACCGCCTGTCTCTGCTCCCACCGGCCCATTGCAACAACACACGCTCCCTTGCCTTTCAATCCTCATGAACCATACGCCAAGTAACCACCCCACACTGCTGTACGCGCTTTGAACCATCTCTCTTCACGTTCTTCTTCGGTCATCGCTCTTTCCCTCGCACGCACCGCGAGCAGCGGGTTCATTGTACACACGCGAACCATCGATTGTCGGTCCCGACTTTTTCGAGCAATTCAACTGGGAATCGAAGAACGACCCGACTCACGGGAGAGTCAGCTACCTGACTTTGGAGGAAGCGACATCGAAGAACCTCACCTACGGTTCGTCGCCATTTCTGTTGTGGTACTTCATCGATAACACACTAACGGGCGCGATTAGCCACCAAGGACAAGTTCTTCATGCTTCCGGATTCCAAAAACATCGTCAGCCCGGACTCTCGTGGCAGAGATAGCATCAGGATCAGCTCCAAGCGGGCCTTCGACGAATCGGTCGTCATCATCGACCTGGAACATATGCCCCACGGATGTGGCACTTGGCCAGCCTTTTGAACGCGGCCGTAGGAGGGTCCTTGGCTGGCCGGTGGTGAGATCGACATCATCGAGGTTGCACACGTATCTCAACTAATCCCATTCTGCCGAGACGGGTACACCGTATGGCGTTCACGAAGCCAAACAGAACTTGATTTCGTCGCGCACCCTTCCTGGATGCACCATGCCGGAGGACGGGTACCAAACTAGGTGGGTGAGTCGGTGTTACCTCCCACCATCTCGCTTCACCGGTCGCTGACCGGGCCGCTCGCAGAACAACCACTTGGACGGATTGTGACCCCAACCACAGCTTCAACAAAGACTGTGGTACCAAAGCCAGCCATCCGGGTTCTTACGGTGAGGATTTCAACTCTCTTGGAGGGGACTCTACCCGGAGACCTAGTATACCCCACCCTATTATCCCGTTGCAGATACCCACCTGACCCGAAACAATGACATTCGTTTTGTTCCGTATCGTTATGCACCGTTCGCGAAAAATGGGTGAAACCGAGGGATTGCTGATTGTCATTGGTATGAACATGAACTGCTCAAACAATGCCCCCCGAGCCCGAGGATTGTAAACACCAGGGGACCTAACAGGGCACCGTTGGCGGTCTCCGCCAGCGTAATCTGGGGGATCCGGAGCCCCAGACGGAGGTTCCAGTTGGCCGTAGACAGGTGGGTAATGGTAGCCCATCATCGCAGGGCGTATAGGAATTGTTTCTATCGCGAGTTAAATGTCCATCCTCCACGACCAGGCGGACTGTGGAATGTCTCCACTAAATTTGCAGTTGGGTACCTCTGCTAGCGTTTAGCTAACAATTGATCCGGCCCGAGCCAGATTGAAAATATATGGTCCCCAAGTTGAACCTCACTCATCAGGTCTGCCTTGCGGAACGGACATCTCTCCGCCTCGACCTCTTCTAGGCTTTCTCATACAGACGTCGTGGCTTCTACAATCTCTGATGCCACGTTCGGAACGAGTCGTTAGCCTACTACCAGCACCTGGCCTGTCCCGATGTCGTTCCTAGCTATCAGTTCACGTCCCGAAACTCGCGGATGGATTCGTCCTTTAGGATTGAGAGGGGAAGCGTCGAGTCAGACGGAAGGAAAACGGTATGTTTCGCTGGCAACACAACCCATCGTTGCAGAGAGTTCACTGACGATGTTTTGATTCGTGGGCAACCCTCACGTCGTAGCCGCGACCAAGAATGACCACTAAATTCCCCCACTTGACGTGGAATCTACATTCCTAGAACCTTTGCTGGCTTATCTATCTTGGAATACTCCACTCTCCACCTCAATGCACGCAAAACCTGATCCAAACTCATCCAGCGCGAGGAGGTCGTTGGGAATCGAAGGAATCCGGAAGGAGTTAGGAAAAAGGCTGGTGTTGGAGCTCGACCTGTAATCGGAGATCGTCGGTTGGTTGCGCGATGGAACGGTGTTGCTCTCCCCGGACGAGAAAGATCCTAACGACTTTGAATTTCCCGGGAAACCTCCAGTGAGTGTTTCCTTCACACCGTGGCCACAGAGTATGTATACGCTGATAATTCCCAAGTAAGAACGCGTCAGGAAAATGCTTCATCTACCTCTTACGGCCAAAGTCAGCCGTCCAAGCCAGAAAACCGCGAATTTGGACACACCTCCTGCCACAGATTTCGGCTACTCTCCTCAGGGAGACCTCGAACACGATTCCGACATTTTCCTATCCAACCGCGGACTCGCTGATTCCATCAGTTCACTCCCTCCTCCCGGCCTCCCCCCGTCCCAGAAACACCAACTCGGGTTCGGCCACGTAGACCTGACTCGGACGATGATTGGTCTGTAATCGGGGACGACCTGGAGGCGGATGCGGAACTTTCGGAGAACGAGGGGGGATCTGTCGTAGAAACGATTCCGGAAGGGGCATTCGGAAGGCTTGGCTACGAACGATGAGGCGAATGTCACTCCGCAGCCGAACCGAGTCCTTTACGACGAAGACATTCGGTCTATCCGACAGCCCCCGTTGCCGAGAGTCTGGGACAGGAGACTGTGGAATAGTTCGTTGCCATCGAGGTCGCCAGCACGCCGCTCACTCGCGTATCGGAAGTCTGTCATCAGGCACGAACCCTCTCAGGATCGTACGGTCAAGTGGTTCTAGACATACCTGTTTGGAGATCGTTAGAAGGCTAATGTATGTGCTGTGCACTGCCAGACCGTCCGTGTATTGTGTGTCCCGGTGAATGTCTGTAAGCTTGTGACTGTAAACGTGTATGTATAAACGAATACCCGGGGGACGCTGGGGAAGGTAGACCTACCGTAGACGGGCTTAATGGAACGGCCTCCAACCAAATTGAAATACCCTCAAGAGAGCCCCCGCCAGTCTGGTGATTATCCATAGTGCCGGGGTGTGCGCAGCTCGTCTTAGGGTGCATGTCTCGTATATGTGCCGGCCCTGCTGACGACTTGGCGCACGCCAGCCACAAAACTGGTACTACTAAGGGTATTCATAACCACCAGGTTTCAGCCCGGAGCGAGGAGGAGGCGCGCTACTAGGCGCTGTGGTCACGTTGCTCATCATCTTCGTGCTCGAGTCATCGATCCAAGTTGATCTCACCATCTACCATCGCAATGCCCCGTCTCCGCAAACCCAAGTCACCGGGGGTTTCGACTCCTACGTCTCCAGGAGAGCTGGCGCAAAGGTTCGCATCTCTACCTCAAGGGGACCACAGGGCGCTTGTTGCATCGTCAACCGCCATCGCTCTCTCCATCGCCTCCCCATTCTATGATACCGGTGATGCGTCCGGCGATGGGGCTGATGTTCGAGGGAGGGATGTAAGCTGGCAAACGACATATGGTGCGATCAGGATGGCCGTAGAGATCACCAAGGAATCCTCCGATATGTTTCTTCCACTGAAGGCGGTCACCGGCGCTGTATTCGCCTTGATGAAGAATTATGATGTGAGTGTGAAGTCCTGTTTGCCAAAATGATCATCTCCTTATCCTGTTTCCCACTCCAGCAAACAGTGAATAATGCAGAGGGTGTGAGGGAGATAGAGCAGAGGGTGCAATCATTGTCAAGCACACTTGCCTCCCCTCTAAATGAGGATGATTATGCAGAGAAAGGGAGGAGAATGGCACTTTGGAGGTTTGTGCTTACATGAATACGTGCCAGTCCACTTATCTCCCTCTCAGGAAACTTGATGGGATTATCACAAAGTTGCAACCACTCTCTGACCAACATGTGCTCATCAAGTTTTTATGCAATGTTGATAATGCCAAGACCTTGATGGGATTTGTCCAAGAGCTAGCTGATGCCATCACAGATTACCAAGTATGAGCTGCCAGTCTTGATTGTGATCTTCAATGAACATCTGTCTAGGTTTCAATACAACAAGGAACATATGGAAGGACAGGGGACATCCTGGTAAGGGAGCTCACTGGCCAGATATAACCAGTGCTGATGAGCCAATTTCATGACAGGAAGCTGCAGACCTTGAGATTCTGGCAAAGTTGGAACCTGTGTGCAATGCTGGATACCAGGCTGGTCATCACGACAAATGCCTCCCTGGCACTCGAGAGTCTGTCCTCCAGAACATCATGCACTGGGCCAAGAACCCTCAGGGCCAAAATGTGTATTGGTTGAATGGATTGGCAGGCACTGGGAAGTCAGCAATAACTCAGTCATTCTCTGAAATGGCTGTCAAGGAGGGAATGCTGGGTGCTAGCTTCTTCTGCTCTAGGGATTACCTCAACAGAAAGGAGCTCAAAAACATCTTTCCCACACTTGCATTCCAGCTTGCACATCATTACCCCCATTTCAGAAGCACCCTCATTAGAGTTATCAAGAAGGACCCTACTGTAGCCCATTCCTCCCTCATTTCTCAACTTGAGAACCTCCTTGTCAATCCACTCTCTGGGAAAGGCATCTCATGCACCATCATTATTGATGCACTGGATGAGTGTATTGATGATCAGCCAGCCTCAGCAATTCTCTCTGTCCTAGCCAGGTTTGTCCAGCAGTTGCCACTGGTGAAGTTCTTCATCACTGGCAGACCTGAGCCACGGATCCGCACTGGATTTCGCCTTCCACTTCTACAACCATTCACCCAGATCTTCTTACTCCATGAGGTGGAATCATTCAGTGTCAACAATGACATTCAGTTGTACCTGATGCAGAGGTTGACCACCATTGCCAAACAAAGAAGTGACCTTGAGCTCCCCAACCCATGGCCTCATGATGAAGAAATTGTAGCCCTGACTAAAAAATCATCTGGGCTGTTCATTTTTGCTTCAACTTTGGTCAGGTTCATTGAATCAGCATACCATGAGCCAAATAAACGCCTCCAGCTTGTTGTTTCAGAAACAGACAGTACAAAACATGAAGGATGTGCTGGCATTGACTCCCTGTATTCCCAGATCTTGCTGCATGCATTCTCAGATGTCCATGAGCCAGAGGTCTTTGCCAACATAAGAAGTGTCTTAGGAGCAATCATAATTACATTCAACCCATTGTCATGCAAGGAGCTTTCAGCAATCCTTGGTGTCCCCACAACTCTTATCTCTACTACTTTGTGTCACCTTCACTCTGTCATTCTTATGCCCACCAATGAATCTGAAGAAATTCATGTTTTTCACAAATCATTCCCAGATTTCCTACAAGATGGTAACCGGTGCACCAACCCCAGATTCTCCATTGATCCAACAGCCCACCACAGTGATATGGCCCTCAAATGCTTAGAAGTGGTAAAGAAGTTAGAGAAAAACCCTTGCTCCCTGCCACCCTATATAATGAACCAAGATGTGGTTGACCTCTCACAACTACTGGAGGATAAAGTTAGTGATGGTGTGAAATATGCATGTATCTATTGGGCTAGGCACCTCAGACTTTCTCCAACATCTGGCGAACACTATATCAATCAAGCCATTTGTTCAGTGAAGAACATGCTCCACAGTGCTCCTCCATGGATAGAGGTCATGAGCCTTGAGAGTTGCTTGGAAGAGGCAGTCCATTCTATGCAAGATTCAATAAATTGGCTGCACAAAGTGAGTGGCTCCTCCTGCTACTTAACATTTAGGGGCTTGTTTGTTGATAACAGTATAAACAAAAGGTGGTCGATCTCATTCAACAGAACCTCAGCACTGCTAAGGATAGGTTTGATGCTATTAGACATAAGCATAGTGTTGCCAAGCATGAGCTTGACACTGCTGAGCAAAAACTTCTCATTGTTTGTGGCAAGCATACTGATGCTATCAATAAGTCCACCACCAAGCTCAAGGATGCTGCTGAGGATAATAGTTTCACCACTGAGCTTGAGCTTTTGGCCTCTGAGCTTAGGCTTAGTGCCACTGAGATTAATTTTGCCACCGCTGAGCTCAAGCTTGCTACCTCTGATTTTGTGCACATTGACACTGAGCTCAAGCTTGCTGCCACTGAGCTTAATGATTGTGCCACTCAGCTTGACCTTGCTGCTACCACATATGACCTTGCAATAGACTGCCTCCGGTTGTCAATGCACTTCTTCTACCCCATCCAACAATGTGCACAACAGGTGTACCATTCTGCTGTGCCTCTCTCACCAACTTCCTCACACCTGCATGGGTCCTGCCTTCAAAGTGTTACAGATAACAAACTGTCCCATGTGGCTGCCTTCACAGGAGCTCCCAGTGATTGGGGGTCTCTCCTAAGGACAATTGATTTCAGGCCAAGGCAGCTTACATGTATTACAACTTCTGTCCATGGGGTCATCTCTGCATTTGAAAATATTGTGGGTGTCTATGGTGTAGTCACAGGTGTGCTTAAGCAGTCTCTGTGTGCCCCAGAGCCAGTTGCAAAGATACAACACTCACCAGATGGATCTATTCTATTTCTTGTCCATTCTTCCTCTGTTACTATGTGGGATATGCAGACAGGTGGACACATCCATACCTTTTCCATGCAATCCAAGATTAGTGATATTGCAGTTCTGCAACTTCCATTGCATGTGGCTCTTCTGATGGTTCTGTCACACTCTGGGGCATCTTCACCAGTGAGAGGGCTAAATGGTTTTGGAGTGGTGATCCAGTTGTAACCACTCATTGGTTGTCACCTGAAGAGCTTGTAATTCTGACTCAGAGCACTCTTTCTGTTCACAATGTTGTTACTGGCAGAACCTCAGATACCTTCCCCATTCCTGGGTGTGCATGGGGGATGGCTTATTTAGATGGTGAGGGTAAATTCCTGGTAGGAACCTCACAGTCAAGCTCAGGGGTGAGCCAGGAGGATTGTTTCTTTGTGACTGTCAAGTACACACAAGACAAATTTGGGCCCCAGCAGCCAGGACCATCTGAGTTTGATGGGGAGTTTATAAGTGTCCAGCAGTCATCAGCACATAGTGGACAACTGTCAGGTCCCATGGTTATACAAAACATGATTGCATGCATCACCCAACCAAATGGAGTACAGTTGTTTGACCCCAGCTCCAACAATTGGACAAACAGCCCCTCACTCCTGGGTGTGGCTGTATCTGTGGCCATGTCATCCAATAGGAATCTTGTGGTGCAGACCAAAGATTCCATCCAAATTTTCACCACCAATGCTCTGGAAAGTGGTGAGACTCACAACAATGCTCATGTGTCTCATGTTTATCCCCTGGGTGAAAACCACATCATCTGTGTCCTCCAATCAACCAGGAAGCTCACCCTACTCAATTTGGACACCCTGCAAGAACTCCACCCTAATGACCACACCTCACCACTTGAGTCATTTCTCACAGATCAATCAGCCTCTCCCCATCCATCATTTGGTCATGGATTAGCCACAGAGTTTGGAGTCTCTGAGGTTGTAGAGATGTGGAATTTGGGTATTCCACTCCCTGAACAGACAGAGGCAACTGAGGAGGATGCACCATTGCATGGGTGGTCACCTGAGCGCACAAGGGTTGTCAAAGTCTATGGTTCACCCAAGTGGGAGCTTCATATCAAAGACCCAAAAGAGGGAATTACACTTGCAAGCCTACCTCTGGAAAGCAGCACTTTGGGTGTGGGGGATATTTATGATATCATCTTTGACTCAGAAACCAGGTTCCACCTCAAGATTGATGGGCCAGGGTGGCATGTCCAAATCCCCCATGAGATAACTGCATTGCCATCAGGAGGCTATTCACACACATTAACCAAGGGGGAACCAGTACCTTTGTTGAAGCCCCAGGAAATACCACCATACACTCTTGATGGGAATTGTGAATGGGTACTTGATACCAAGTCCAGGAAGGTTTGTTGGATCTCACCAGGGGATATACGGAGAGGGAATGGTGGACACTTTTGGGCTGGTCCTTCACTCATCATGGTAGGGGGTGATGGGGTTGTAAGGAAGGTGACTTTCAAAGACCCAGACTTGTGAGGTACATGCAAGGTGTATGTAGGATAGCATTTCTGTTGTACTGTTATGGATAATACATTTCCGAGCAGAGCCTCACTATGCTTGTTTCCCTTTCTTCACTCCTATAGCCTCATCTTTTGTAATACTAGCGGCCAGTGTTGGTGAATCACCATTGTTCCCCCTCGTCCCATGAGATCATAGCTGGGCAAAGGCCACACCAATCCTCATTCTTGGGCATCCACCAGGTACCAAGTACAAGTTGATGCTCCTCAAACAAGGGGCACTGTGGAATAACCGGGATTTCTGCCAGGCAATAAACGAACGAGATGGCCCGGTCACTCTTGGAAGGAAACGAAGAACATGAAAGTGAAGAACATGATTCAGGTTATCAGCATAAAGAAAGTTGGGAGCCGACGGCGGGGGCAAAAGAGTGGGTAACAGTCGAAGGCATCGCAGGCTTAGACCTTGCGTGAAGCGGTCAGTGTTTAAGAGGACGTTGAGGGTACGGGATTGGGAGGTAACCTGGAATCTGGCGGCGGCTATCCCGACGTGAAGGAACGATTCTAGAACTCCAGCGCTTTAGTGCCAGCCCAATTCCAGTGCGGTGGCAGTGGCTCTTAGCTGGGTCGCGACGTTAGCAAAGACACGTAACCTTCACCACCATCGGCGTACCTGCAGAGAGATGAGTTCTGCGACGCGATCAGCACTTCTGAAGGCAGCACTTTGGTGACCATGAACGTACAATGCTTGCCTCTGCCATTTCCACCCGCTCAAGACTTCATACAGGGTCTTCTGGGAGTCCGTATCCCATACGGCGCTCCTCAAATGCGCGTATGAGAGATTCGACCAATCGCGTCTTCGAGTGCGGCCGGTTCGACATTCGCTGTCCCCTCTTGACTAGGGTAACACGGGAGGATCTGTGTCGCAACCAACGACACGGATCCCATCTTGATCGCTGCTGTTCCTTCCTCCTCTTCAACCCATACTACGCCCGGTGGCGTGCCATTGCAAAACGCTGAAATCCTCGGAGTACGCGGCAGCTCCACACAGGTCATGGAAAGAAGGTTTCGTCAGTATCTGGACAACCTTGCCCTTCCGTCCGCCCGTTGTGGCAATTATAGACGGGTTCACAATCTGATATTTTGTGTTTTGCCATGTGCGACGTGTGCGATCCTGGCAGAGAGTGGTCTAATGCAGGGGTTAGAATCGTGCATAAAAGAGGAAGGGATTGGAAATGTTTAGGCGTACATCCGCTGAAATCGACGTCCAAACCTTCGGCGGCCACGTCCGAGGTTGCCGAAGTCGACACAATGATTGTGAACCAGGCGCACGACGAAGAGCGATGGTCGCGGATACTTTTGCTTGGCCAGTGACGATCTGTTTCTCCCTTCCGCCGAGGTGGCCAGGTTCAGTTCTAACCTGCCGCTTTCGTTCCGTGATCCATAGGGATGGAGTTAACTCACAAGAGGACGCGGAAACCTTGACTAACAATCCTCCGAAGGTTATAAGGGGTCTGCCACTCCTGCTTCTCTTCTTGCTTTCGGACCTCTTCTAGGCCTTGGTCTCGAGTATTAAGGGAAGGTTGAAGCGCTGATGAGTTTCGTGGCACTAGGGGCAACTCCAAGTCCACAGTAGCGCGTGAGGGAGCAGGTGGAAACGTGTGGGAGGGGGTCTAACGTTTCACGTTCATGTAGTCTCTTGCTCAGGGCGGTGACGGACGGGGAAATCGACCTCTAGGAATGGATCTGCGGGCATTTGGACGGGGGACCGAATGAGCCGTTGAAGTCGAATACCCAGATTGATGGGGTATTGGTGTCGATTATCCATCATTGAGGCGAAGTCTGTGAGCTATATCGACGACGAAAGGCTGGGAATATGACAGCAGACTCACTCGGATGACGTCCCGGGCAGTTAGACACATTTGTACCGTCCAACGTGGGATGCATCCGGAAGTGGGAAAAGGAGGACACAATGATGGGGCAGAGTGCTAATCAAAAGAGTTATCCGGAGTACCTCGGGCCTCAGGTCACGCGACCAATACTGGCGTTCCTCCGAGCCCGAGCAGCCCCATATATAGCAGCAACTTCGGAAATCCAGTACGGAATGCTCAAATCCACACAATCCTTCGTCTCCGCCCATCCGTTTCGTTTCCTCCATCGGAAACACTCTACCCTCCAAATTCAACACGGATCAACGATCCATTCAACGGGGGGGGAGAATAATCGGCGAAGGCCCATGCAGGCTGAAGCTAAGTCGGCCATCCTTTCCCAAAGGTTCCTGTTTCCAGTGAGCACGACCTCCGAATGGGTTCGGATCGGGATTTGCCGTCGTGTCGTAATCTGGAATCGAGTTTCTGGGACGGTCAACTTCGGTCGTTGGCAGCTTCGAATTCTCCCTCGAACGTATAAGCATGCGCTTCCTTTTTCAACCAGCCTTCTCTCCGCCCAGGTCTTTCTCTCTCTCCCTCTGTGGTTCGAGCCCTAGCCGCCTCCTCGACCACCGCCTGTCTCTACTCTCACTGGCCCATCGCGACAACACACACTCCCTTGCCTTTCATTCCTCACGAACCACACGCCAAGTAACCACCCCCACACTGCCATGCGCTCTTTAAACTATCTCTCCTCGCGTTCTTTGGTCCTCGCTCTCTCCCTCGCACGCACCGTGAGCAGCGGGTTCACGTTGTACAGACGCGAACTGTCGATTGTCGGTCCCGACTTTTTCGAACAATTCAACTGGGAATCGAAGAACGATCCGACTCATGGGAGAGTCAACTACCTGACTTTGGAGGAAGCAACATCAAAGAACCTCACCTATGGTTCGTCGCCCTTTCTGTCCTGGCACCCCATCGATAATACACTGACGGACGCGATTAGCCACCAAGGACAAGTTCTTCATGCTTCCGGATTCCAAGAACATCGTCAGCCCGGACTCTCGTGGCAGAGATAGCATCAGAATCAGTTCCAAGCGGGCCTTCGACGAATCGGTCGTCATCATCGACCTGGAACATATGCCCCACGGATGTGGCACTTGGCCAGCCTTTTGGACGCGGTCGCAGGAGGGTCCTTGGCCGACCGGTGGAGAGATCGACGTCATCGAGGTTGCACGCTTATCTCTTCTAATTTCATTATACTGAAACTATTATACCGCAGGGCGTTCATGAAGCCAAACAGAACTTGATTTCGTTGCACACCCTTCCTGGATGCACCATGCCAGAGGACAGGTACCAAACTGGGTAGGTCAGTCGGTGTTTCCTCCCGCCATCTCGCTTCACTGGTCGCTGACCGGGCCGCTCGCAGAACAACCACTTCGACGAATTGTGACACCAACTACGACTTCAATAAAGGCTGTGGTACCCAAGTCAACCATCTGGGTTCTTACGGTCAGGATTTCAACTCTGCTGGAGGTGGATTCTACGCCCTCGCACGTAGCAAGGAGTACGGGATCAAGGTTTGGTTCTGGCCAAGAGCGTTGTTTGTCCCAGTGGATGTTCGAGAAAACCTTGAGGGCGTCGACCCGGACTTTTGGGGCCTGCCTACAGCCCATTTCCCGACTGGAGAGAACTGTGGGTATGAGGAGCATTTCGATGCTCACATGCTAATCTTCGATTTGACTTTCTGTGTACGTTCGTTCCCCCATCGCGTTTCATAAACTGGCTCAATTCGTGACACTTAGGGCGATTGGGCTGGTTCTCGTACGGTTTGGCCAGAAAGCGGTTGTTCTGCCATGTCCTGTGACGACTGTGAGTTAGGCCTGTGTGCTATACCGGGCGGCATGCTGACAGGGATACTATGTCAGTCGTCGACCAGAACCCTGAAGCATTCGCAGATGCTTACTGGGAGGTCAACTCCCTACGGGTCTACACCCCTGTGGTCAATTGATTCTGCCCACTGTTCTGGACCCTCTTTTCGTTCACCGCGTTCTGTGTGGTGTACGAGTTCCTGACCCGGAGACCTAGTATACCCCACCCTATTATTTCATTGTAGATACCCGTCTGACCCGACACAATGTCATTCGTTTTGTTCCGTATTGTGACGCACTGTTCGTGACAAATGGTGAAGCCAAGAGGTTGCTGGTTGTCATCGGCATGGATATGAACTACGTGGATAATTACCCCGAGACTGGGCAGCGTAACCTGGGGAGATCTGGAGCAGCAGTGAACGGAGGTTTGGGTTGGCCGTAGACGGGCAGGTAATGGTACCCCATCATCGCAGGGCATATACGAGTCTATTTCTATCGCAAATTAAACGACCATTCTCCATGACCGGAGTCTGACTTTTTGGGTGCGCCAGCAGCCGACAACTGATCCGGCCGGAGGCAGATCGGTCACGTCCGCGTTGAACCTCATCAGGCCCACCATACAGAACGGATTTCTCTCCTCAACCCCTTCCAATCTTTCTCATACGGACGCCATGCCTTTTGATGCCACGTTCGGAATGAGTGGCTAGCTTACTACCAGCACGGGGCCCGCCTCGATGTCGTTCCAAGCTACTCTTCGCGTCCCGAGACTTGCGGATGGATTCATCCATTAGGGTTGAGAGGGGAAGTGTTGAGTCGGACGAAAGGAGAACGGTTTGTTTCGCTGGCACCATAACACATCGCGTTCACTGACGATGTTTCGTCAGTACGGCTCGTGGGCAGCCCTCTCGTCATGGCCGCGACCAAGAACGGCCACCAAATCCCCTCCCCGTCCGACGTGAAATCCACATCCCCAGAACCTCTTCCAGGTTCTCTTTCTTGGAATACCGCACTCTCCACCTCAATGTGCACAGAACTTGATCCAAACTCATCCAGCGCGAGGAGGCTCTCGTCTGGACTCGAAGGAATGCGGAAAAAGTTACAAAAGGCTGGTGTTGGAGCTCGACGTGTAATCAGAGATCGTCGGCTAGCTACTCGATGGAACGATGTTCCTCTCCCCGGACGAGAGAGATCCTAACGATTTTGAATTTCCCGGGAAACCTTCAGTGAGTGCTTCCTTCACATTATGGCCACGGGGTATATGCTGACAGTTCCCAGGGAAGAACACGTCGGGACCACGCCTCACATATCTCTTGCGGCCGTCAGCCGTCCAAGCCACGAAACCACGAATTTGGCAACGCCCACTGCCTCAGATTCCGGCTACCCTTCCCCGGGAGACCTCGGACACGATTCCGATATTGTCCTACCCGGCCGCGACCTCGTTGATTCTATCAGTTCCCTTCCTCCTCCCGACCTCCCACCTGTCCCAGAAACACCACTGCCAACCCAGGTCCTGCCACTCGGAGCTGACTCCGATGACGATTGTTCTGTGATTCGTGATCGCCTGGAAGCGACTGCTGAGTTTTCAGAGAACGAGGAGGGTCTGCAACGAAGGGGATCTCCCGTGGATGCAATTCCGGAAGAAGCTGGTTCGGAAAGCCTCACTACGGAGGATGGGATGGATGTCACTCCATGGCCGGACAGAATCCTTACAACGAGGGCATTCAGTCGATCCGACAGACCCCACTATCGAGAGTCTGAACCAGGAAACCGCGGAATAGTTGGTCGCCACCGATGTCGCCGGCACGCCGCTCACTTCCCCTTAGGATCGTACGGTCAAATCTCTATATACACCTCTTTGGAGATCGTTAGAGGGATTATTGTGGGCCGCTGGATCGTTCGTGTATTGTGTGCCTCGGCCACTGTCCGTAGGTTTGTGGAGTGACTTGTAGCATGTATGACAAATACCTGGGGCTTTTTAGGGTAGACCCAGCGTAGGTAGACTTACTGAGATGGCCTCCAAGCGAATAGAACTACCCTTTACCGAACCCCCGCTGGTGTGATTATTCACAGCACCGGGGCGTGTCCCGCCCATGGTAGGGTACAATATCGCATATGTGCCGACCTCGCTGACGAGTTGGTGCCAACCTTTACGCCGACCTCAAAACTGGTACCACTAAGGGTATTCACAACCACCAGGTTTCAGCCCGGAGAGCGAGGAGGAGTGAGCCCCAGCGCGCTACTAGGCGCCGTGGCCACGTTGCTTATTCCTGGTTTCGAAATAGTTGGCACATGAAACTCCGCCGGACTCCGCCGTGACGCGTCGAAAAAAATGGATCGATAATAGCACAGCGCCACTACCCCTTCACTCCAGTATCCGTCAACGTCTCTC
>Ga0307511_10004281_pt1 | contig 14567 bp, 9 predicted proteins | sample 13_EM_MG_FD_200266 | JGI IMG/M metagenome (GOLD analysis project Ga0307511, IMG submission 200266) | Populus trichocarpa ectomycorrhiza microbial communities from riparian zone in the Pacific Northwest, United States - 13_EM | ecosystem: Host-associated > Plants > Roots > Unclassified | place... | reverse complement strand
ACACCGACGACAACGCGGCCGACTTCACCGCGGGCACCCCGTCACCGGTCAACTCGGCGGGCCAGACGCCGGGTTCGGGCGACGGCGGCGGTGGCGACGGCGGCTCGCCGACCGACCCCGGCACCGTCCGCGTCCACGACATCCAGGGCACGACCCGCCTCTCGCCGTACTCCGGCCAGACGGTCACCCGCGTCCCGGGCATCGTCACCGGCGTCCGCACCAGCGGCTCGCTCGGCTACTGGATCCAGGACCCGACGCCCGACACCGACCCGCGCACCAGCGAGGCCGTCTTCGTCTACACCGGCTCCACCAAGCCCACGGTGGCGGTCGGCGACTCGGTCCTGGTCACCGGCAAGGTCAGCGAGTACTACCCCAGCAGCACCAGTCAGTCGAACACCGAGATCACCGGCCCGACGACGACGGTCCTCTCCAGCGGCAACGCCCTCCCGGACGCCGTGACGCTCGACGCCACCTCGGTCCCCGACGCCTACATCCCCACCGCGTCCGGCGGCAGCATCGAGTCCCTTCCGCTCCAACCGACCGTCTACGCCCAGGACTTCTTCGAGTCCCTGGAGGGCATGCGGGTCACGTTCGCCGACGCCCGCGTGGTTGGCGCGAGCGACGCGTACGGCGAGCTGTGGGTCACGGTCAAGCCCGACGAGAACGCCACCGCCCGCGGCGGCACCCTGTACTCCTCCTACGACCAGCCCAACACCGGCCGTATCGAGGTGATGTCGCTCGACACGACGTCAACCTTCCCCGCGGCCAACGTCGGTGACGAGCTGTCAGGTGTCACGACCGGCCCCCTCGACTACTCCACCTACGGCGGCTACAACGTCCAGGCCACCCAGCTCGGCACCCTCGTCGACAACGGCCTGAAGCAGGAAGTGACGCGCAAGCAGAAGAAGGACGAGCTGGCGGTCGCCACGTACAACGTGGAGAACCTGGACGCGCTCGACACCCAGGAGAAGTTCGACCGGCTCGCCGAGGGTGTCGCGGTCAACCTCAACTCCCCTGACATCGTGGCCCTGGAGGAGATCCAGGACGACAACGGCGCGACCAACGACGGCACGGTGACGGCGGAGGCCACCCTCAAGCGCTTCACGGACGCGGTCCGCGCGGCCGGCGGCCCGGTCTACAAGTGGCGTTACATCTCCCCGACCAACGACGCGGACGGCGGCGAGCCCGGCGGCAACATCCGCCAGGTCTTCCTCTTCAACCCCAAGCGGGTCTCCTTCACCGACCACCCGGGCGGCGACGCGACCACCGCGACGAGCGTGGTGAAGACCCGCAAGGGCGTCGAACTCACCTACTCCCCGGGCCGGATCGACCCGACCGACGCGGCCTGGGAGGACAGCCGCAAGCCCCTGGTCGGCGAGTTCACCTTCCAGGGCGAGCAGGTCTTCGTCGTCGCCAACCACTTCATCTCCAAGGGCGGCGACCAGCCGATCCACGGCCGCTACCAGCCGCCGGCCCGCAGTTCCGAGACCCAGCGCGCGGCCCAGGCGGCGGAGGTCAACACCTTCGTCAAGTCCCTGCTCGCGGCGGACAGGAACGCCAGGGCGATCGTCCTCGGCGACCTGAACGACTACGAGTTCTCCCAGACGGTGACCACGCTGACGGCCGACAAGGTCCTCACGCCCCTGATCACCACCCTCCCGGCCGCCGAGCGCTACACCTATGTCTACGACGGCAACTCCCAGACCCTGGACCACATCCTGACCAGCCCCGCCGTGACGTCCTTCAACTACGACGTCGTCCACATCAACGCGGAGTTCGCGGACCAGGCGAGCGACCACGATCCGCAGATCGTCCGGATCGACCTCTCGAAGTGCGGTAGGCACTAGCACGGTTGACGTCTGACGGGGCGGGACGGCGTAAGTCGCCCCGCCCCATCAGCCTCTCGGTGCCGGCCAGGGCACCCCTCAAGGGGCGTGCCGTCCCGATGCGGGCAGGGCACCCCCTGAGGGGCGTGCCCTCTCGATGCGGGCCAGGACACCCCCCAAGGGGCGCGCCCTCTCGATCCCGGCCAGGTCAACCCCCTAAGGGGCGCGGGGAACTGCGCGACCAGCCACAACGCCCCCGCACTCGCAAGACAACACAAGCCACTCAGACGCTCAGGCGCACGCCCCGATCCACCGCACTCCGCCCCGTCACCATGACCAACCCGACCCCCACGGCCAGCCCCAACGCCGGCAGCACCGGAAACCGCCCGCCGTAGGCGAACCCATGCCCGGCGAACCAAATCAGCGCACCCACACTCGCGGCCAGCCCGAGCCACAACGCCCAAGGTCTGCGCGCGAGATCCCCCGGCCGCATCCGCTCGTACACCACCGCGAGCCCACGCTCCAACGGTCGCAGCGCCGCTACGACCCCCACCAGCACGACGGTGAGCACAACCAGCCACGGCACCCGCAGCGCCCACCAACTCCCCGACCCGTAAGCGGGTTCGGGTGCGAGCCCGGTGAGATAGAAGGCACCGGCGACGATCAGCACGGGCAGCATGTGCCAGAGGTAGAGCGTCATGCTGATACCGCCCAACGGCCGTACCAGCCGCCAGAGTTGCGCGCGCACCAGCAGCCGTCGCAGCGCGGGCGCGAGCAGCAGCGCCAGCCCGGCCTGCCCAACTGCCCACGCCAGCATGGCCACCGACGGGGGATTGGTGTTGCTGGGACTCTGCCCGGTGACGAGGATGAGGCTCACCGGGAAGGGCCCGAGCCGGACCAGCGCGGCGAAGGCGACCGCACCGCCCGCGGCCAGGAACGCGGGGACGGCGGACCGCTCGGTGAGGAGCTTGTCCCGCCAGCAGAAGCCCAGTTGATAGGCGACGCCCCAGACGAGCACGTAGTTCAGCAGCCCGACACCGGGCGCGTGCACGGTGACCACCAGCGTGTCGGCGACCAGGGCAACCGCCCCCATCACCACCGGCACCCGCAGCCCCCAGCGCCGATGTGCCGCGTGCAGCACCGGAGTTGCCGCGCTGAGCAGCAGATACACCGGCAGGAACCAGAACTGCATGGCCATGGCCCACCCGACGAGCGCGAGGGTGCCGGGGTCCACTCCGGCCGCCGCGCAGATCGCCACGGCGACCAGCACCAGCCCGCTGTACACCCCGGCCGGGAGCAGCAGTCGCAGTGCTCGCTGCCCGACCCAACCGGTCGCGGTACGGCCGTCGGTCCGCGCCCGCGCCCAGGACCCACCGGCCGCGTGGCCGCCGGCCAGGAAGAAGAGCGGCATGATCTGGAAGCCCAGGGTGAGCCACTGGGTCCAGGGCACGGTGGCGAGCAGCTCCGGTGCGCCGATCGCCCCGTTGGGCTCCCTGACCAGCCCGGTGATCAGCCAGTGCCCGAAGACCACCAGCACGATCGCCCATGCCCGCAGGAAGTCGACGTAACGATCCCGGTCCCCGCTCAAGTCCCCCATGGGACGCCATGGTGCCGGGGGAGCACGGGAGTTGGGGCGGACCTGCGCTGTCCGCAATCAATCCGTGCCCGTCACGACACCCGAGCCCGGCCCCCGTTTCTCTTGACCCGCCCTTGCCTTGACTGGCCCCTGTCAACGCTGCTTCCCTGGGCCCACACATCGAATTGGTCTGCACCAATATCGATCAGGGATTGAATCGATTCACCCCCCTTGGAGGACGCCCGTGCGTGCCCGATCGAGATCCCGTTCCCTCTCCCGCTCCTTCTTCTCCGCCGCCCTGCTGACCGGAGCCCTCGCGGCCGCCGGTCTCACCTCGGCGGCCCCCGCGTCGGCGGCCTCCGCCCCCAACGCCTGGCCCGCCCATGTCTTCGCCCCGTACTTCGACGCGGGCTCGGGAAACGTTTCCCTCACCGATGTGGCCAACAACTACGGCACCAAGTTCTTCACCGCCGCGTTCGTCGACGGCCCCGGCTGTCAGTGGCAGGTGCCGGGCCAGTCCGCCCTCCAGTCGGGGATCGACGGCATCCGCGGCCTCGGCGGCGACGTCTCCGTGTCCTTCGGCGGCTACACCTCCGACACCGCGCTCACCGAGATCGGCGACTCCTGTTCCAGCCCGGAGGCGGCGGCAGCGCAGATCGAGAGCGTCATCACCACCTTCAACCTCTCCCACGTCGACTTCGACATCGAGTCGGCCTCCCTCACCAACTCGGCCGGCATCGACCGCCGCGACAAAGCCCTTGCCCAGGTGCGCACTTGGGCCGCCAACAACGGCCGCGCACTCTCGATCTCCGTCACCCTCCCCGCCCTCCCCGGCGGCCTCTCGGGCGACGGCGTGAACGTGTTGAACAACGCCCGCTCCAACGGCTTCACCCCGGACGTCGTCAACCTGATGACCATGGACTACGGCTCCTCGGGCGTCGCCATGGGCAACGCGGCCAACACGTCCGTGGACGCGGCGGCGGGCCAGGTCGCGAGCGCGTTCGGCATCTCCACGTCCGCCGCGTACGCCAAGCTCGGCAACACCCCGATGATCGGCCAGAACGACAGCGCCGGCGAGGTCTTCACCCTCGACAACGCCCGCAGCGTGGAAGCCTTCGACGCCTCGCGGGGGATCGCGCTCACGTCGTACTGGTCGCAGAACCGCGACAACGGCGGCTGCGCCGGCTCCACTTCGGCCCAGAGCACGTGCAGCGGCGTCAGTCAGAACTCCGGTGACTTCGCGCGCATCTTCCAGGCGTTCACCTCCGGCAGCAGCAGTGGCGGTGGCGGTACCGGTTCAACTGTGCAGTCCCTGCCCGGGACTTGGGCCCAGTGCGCGAGCGAGAACGGCACCTGCGCGGTCAGCGGGACGACGGCCGTGGCCTACGGCGCGAGCGGCAGGTTCACCTACGCGACGGAGACCGGCTCCACGCCCTGCACCAACGCGGTCTTCGGCGACCCGATCTCCGGCACGGCCAAGTCCTGCTACGGCCAGGCGGCCCCGCCCGCGACCGACGTCTGGACCTCCTGCGCCTCCGAGGGCGGCACCTGTGCCTTCTCCGGCGTGATGACGGTGGCGTACGGCGCCGGCAGTTCGTTCAGCTACGCGACGCTGCCCGGCGGCACCGCGTGCTCCAACGCCGTGTTCGGCGACCCGGCCTCCGGCACCGCGAAGTCCTGCTACCTCATCGGCGCACCGCCGTCCTTCGCCACATGGACCAACTGCGCTGCCGAAAACGGGACTTGCAGCATCTCCGGCACCCACGAGGTGGCGTACGGGGCGGCCGGGCGGTACGTGTACCGGTCCGTCTCGGGCTCGACCGGGTGCAGCAACGCGGTGTTCGGCGACCCGGTCTCCGGTACGGCGAAGTCCTGCTACGTGCAGTGACCCGCGAGTCGTCGCGGCTGGTCGAGGCCGGCGGATTGAACGTTTCAACCCGCCGGCCGTCGGGCTCCACCGGCTCCCGTTACGTCCCACAGCACTCATCTCACGAGCCTCACGAGGAAGGCCGGACGATGTTCAGATCACGGACGATGTTCAGACCGAGGAAAACCGGCACGACCGGACGACCCTTGCCTGTGCGGCAAGTGATCTGGCTGGCGGCCCTGACCCCGGTCGTGGCCCTGCTCTACGGCGCCACGACCGCCCAGCCCGCGACGGCAGCCGCGCCCGGAGCGCCCTCCGGCTGGTCGACCGTCTTCAGCGACGACTTCAACGGGTCGGCGGGATCGGCCCCTTCGTCGGCCAACTGGAAGTTCGACACCGGACCGGGATCGAGCTTCGGCACCGGTGAGATCGAGACGATGACCGACTCGACCGCGAACACCCACCTCGACGGCAACGGCAACCTGGACATCACCGCGCTGGGCTCGGGCAGTTCATGGACCTCGGGGCGGATCCAGACCCCGACCGCGAACGTGGGGGCACCGGCCGGCGGCAAGCTGGAGGTCACCGCGTCCATCCAACAGCCGAGCCCCGCAAGCGGGTTGGGCTACTGGCCGGCGTTCTGGATGCTGGGTCCGGGCCAGTGGCCGGAGAACGGCGAGATCGACATCATGGAGGACGTCAACGCCCTCTCCGACGTGGCCGGCACGATCCACTGCGGCACCTCCCCGGGCGGCCCCTGCAACGAGGGCACCGGAATCAGCAGCGGCCTGCGCGCCTGCCCCGGCTGCCAGAGCGGCTTCCACACGTACTCGATGATCCTCGACCGCACCGACACCTCGGCGGAGACGATCACCTTCTACCTGGACGGCAGCGCCTACTTCACGGTCACCGAGGCCCAGGTCGGCACCGCCACCTGGCAGGCGGCCTTCGACCACAACCAGTCGATCATCCTCGACCTGGCCATGGGCGGCGCGTTCCCCGACGCGGCGTGCGGCTGCACCAGCCCGAGCGCCGCGACCTCCTCGGGCGGCACACTGAGCGTCGACTACGTGGCCGCGTACACCACGACCGGCGGCTCCTCCACCGGCTCCACCACCCAAGCCCTGCCCGGCACCTGGACCCAGTGCGCGGCGGAGAACGGGACGTGCGCGGTCAACGGCACCTCGGTCGTCGCCTTCGGCGCGAACGGCCGTTTCAACTACACGACCGCGACCGGCTCGACACCGTGCACCACCGGAGTGTTCGGCGACCCGGCCTCCGGAGTACTGAAGACCTGCTACGCGCAAGCAGCACCCCCGGCAGCCGACATCTGGGCCCCGTGCGCGTCGGAGAACAACACCTGTTCCTTCTCCGGCGTGATGACGGTCGCGTACGGCGCCGCGGGTGCGTACCGCTACGCCACGCTCCCGGCCGGCACCCCCTGCACCAACACCGTCTTCGGCGACCCGATCCCCGGCACCGCGAAGTCCTGCTACCTCATCGGCGCACCACCGACCTTCGCCACCTGGACCAACTGCACGGCGGAAGGCGGGACTTGCACCTTCTCCGGCACGCACGAGGTGGCGTACGGGGCGGGCGGCCAGTACTTCTACGGCACCTTCACGGGCGGTACGCCGTGCACCAACGCTGTGTTCGGCGACCCGGCACCGGGGACGGCGAAGACCTGTTACTACCAATGACCGAGCCGACGTAGAACTCTCGTCATCTCTCGCAGCACGCCTTCGCCATGGCGGCGCTCGTCCTGGGCGCGGCCTGGGTCTGTCCGCGCGACCACGGTGTCCCCGGCGGCGAGAAGGCGGGCGACCCCAACCACCCGTGGTTTCCGGCCGGTTCGGAGGACAAGTAGCCGGCTGCTCAAGTGTCAGCGGAAGGCCGGGAGGAGCGGATCGTGGACCGGTGCACCCGGGAGTCCTTCGGGTAACGGGAATCGGCGTCCTGCCTGTTACCCACTTTCGGGTGACGACTCCGGCTGACCTGGGGTGGCGCGCCCTGGCGATCACCGGCCTCGGGTCAGTGCCCGCAAGAACTCAGGGCGTCAACCTGGTGCATCACGCGCATAAATGGACGGTACAGGCGACAATCACGGAAATGCGACTGACTCGTAACGTGATTCACGTATCGCCCATATCTCGTCGGCGCGGTGGAGAAGGTGTGGGTGTGCGGCCAACAGGCCGCCACCCGCACACCGCACAACCCGGGGACCGGCCGTTGCCGTAACCAGGGATGTGCCCGCACCATGCTGGGAGATCCCGTGACCTCTTCACCTTCCGTGTCCGTCCGTCGTCTGGCCGCAGCCGCGCTGGCTGCCGGCGCTCTCGTCGGCGCGGCGGCACTGCCGGCGACCGCGGCCGACCACGCGGCCCGGGCGAGCGTGGAGATCAGCCGCGTGCAGGCCGACTCGCCGGGACTGGACGACCGCTCCGCCCGTTCGCTGAACAACGAGTGGGTGGAGATCACCAACCACGACCGCCACGGCGTCAACCTCGACGGCTGGAAGCTGTCGAACAAGGAAGGCCAGACCTACACCTTCCGCCACTACCGCCTCGCCGGTCACGCCACCGTCCGCGTCCACACCGGAAAGGGCCGCGACACCGCCCAGGACGTCTACCAGGACCGCCGCGACTACGCCTGGGACAACCGCTCCGACACCGCCACCCTCCGCAACGACCACCGCCGCCTCGTCGACGACAAGTCCTGGGGCGGCCGCAACGGGGGCCACAACGGTGGCGGCCACAACGGTGGCGGTCACGGTGGCGGGGGCCGCAACGGGGGTGGCGGCCACGAAGGTGGCGGTCACGAGGGTGGCGGTCACGAGGGTGGCGGTCGCGAGGGCGGCGGCCACGGGGGCGGCGGCCACCGCTGACCACCGGCGCCATGACGTTCGATGACGCTCGATCGGTAACGAGCGTCTCGGCAGTGGCGTGACGTGACGTGACAACCATGGCGCGCCGTCCCATCCAGGGGCGGCGCGCCGTTTTGCTCTGTCCTGGTCACCCGGGAACACGGCCGACGAAGAACGAGTGTCGGGCCGGGACGGGGGCAGATGGAGAACTGGAACGCGAGTATCTAGGGTCAGCACGTGGCTTTCATCATGGTGTGCGAAGACGACGCGGCGGTCCGCGGCATCCTCAAGCGCGCCCTGGAGCACGACGGCCACACCGTCTCCGTCGCCGCCACGGCCGACAGCCTGCTGCGGCAGCTCGCACCGGCGCCCCAGCTGGTCGTCCTGGATCTCGGGTTGCCGGACGCCGACGGTCGCGATGTCTGCCTGGCCCTGCGGGCTCGCGGCGTCGACGTGCCGGTGTTGATGCTCACCGCCTTGGACGGCCTGCATCACAAGGTGGGCGGCTTCGAGGCCGGCGCCGACGACTACATGACCAAACCCTTCGACATCCCGGAACTGCTGGTCCGTGTCCGGGCGCTGCTGCGCCGGGCCACCGTGGCGTCCGCACCGCACGAGGTCGTCCTCGATCCGGCGAAGCACGTGGTGACCTACGATGCGGTGAGCATGAGCCTGACCCCGACCGAGTTCCGGCTACTGGGCCGCCTGATCGCCTCGCACGGCGACGCGGTACGCCGCCACGCCCTCGTCGCCGCCGGCTGGCCGCACGGGGCCCAGGTCAGCGACAACACCCTCGACTCCTATGTGCGCCGGCTGCGGACCAAGCTCGGTCCGCTGGGTGTGGCCGAGCGGCTGGCGACCGTCCGCGGCGTGGGCTACCGATGGCAGTGACGGGATTCCGCCGAAGCGTCGTCGCGCTCACCGTGCTGATCGCCACGGCAGTGGTCGCGATCCTGGTGGTGGTTTCGCACGTGCTGCTGAGCAGGGTGACGGATGCCGACGCGCACGATCTGGCGCGTACGCGCGCCGAGGCGGTCGCGGCGAACGTCAGCGTCAAGGGCGGCCGTGTCGTGCTCACGGAGAACGGCAGCGAGGCGCTGGACGAGGTCGCCTGGGTGTATGCCGATGGCCGCCTTATCGACGGGGACGTGCCGCCGAGCGTGGTCGGGCGCGTCGAGGAGCTGGCGGACTCGGGGCGATCGCAGACCGCGACCGTCGGCGACTACCTCCTGTTCGCGCGGCCGGTTCCGACCGGCGGCCACCACGTCATGGTGATCGTCCGGGTGGACCTCACGCCCTACGAGACGTCCGAGCAGCGCAGCCTGACCTTGTCGCTGATTCTGGGCGGCCTTACGATCCTCCTCGCCGGCGGTGTCGCGCACCTCGTGGTGCACCGCGCGCTGCGCGTCGTGCACGAGATGGCCGCCCTCGCCGACGACTGGGGCCATCACGAGCCCGGGCGCCGTTTCAACCTCGGAGCCCCCCGTGACGAGTTCGGGGAACTGGGACAGACCCTGGATCGCCTCCTGGAGCGGGTTGACAACGCGCTGGCGGACGAGCGCCGGCTCACCGACGAGATCGCCCACGAGCTGCGGACACCGCTCACGGTCCTGCGAGGCGAGGCGCAGCTGGCGCAGCTGTCCGGCGAGCCGGTGGTGCCGGAGGTGGTGCTGAGCGAGGTCGACCGCCTCAATGCGGCGATCACGACGATCTTGCGCGCAGCGCGCGCACGGACGGACGAGGGGACCCGGTGTGATCTGCGCTCCGCCGCGCGGCAGGCGATCGGCAGCCGCGCGGTCGAGGTCGCCTTCCCGGCGAAGGTCGAGGTGGCTTTGGCGCCCGACGTCGCTGTGTCGCTGCTGTCACCCCTGCTGGAGAACAGCCTGCGGCATGCGAAGTCCCGTGTGTGGATCACCGCGCGCAGCCAGGGCGAGGCCATCGTGGTGGATGTCCTGGACGACGGCCCAGGGTTCGATCCCGCCGAGGTCGACCGGGTCTTCGAAGCGGGCGTGACCGGCGGCGGCGGGTATGGGCTCGGGCTGCCGGTGGTCCGGCGTATCGCTGCCTCGGCCGGTGTGGAGGTCCGGGCGATCGCGGACGGCCGCGGTCACGTCCAGGTGACACTCCCGGCCGCGAAGGCGGCCACGTAGTCAGGTTGCTTGCAGGTTCCCTCCGTAAGCCTCCCTGCATGACAACGACAACGGAAGCACGCCCACGCAGCGGGCGCCTCATGCTCAACAAGGTCCCCGAGGTCACCGTCTGGTTCTGGGTGATCAAGATCCTGTGCACCACCGTCGGTGAGAGCTTCGCCGACTGGATCAACATGAAGCTGGGCGTCGGCCTGGTGAACACGGCCTGGATCTTCACTGCGGTGTTCGTCGTGGTCCTCGCCGTCCAGATGCGGCTCAAGCGGTACGTCCCGTTCCCGTACTGGCTGACCGTGGTCGTTGTCAGTGTCACGGGCACCCTGTACACCGACATCCTCACCGACCAGCTCAATGTGCCGCTGTGGATCAGCTCCGCCGTGTTCTCGGTTCTGCTCGCCGTGGTCTTCGGCGTGTGGTGGCTGCGCGAGCGCACCCTCTCGATCCACTCGGTCACGACGCTTCCGCGTGAGTCGTTCTACTGGCTCGCGGTTCTCGTCACCTTCGCGCTCGGCACCGCGACCGGGGACTGGACCCTGGAGCTCACCGGCTGGAGCCCGGGCGCCTCGGTGATGCTGCCGCTCGGCCTCATCGCGGCGATCACGCTGCTGTGGAAGTTCGGCGCGAACCCGGTGCTGTCCTTCTGGCTCGCCTACATCCTGACCCGCCCGCTGGGCGCGAACATCGGCGACTGGCTCGCCTCCCCGAAGGTCGCTCAGCCGGGCGAGCCGACCGGCCTCGCGCTGGGCACCTTCACCACCAGCCTGATCTTCCTCGGCCTGATCCTGGCCACCGTGGCCTACCTGACGGTGACACGCTCGGACGTGACCGAGACCTACGAGGCCGCCCACGCCACCCACGCCACCGGCGACCTGCGAAAGGAGCGCGTCGGTCTGGCCGGCTTCGGACTGCTCGCCGTCGCCACCATGGGCCTGCTGATCTGGGCCCACAGCCAGCCGCACACCGGCCCGGCGCCGGAGGCCGACAACACCTCCGCCGTCCAGATGGCTCCCGGCCAGGCGGTGAAGAAGTTCCCGCCCGCCAAGGTCGCCGCGCTGAAGAACCTCGCCTCCACCTCGCTCAAGGACGCAAGCTCGGGGAACGCGAAGGGAGCGCACACGGCCGCCCAGTCGCTGCGTGACCTGTGGGACGCCGACCAGGCATCGCTGCAGCCGCTGGACAACACCGGCTGGACCTCCATCGACGCCCAGATGGACAAGGTGCTGGGGACCTTCGGCATCGACCACTCGAATCCGCCGATGCCGCCTGCGCAGCAGGAGAAGGAACTGAACGCCCTCCTGACGGACATGGGCTGACAGACCCCCTGCGCCCGGCGACGGGTCGAGTGTGCGGGGCCGCGCCGAGAACCGCGCCGCCTCGGCACACGCCGACGTGCTGTGGTCAGTGCAGGCGGCCGTCTGTGTCAGCCCGGGCATGTCCGCGGACTCACGTGGGCGGTCGAAGCCGGCGTCTCAACGGCTTCGGCCGCCCGCTGTTCCTCCAAGCTGATCGAGGAGAAGGCGCTTCATGAAAGGCGGTGTCCGATCCCGCGCGCCGTGCCGATGGTCAGCGCGCTGCCGGCCTCACGCAGCTTCCGCCGCAGCCGGGTCAGGTACTGGTCCAGTGTGTTGTCACTGACCCGGGCACCCTCCGGCCAGCCCGCCGCGAGCAGTTCGCGGCGCCGAACGACGCTCCCGCCCGCGGCCACGAGTGTGGCCAGCAGTCGGAACTCCGTGGGGGACAGGGGGACGGCCGTGCCGTGCACGGTGACGCGGTGGCCGACCGCGTCCAGAATCAGGTCCCCGACCGCGATCGCCGCGGCCGGCGCAATCCGCTTCACGGACGCACGCAGCCGGGCGGTGAGTTCGGCCAGATGGAAGGGCTTGGCCAGGTAGTCGCCACCGCCTGCCGAGAACCCCGACAGCCGGTCCGCGAGCTGTTGCCGGGCGGTCATGAAGATGACCGGGGCCAGGAAGCCGTTGCTGCGCAGCGCCTGGCACACGTCCCGACCGTCCGCGTCGGGCAGCCCGATGCTACGGCGGCCGGTTCCAGGTACGGATTCCGCTGGACGCCCTCGCCACCGCGTGCACCGCTCGGGAATGGGTCTGGGACCTCTACCTGGACGCGGGGCCGGAGGGAGCGCCGCTGCGGCTGGGCAGGCATCCGGACGGCGTCAACGGCGAGAAGAACGTCTTCCTCTGCCCGGCGCAGCATGCGGCCGGGATGCGGGTGCAGCTGTACTGCACGGTCTCGGACAACATGTCGATCGCCTGCGCGCGGGAGGAGAACCGGTGAGATCCGCTGCTGTGTCCGCTCCAGCGCCCCCGACTCCGCCCGGCGTGACACCTCTTCGGCGAACGGAACGGCTTGAGCGCGACTTCCTCGACGCGCCGTGGACCACCGGCAGGGCCTGGCACCGGTCGATATCCAGGAGGGCGCGGCGGCGGTGTCCCCGTCGACCTGCCGCGGGCCGTCCTCCGGCGACTTCGCGAGCGGGGCCTGGTCCAGCCCGGCGACGACCTCGGCACCTGGGAACCCGTACGATGCGCCGCCGAGCGAAGAACCCAGGTCATGCATCAGATCCGCGTACCCGAACCCGCCGACCCTGCCACTCTTCCGTCCCCGTCCACGCCGGTGACCCCGGCCAACCTTCCGAGGTGAACCCCCACGGTGCCCGCACACCTCTCGCCCTCGAACCTCCGACAGCACACGTCCACGGACCGCGTTCCCTCCCCGACCGGGACACCGCGCCCACGTACACGGCTGCGCGGGGGCGCGGCCTCGGCCACGGTCTGGTACCTGCGCCTGCTCGCCGTGCTCAACCTGGCCGCGGTGGTCTCGCTGTCGTTCCGCGACGAGGTCCAGGAGCACAACGTCGGTGAGTACTTCACCCCGTATCTGGCCACCGCCGGGCTCATCTCGGCGGCGCTGGCACTCTTCCTCGCCATGGTGATGCGGCGCCGCAAACGGGCCGCGTGGATCTTCAACCTGCTGCTGGCCGGCGGGCTGTTCGCGCTCTACACACTGGCCATGACCCAGGAGGCGTACCGCGAGCACGTCACCAACTGGGGCTCCCTGCTGCTCACCGGCCTGTTCGTGGCCGCGCTGCTCCTCGGGCGCGGGGAGTTCACGGCCGTCGGGGACCCCTCCAACCCGAAGCTGGCCCTCGCCGCGGGAGCGGGCGGTCTCCTCGTCAGCGGCACGATCGGCACGCTGCTGGTCGCCGCCACCAACAAACTGCCCGGCGCCACGCTGACCGACGAGATCGCCTACACCCTGCTGCGCGGCATCAGCGTCGGCCCGCTCGCCGACCGCGTCGACGCCGTGCACGCGCCGCGCTGGGTCGACGTCCTCGTCAACATCCTGATCGCCGCGACCTTCCTGCTCGTCCTGTACGCCTGCTTCCGTGCCCCGCGCGGTCGCGCCCTGCTCGGTGAGGACGACGAACAGCGGCTGCGTGACCTGCTGGCCCGGCACGGTGAGCGGGACTCCCTCGGCTACTTCGCCCTGCGCCGCGACAAGGCCGCCATCTTCTCGCCCAGCGGCAAGGCGGCCGTCACCTACCGGGTGGTCGGCGGCGTCAGCCTGGCCTCCGGCGACCCCATCGGCGACCCCGAGGCATGGCCCGGTGCCATCGACGCGTGGCTGGAGGAGGCCCGCCGTCACGCCTGGACCCCGGCGGTGATGGGCGCGAGCGAGGAGGCCGGCACCATCTACGCCCGGCATGGGCTGGACGCCCTGGAACTGGGCGACGAGGCCATCGTGGAGATCGCCGACTTCACCCTCGAAGGACGCGCCATGCGAGGCGTACGGCAGGCCCACAACCGGGTGCGCCGGGCCGGCTACACGGTGCGCGTCCGACGCCACGAGGACATCACGGACGACGAGATGGCGCTGCTGATCGACAAGGCCGACCACTGGCGCGACGGACCGACCGAACGCGGCTTCTCCATGGCGCTGGGACGGCTCGGCGACCCCGGCGACGGCCGCTGCGTGATGTTGGAATGCCGCGACGCCGACGGTGAACCGCGCGCCCTGCTCAGCTTCGTCCCCTGGGGCGAGAACGGCCTCTCCCTGGACCTGATGCGCCGGGAACGCGCCTGCGAGAACGGCCTGATGGAGTTCATGGTCGTTGAACTGCTGCTGCGCGCCCAGGAGTTGGGCGTACCGCGGGTGTCGCTGAACTTCGCCATGTTCCGCTCGGTCTTCGAACGCGGCGCGCGCCTCGGCGCGGGCCCGGTACTGCGGCTGTGGCGCTCCATGCTCACCTTCTTCTCCCGCTGGTGGCAGA
>Ga0307511_10004280_pt1 | contig 14568 bp, 10 predicted proteins | sample 13_EM_MG_FD_200266 | JGI IMG/M metagenome (GOLD analysis project Ga0307511, IMG submission 200266) | Populus trichocarpa ectomycorrhiza microbial communities from riparian zone in the Pacific Northwest, United States - 13_EM | ecosystem: Host-associated > Plants > Roots > Unclassified | place... | reverse complement strand
GCTTCTATCTCGCCATGCACGACCTGGAGATACGCGGCGCCGGCGAGGTGCTGGGCGAATCGCAATCCGGCGAGATGCAGGAGATCGGCTTCTCGCTTTACACCGAGATGCTGTCGCACGCCGTGGCGTGCCTCAAGGTCGGCAAGGAGCCGGACCTCTCCGAGCCGCTGGGCGTGACCACCGAGATCAACCTGCACGCGCCGGCGCTGCTGCCCGAGGACTATTGCGGCGACATCCACGAGCGCCTCACCTTGTATAAGCGCCTGGCCAACTGCAAGACGCTGGACGAGCTCAACATGCTGTTCGAAGAGCTGATCGACCGCTTCGGCAAGCTGCCCGAGCCCGCGCAGGTGCTGATCGAAAGCCACCGCCTGCGCATCACCGCGCAGGACTCCGGCGTGATGAAGATCGACGCCGGGCCGGAGAGCATCACCATCCAGTTCAAGAAGGACGCGCCGATCGACGCGGCCAAGGTGATCAAGCTGGTGCAGAAAAACCGCAATGTACAACTCAGCGGGCAGGACCGGCTCAAGATCATCGCCAAGACGCAGACGCCGGTGGAGCGTGCGCAGGTCGCGCGCAAGACCATCGGCGACGTGATGCAGTAAGGGGCCGGCGGGACCATGATCCGCATCCAGCCCTACGACCCGCTGTACCAGCAGGGCGTGATCGACACCATCCTGCCGATCCAGCAACTCGAGTTCAAGGTGCCGGTCACCTTGGCCGACCAGCCGGACCTGCTCGATATCCCGGGCTTTTACCAGAGCCGCAGCGGTAGCTTCTGGGTCGCGCTGGCCGACGGCTGCGGCACCGGCGAGGTAGTCGGCACCATCGCCCTGCGCGACTTCGGCGGCGGGCGCGGCGCGCTGCGCAAGATGTTCGTCAAGGGTTTCTATCGCGGGCCGCAGCACGGGGTGGCGGCGCGCCTGCTGGGTGAACTGCTGCGCCACGCGCAAGCGCGCGGCATGCGCGAGGTGTATCTCGGCACCACTTCGGCGATGCTGGGCGCGCACCGCTTCTACGAGAAGCACGGATTTGAACTGATCGACGCCACGCAACTGCCGGCGGAATTCCCGCGCATGGCGGTGGACACGCGCTTCTACCTCAAGCGCCTGCCCTAAACCTGGACCTCGACCGCGCTATTTGCCGGTCAGCTTTTTCTTCTCCGCCAGGCCCGCGCCGCCACCGACGAATTTCAGGGTGTAGGCCTTCTTCAGATCGATCTCGCCGGGTTTGAAGAGGCCCGCCTTGACCATCTTGTCCAGGAAGTCCTGCATGCGCGCGTCGGTCATCACGCCGATGCCGCGGGCGGTGGCGTCGCCCGAATCGACGATGCCGTATTCCTTCATCTTGGCGATCGAATAGGCGAGGATGTCGTCGCTCATCTCCGGGTTGGCCTTCTTGATCATCTCGTTGGCGGCCTTGTTGTTGCCGTAGAGATAATTGGTCCAGCCGATCGCCGAGGCATCGACAAAGCATTGCACGACCTTGGGCTTTTTTTCCACCAGTTCGGTGCGCGTTTCCACCGTGTTCGAATACGTGCTCCAGCCGTTGTCGGCGAGCAGGAAGAACTTCGGCTTGAACTTGGCTTCCTTCTCGATCGAGTAAGGTTCGGAGGAGAGCAGGCCCTGCATCGCCCAGGTCTTGTTGACGAGGAACGGGGCGATGGAAAAATTGTACGGCTTGGTCTGCTCTTCCTTGAAGCCGTATTGCGACTTCATCCACTGGTAGAAACCGGCCAGCGAATAGGCGGAGATCAGGATGGCCGGCGCTTTTTTCAGGTCCTCGAATTTCTCGATGCCCTGGTTCGGATGCGCGATGATGCCCTGCGGGTCTTTCTGGAAATGCGCGGCAACCACGGTGGTGGGAATCTTCTGCTTGACCGAGTCGAAGGCCTGCAGCATGTTGCCGCCCATCAGGAAGTCGATCTTGCCCACCGGCAGCAGCGGCCGGTTGTTCGCCGAGGGGCCGCCCATCTGGATTTCGACATCCAGCCCGCAGGCCTTGTAGGTGCCGTCGGCCAGCGCCTGGTAATAGCCGCCGTGTTCGGCCTGCGCCTTCCAGTTGGTGGCGAAGACCACCTTGTCGGCGGCTTGCGCGCCGACCGTGGCGAACAGGGTGGCTGCGGCAACTGCGATGCGGAAGGCGGACATGCGTAACCTCAAATCGGATGCGGAACAACCCGCATTCTAGCGGCTCGCGTCCAGTTCGCTTTCATGCCACTTGCGTAGGAGCAGGCGCGAAATGCCGTTGAACAGGAAATAGATCAGGATGCCGGTCAGCGCCACCAGCACCAGCGCGGCGAACATGCGCGGTGTGTTGAGGCGGAACGAGGCTTCAAGGATGCGGTAAGCCAGCCCCGATTCCTTGCCCGAGGTACCCGCTGCATACTCGGCCACCACCGTGCCGATCAGGCTCAGGCCACCCGCGATTTTCAGCCCGGCAAGGAAATACGGCAGCGCCGAGGGCGCGAGCAGGAAGCGCAGCCGCTGCCAGCGCGAGGCGCCGTAGAGGCTGAACAGGTCATCCAGGTTGCGGTCGACGCTGCGCAGGCCCACGGTGGTGTTGGAGAGGATCGGGAAGAACGCCACGATCCACGCGCAGATCAGCAGCGCCGTCAGCGTATTCGGCGCATAGATCAGGATCAGCGGGGCGATCGCGATGATCGGCGTCACCTGCAGCACCACCGCGAACGGGACGAGGGACAACTCCACCCATGGCGAGAGCGAAAACAGGAAAGCCAGCGCCACCCCGCCGGCCACCGCCAGCAGCAGGGAGAGAAAGGTGATCTTCAGCGTCACCAACAGCGAAGGCCACAAGGTCGGCCAGTCGCTGATCAGCGTGCTCCACACCAGGCTGGGCGCGGGGATCACGTAGGCGGGTATCTCGGCGATACGCACCCACGCTTCCCAGCCGATCAGCACCGCCAGCGCAATCGCCAGCGGCACCACCACGTTCACCCACTTCGGCTGCGCCCTCACATCGCCTCCGCCGGGGCAGCAGCGCCATGCAGGGCCTGCGAGACGCGCCGGCACGCCGCCGCATAAGCAGGCGACAGGCGGAACTCCTCGTCGCGCGGATACGGCGCATCGATCTTCTCGTCCGCCACTACCCGCCCGGGCCGCGCCGCCATCACCACGACCCGGCTCGAGAGATACACCGACTCGTACACCGAGTGGGTAACGAATACGATGGTCAGGCCGAACTCCTGCCACAGGCGCAGCAAGTCGTCGTTCAGTTTCAGTCGCGTCATCTCATCGAGCGCGGCGAAGGGCTCGTCCATCAGCAGCAGCTTGGGCCGGGTGATCAGCGCGCGCGCGATCGACACGCGCATTTTCATCCCGCCCGATAGCTCGCGCGGATAGGAACGCGCGAACTTCTCCAGCCCCACCATCGCCAGCGCCTGCCCGACCTGTTCGCGCGCGGCACCCGGCGGCTCACGCTTGAGCTTGAGCGGCAGCATCACATTGTCGAGTACCGGCGCCCAGGGCATCAGGGTTGGCTCCTGGAATACGAATCCGATGTCGTGCGCGTCCCTGCGCGCGCCCTTGCCCGCCCCACCGACGATCTCGCCGCTCGACGGCTCCGCCAACCCGGCGATCATGCGCAGCACGGTGCTCTTGCCGCAGCCCGACGGTCCAAGCAGGCTGACAAATTCGCCCTGCTCAATGGATAGCGACATGCCGGCCAGCGCCTGCGTGCCGTTGGCGAAGGTCTTGCCGACCCGGCGAAGTTCAATCAGGGATTCCATGGTTCAAGTGCAGCAAAAATCAGGCCGCCGGTTCGAGTTCAAGCAACAGCATACCTGCCGTTACCTGCGCGCCCACCTGCACATGCACCGCCTTCACGGTCGCCGCCATCGGCGCCAGCGAGGGGTGCTCCATTTTCATCGCCTCCAGTGCCAACAACGGCGCGCCCTTCCGCACTTGCGCGCCTACCGTCGCCGCCAGGCTGACGATGCGCCCGGCCATCGGCGCGCGGATCTGCTGTTGCGCCATGCCGCCCGCCGCCTGCGCGGGGGCAAGGGATCGATCGCGGATCACACTCTGCCGGCCCGCGAGGGAGACGTACAACAGGCCATCCGCCTGCGCGCAATGCAGCGTCCGGCGCGTACCGTCGCCAATCACCAGCAGATCGGGCTGGCTCTGCACCAGTTCGAGCCGCGCGCTGCCCGCGCTCGTTCGCACCTGATATGCCGCGCCGCCGAGCGCCTGCACACTCGCGCTTACTTCCACGCCATCGACCTCCACGTGCAGCGGCACCGCCCAGGCCAGCGGCAAGCGCACCTGGCGCGGGTCGTGACCGCTGGCGATGGCGCGTACCGCGTAGGCAGCGAGCGAGGCGAGTTCGTCGCTCAACGGTGGGGCCGCGCCCAGCAAGTCCGCCTGATGCCGCGCGATGAATCCGGTGGTGGCCCTGCCTTCGGCAAACTCCGGATGTCGCAGGCAGGCGATCAGAAACGCCTGGTTGGTGCGCACGCCCAGCACCACTGTCCGCGTCAAGGCGCTCACCAGCTTGCGGCAGGCCCCGGCGCGATCGTCGCCATGGGCGATGAACTTGGCGATCATCGAATCGTAGTATGGAGGCACCTCGCAGCCGGACTCCAGCGCGTGCTCGACACGCACACCGGAAGCGGCCTGCCAATGCAACAGGCGCCCGCTCTGCGGCAGGAATTCATGCGCGGGGTCTTCGGCGCACAGGCGCACTTCGATGGCATGGCCGGGCGCCTCGAAATCCCGCATCAGGCCGTCCTGCGCGTCTTCCGGAAAGCGCTCGCCGTCGGCTACGCGCAGTTGCAGCTGCACCAGGTCCAGACCAATTTTTTCCTCGGTGACCGGATGCTCGACCTGCAGGCGCGTATTCATTTCCATGAAATAAAAGGCGCCGTCCTGATCCAGCAGGCACTCGACGGTGCCGACACCGCGATAATCGATCGCGCGCGCCGCTGCCACCGCCATTGCGCCCATGCGCCGGCGCAAACCGGCATCCACGGCAGGCGACGGCGCCTCCTCGATGATCTTCTGGTGGCGCCGCTGCACCGAGCAATCGCGCTCGCCCAGGTGCACCACGTTGCCATGCGCATCGGCGAACACCTGGATCTCCACATGGCGCGGCTCGATCACCGCCCGCTCCAGCAACACCGTGGGCACACCGAACGCCGCCTGCGCTTCGCTCTGCGCACGCGCGAGGGACGCGTCGAAATCGGCCAGCGACTCCACCAGCCGCATGCCGCGCCCGCCGCCGCCGGCGGTGGCCTTGATCATCAGCGGAAACCCGATCGCCTCCGCCTGCTCGCGCAGGGTTGCCGCGTCTTGCGCTTCACCGTCGTAGCCGGGCACGCAGGGCACGCCGGCCGCGATCATCAGGCGCTTGGCCGCCGCCTTGTCGCCCATCGCGCGCATCGCCTGCGGCGGCGGGCCGACCCAGATCAGGCCCGCGTCGATCACCGCCTGCGCGAAGTCCGCATTCTCGGCGAGAAAACCGTAGCCGGGGTGCACCGCCTGTGCTCCGCCGACCTTCGCCGCGGCGATGATCGCCGCGATGTTCAGGTAGGACTCGCGCGGCAGCGCCCCGCCGATGCGCACCGCGTCATCCGCCGCGCGCACGTGCATCGCCCCGGCATCGGCGTCCGAATACACCGCCACCACGCGCAAACCCATGCGCCGCGCCGTGCGCAGCACGCGCATGGCGATCTCGCCGCGGTTGGCGATCAGGAGGGACTGAAACGTCCGGATGCTCATGGCCGCGCTACCCCGAACTGCATCGGGCGCAGCGTGCGCCGCGCCGCCTCGTCGCAGATCGAGAGACTCAACGCCAGCACGTCACGCGTGTCGCGAGGGTCGATGATGCCGTCGTCGAGCAGGAGGCTGGATGTGGCAATCGCGCTTTGCTGGCGCTCGAAGGTGTCGATGATCGTCCTCTCCTGCGCCTGCAGCGCGGCCTCGTCCACGGACACACCTTTGCGTTTGGCCCCGCCCTCGGCGACGATGCGCATGGTCATGGCCGCCTGCTCGCCGCCCATCACCGCGGTGCGCGCGTTCGGCCAGCTGAACAGGAAGCGCGGCTCGTAGGCGCGGCCGCACATGCCGTAGTTGCCCGCGCCGAACGAGGCGCCGCACATGATGGTGAACTGCGGCACGCTCGCATTGGTCACTGCCTGGATCATCTTCGAGCCATGCTTGATCATGCCGTCCTGCTCGTACTCGCGGCCCACCATGTAGCCGGTGGTGTTCTGCAGGTAGATCAGCGGCGTGCCGCTCTGGCAGCAGGCCTGGATGAAATGCGTGGCCTTGCTGGCGCCGGCCGGGTCGATCGGGCCGTTGTTGCTGATGATGCCCACGGCCCGGCCCTCGATGGCGGCGTGGCCGCACACCGTCGCCGGGCCGTAGAGCGCCTTGAAGTCGAGAAAGTCGGAATCGTCGGCGATGCGCGCGATCACCTCGCGCATGTCGACGGGCTTCTTGCCGTCCGCCGGCATCAGGCCGCGCAGTTGCTCGGCGGCATAGCGCGGCGGCTTGCCGTCACGGGCAGGAGCGCCGGCGAGATGGCGATTCCAGTCCAGCCGCCCGAGTACCTCGCGCGCCAGGCGGATGCCGTCGCGATCATTCTCGGCGAGGTATTCCCCCAGTCCGGAGACGGCGGTGTGCATCTCCGCGCCTCCCAGTTCCTCCTCGGTGGCGATCTCGCCGGTGGCGGCCTTGAGCAGCGGCGGCCCGGCGAGAAAGGCGCGCGCGCGTCCGCGCACCATGATCACGTAGTCGGCCAGGCCGGGCATGTAGGCGCCGCCCGCGGTCGACGAACCATGCACCACCGTCACCACCGGCAGGCCGGCGGCGGACAGGCGCGCCAGGTTGCGGAACACGCCGCCGCCAAGCACGAAGGTATTCACCCTGTATTGGAGCAGATTGGCGCCGGCGCTCTCAACCAGGTGCACCAGCGGCAGGCGGTCCTGCAACGCGAGATTCTGGGCGCGCAGCATCTTTTCCAGGCCCATCGGGCGTATCGAACCGGCCTCGATGCCGGCGTCCGACACCATCACCATGCAGCGCACCCCAGCCACCACGCCGATGCCGGTGATGGTGCCCCCGCCAGGCACGCTCCTGTCCGGCTCGGGCCGGTCCAGCCCGTAGCCGGCCAGCGCGGAGAGTTCGAGAAAGGGGCTGCCCGCATCGAGCAGCAGGGCCAGGCGCTCGCGCGGCAGCAACTGGCCGCGCTTGTCGAACAGCGGCTTGCTGGCCGCCGAGCGCTCGCGCGTACGCTGCTCCAATGCACGCACTTCGCCAAGCAGCCTTTCCATGTGCGCTAGGTTGCCCGCGTAGGCCGCGCTGGCGGGGTCGACACGGGAGTCGATGACGGGCATGGGCTTTTGTCTTGAGTTTATTTTGATGACTGCATGGATAAGCGCGAAGCCGACAAGCGCGGCACTGCCGCGGCAAGGCTCCGGCACTTTAGAAGTTTGCCGAGCAAAGGTCAAACCAAGAGCGCAGAATAGCGCCCAAGCATCGGTTTGCGCCAAAAAAGATAACACCACCCGGCTTTTCCGGTAAACTCGGTTCGACTTTTTTATCGATCCGCGTAACCGCCCTCAAAGCAGCATCATTTCAAGAACTAATAAAATGAGTCCCAGCGCCAATCCCCCGGCCAATGCGCTGATGATCAAAACCGCAAAAGGCCACGCTGAGGTTTCCAGTGAGGAGCATCGCCTCGGGCCGCGCCTGCGCACGATTTTGCTGATGGTCGACGGCAAGCTCAGCTTCGCCGAACTGGCCGCGCGCGCCGCCACCTTCGGCAACGCGCCGGCGATCGTCGCGCACCTGCTCAACGAAGGCTACATCGAGCCGCAGAAACCGGCGATCCGCGACGCGCTCAGCCGCAGCGGGCGCATGAAAACCCTGGACCTGAGCGGCGTGGACGAAGCCACACGCCACCTGGTCACCGAGCTGACGCGTTCGGGCAACCTGGTGACGCTGCGCGGCGACAGCCTGGCGGGCCTGCGCGAGAACGAGGCGATCAACCCCGCCAAGTTCTTCATGCGCGAAACCATCAGCCGCCTGCTGGGCGGCGGCGCGGTTGGCGTGCTCGATGCCATCGACCTGGCGAGCACGCGCGAGAAGCTGATCGCCGAACTGGCGAACTGCCACCAGATCATCAAGGACCTGAAAGGCCAGGAAGAGGCGGACAGCTTCCGTATCAGCGCGCTGGCCCTGCTGCCGGAATAGGCGCGGCCGGACAAAACAAAAGAGGCGCTTGCGCGCCTCCTGCAATACCGGTCCCGGGAAGAAACCTCAGGCCGCCTTGATCGCCACAACGTTCGGCGGGAGATTCTCCGGCGCGGCGCCGAACACGCGCTGCTTCAGGCGCGACAACTCGTCGCGGATCTGCGCCGCCTTTTCGAACTCCAGGTTCCTGGCGCAATCGAGCATCTGCTTTTCCATCTTCTGGATCTGCTTGGCGATCTGCTTTTCGCTCATCGCCTCGACCTTGGCGGTCTCCTTCTGCTCCTTGGCGGTTTCCTTCGCCGCCTTCGGGTCGTAGACGCCGTCGATGATGTCCTTGATGCGCTTGGCGACGCCCACCGGGGTGATGCCGTGGGCGGCGTTGTAGGCCAGCTGCTTGACGCGGCGCCGCTCGGTCTCGCCGATGGCCTTGCGCATCGAGTCGGTGATGTTGTCGGCGTACAGGATGGCGGTGCCGTTGATGTGGCGCGCGGCGCGCCCGATGGTCTGGATCAGGGAGCGCTCGGAGCGCAGGAAGCCTTCCTTGTCCGCATCCAGGATCGCCACCAGCGAGACCTCGGGAATGTCCAGGCCCTCGCGCAACAGGTTGATGCCCACCAGCACGTCGAACACGCCCAGGCGCAGGTCGCGGATGATTTCGACGCGCTCGACCGTGTCGATGTCCGAGTGCAGGTAGCGCACCTTGATGCCGTGATCGGCGAGGTATTCGGTGAGCTGCTCGGACATGCGCTTGGTCAGCGTCGTCACCAGCACGCGCTCGCCGACGCTGATGCGCTTGTTCACTTCCGACAACAGGTCATCGACTTGCGCCGAGGCCGGGCGCACGATCAGTTGCGGATCGACCAGGCCGGTGGGCCGCACCACCTGCTCGGCCACCGCGTCACCGCTGTGGGTGCGCTCGTATTCGGCCGGCGTGGCGGAAACGAACACCGTTTGCCGCATCATCCGCTCGAACTCGATGAACTTGAGCGGCCGGTTGTCCAGCGCCGAGGGCAGGCGGAAGCCGTAATCGACCAGGTTTTCCTTGCGCGACTGGTCGCCGTTGTACATCGCCGAGAGCTGGCCGACCAGTACGTGGGACTCGTCGAGGAACATCAGCGCGTCCTTCGGCAGGTAGTCGATCAGCGTGGGCGGCGGCTCGCCCGGCGCGCCGCCGGAGAGATGGCGCGAGTAGTTCTCGATGCCCTTGCAAAAGCCGATCTCGGCCAGCATTTCCAGATCGAACCGGGTGCGCTGCTCGATGCGCTGCGCCTCCACCAGCTTGTTCTCCTTGTGGAAAAACTCGATGCGCGCGCGCAGCTCTTCCTTGATCGCCTCGACCGCGCGCAAGGTGGTCTGGCGCGTGGTGACGTAATGGCTGCCGGGGTAGACGGTGAAGCGCGGAATCTTCTGGCGGATGTGGCCGGTGAGCGGGTCGAACAGCTGCACCGACTCGATCTCGTCGTCGAACAGCGAAATGCGCAGCGCCGTCTCGCTGTGCTCGGCGGGGAACACGTCGACCGTATCGCCGCGCACGCGGAACGAGCCGCGCGAGAAGTCCATCTCGTTGCGCGCGTACTGCATCGCCGTCAGCTTGACGATGATGTCGCGCTGCGAGAGCTTGTCGCCCACGCGCAGGTGCAGCACCATCTTGTGATAATCGTCCGGGTTGCCGATACCGTAGATGGTCGACACGGTGCCGACGATGATGCAGTCGCGCCGCTCCATCAGCGACTTGGTGGCCGACAGGCGCATCTGCTCGATATGGTCGTTGATCGAGCTGTCCTTCTCGATGAACAGGTCGCGGCTGGGAACGTAGGCTTCCGGCTGGTAGTAGTCGTAATAGCTGACGAAATACTCGACCGCGTTATGCGGGAAGAATTCGCGGAATTCGGAATAGAGCTGCGCCGCCAGGGTCTTGTTCGGCGCCAGCACCAGGGCCGGGCGGCCGGAGCGGGCGATCACCTGCGCCATCGTATAGGTCTTGCCGGAACCGGTCACCCCGAGCAGGGTCTGGAAGGAGAGGCCGTCGCCGATGCCTTCGAGCAGGGTGTCGATCGCGGTTGGCTGGTCCCCGGCCGGCGGGAACGGCTCGTTGAGCTGGTAGGGGGAATCGGGAAACGTCTTCAGATTCATGGAGCCTGGCCTCTATGAGGGCAACTGTGGAGCGACAGCTGCTTATATGAGGCCATTCTACCCCCGCGCAATGCCCAAAAATGTCAGCAGGCGCGCCTTGCCCGGCAGGTCCGCCCCGGCAATCCGGCACGGAGCGGGCCGGCGAAAGACGAAACGGGGGCAGGCCCTAGCCCATGCTCTTCTGGCGGATCGCCAGGATCGCCTGGTTGCGCAGGGTCTTGAGCAGGTTCAGCTCGTTATCGGCCAGGCGCAGCACGGCGGAATCGTCGCTGTCGGCGTAGATCAGGGCCAGGGGCTTCTTGTTGACCAGCACCGGGAACAGGATGAAGCCGCTGGCCTGCACGCTGCCGCGATACCAGTCCGGCACGTAGGCGCGGATCTTCTCGGCATGCAGGTCCTCGATGCAGATGTCGGCGCCCTTGCTGATAGCGGCGTAGAACACGTCGCGCGAGACCGACAGCGGAATCTTGAAGCCGCGCTTGATCATGTCGTCGACATCGCGCCCGAAGCCGAAGCGGCCCTTCAGGCAATTGCCGCGCGGGTCGTTGGTGCACAGGACCACGCGGGTAAAGCCGATGGCGCGGAACATGGTCTCCAGGATGATGCGCAGCACGTCGTTCAGGACGTAGTCCCCGGCCAGGGTGTTGGTGATGTCGGAGATGCCGGCGGCCAGCATGCCTTCGCGCGAAGGGCCGGTGGGCGCCGCGCCGGGCATGGCGCCGGGACGCGGCAGGTTCGGCCGCGTGTTGAGCACGGTGGCGGCGAGCACGTCCCCTTCGGTGCTGGATGGCGCGGACTCCGGCGCGCCCGCGCCGCTTGCCTCCGCGGACTCCGGCTTGGCGCCGTCGAGCAGGCGCAGCTTTTGCACGAAATCACCGGAACCGATGCGCAGGTTCAGGCTGGCGGCTTCCTCGACGAAATTGTGCGCGGCGTGCTTGAGCACCACGCCCATTTGCTTGATGTTGATGCCCAGGGCGCTGCCGTACTTGCGCTCCAGTTTGGCGAGCGCCGCGTCGCGCTCGGCGCCGGCGGGCAGATGCACCGCGTCGGCCAGGCGAGTGGACAGGCCGGACAGCGCGCACAGGCGCTGCTCTTCGTTGGCGGGAGCCGGTACCGGTCCCTTGCCGGGCGAGGCCTGCATGCTGCCGACGATGCGCCCGGGGAAATTCCATTTCTCGGCGATGCCGCTGCCCAGGGCGGTGTAGGAGATGCCCAGCACCTGGATCGCCGCTTCGTCCTCGTCGATGTTCTCAGAGCGCGCCAGGCGGGCAACGTCGGCCGACTCTTCGTGCAGATAGAAGGTGGCGAGCAGCTTGCCCAGGCGGTGGAACATGGCGCAGATGAAGGCTTCCTCGGCGTTGCGGATGCCCAGGGTGGACACCAGTTCGCGCGACAGCACGCCGGAGAAATAGCTGGCGCTGACCTGATCCTTGAGATCCGAGGCCTGGGCCTTGTTCTGCAAGTGCTCGAACAGCATCAGTGTGAGTGCCGCGCTCCTGACCTTCTGAAAGCCGAGGATCGAGACCGCGCGCGATACCGTGGAGACCGACCCGCCGAACTGCGAGAAGGAGGCGGTGTTGACCAGGCGCAGCACCTTGTTGGTGAGCGCGACGTCTTTCAGGATGCCGTCGGCGAGCGCGCTGATCGGCTCGTCTTCCGAGGACACCACGTTGTTGATCGAGGCAATCGTCGAGGAGAGCACCGGGAAGTCGCTCTTGTAGCGCATCCGGCGCAGCACGAAATCCAGCGTGCCGTTGCCGGCTTCCTCGTCGGGAGCGGCAGTCTGCGGGCGCGCGTAGGCGGTCAGCGCCTCGATGAATTCGGCGGCGCTGGCGTAGCGCGCGGCCGGGTCCTTGGCGATCGCCCGCATCACGATGGCGTCGATGCGCTCGTCGATCGCGCTGTTCACGCGCGAAGGCGGCAGGAAATTCTGGTTGACCATCGCGTTCATGATGGCGTACACGTCGGTGCCGCCGACGGCCGGCTTGCCGGCGAGCATTTCGTACAGCACCATGCCGACGGCGAACAGGTCGCAGCTCGGCGTGAATTCGCCGCCGGAAAGATATTCGGGGGCCATGTAACGCGGCGTGCCGGAGATGCCGGTGGCGGTGCCGGTGGCGCGGTCGGTGCGGCTGGCGATGCCGAAGTCCATGATGCGCGGCACTTCGCCGGTGATCATGATGTTGGCCGGCTTGATGTCGCGGTGCACGACATTTTGCGAATGCGCGTATTCGATGCCGCGCAGGATGGCGATGGCCAGCTGCACCGCTTCGATGGCCGGCAGGGTGCCGCGCGCGCGGACCGCTTCCGACAGCGGCTGGCCGGCGACGAACTCGAATACCAGGTACGGCAGCCCCTGGTGTTCGCCGGCGTCGAACAGCGGCACGATGTTGGGATGGCCGAGCTTGCCGACGATGCGCGCCTCGTCGAGCATCAGCTCGACCATGGCTTCGCGCGCGGCCGGATCGCTGCGCTCCAGGCGCAGGGTCTTGACGGCCACCTGGCGATGCAGGTGGCTGTCCTGGGCAAGATATACGGTGCCCTGGGCACCACGCCCGAGCACACCCTGGATCTCGAACCGGCCGATACGTTCGGCAGCCGCGGACTGCAGGACCGCCGCCATTGTTTCCTCCCAGATGAACTATCGAACTAATCGGACTAACAGGTCTGGCGTTCAGTCTAGTTCCCTACGTGTTTGCCCGTACCTCAAATAAGGGGGAGAACCGGGGCCAATTTGTTTGTCATCACGCCTTTTTGTGGTGCGCGTGGGCAAAAAATTGCACCTTGGGCGCCTGTGCCCCGCCGCCGGTTTGGAGTAAAATGTGCGGCGCAGCATTTTTTGCCCGTTTGTGCCGGTTTTTGGCGCGGTTTTTTTGCTTTTATCTCTCCTTTCCGTTCTTTCTCCAGGTCCCGACCATCATGAACGCCCCTGCCCCCGCCTCGATTTTTGCCCATATCGAACTCGCCCCCAAGGACCCGATCCTGGGCGTCACCGAAGCGTTCGTGGCCGACAAAAATCCGAACAAGGTGAACCTGGGCGTGGGTGTGTACTGCGACGACAACGGCCGCGTGCCGCTGCTTGAGTGCGTGAAAAAGGCCGAGGCCGAACTGGTCGCCAAGGGCGCGCCCAAAACCTATCTGCCGATCGACGGCATCGCCAGCTACGACAAGGCGGTGCAACTGCTGCTGCTGGGCGCTGATAGCCCGATCATCGCGGCCAACCGCGCCGTCACCGTTCAGGCCCTGGGCGGCACCGGCGGGCTGAAGCTGGCCGGCGACTTTCTCAAGCGTTTCGGCACCAGCGGCGAAGTGTGGATCAGCGACCCGTCCTGGGAAAACCACCGCGCCCTGTTCGAGTACGCCGGTTTCACCGTCAACAACTATCCCTACTACGATGCCGCCACCCACGGCGTGAATTTCGCCGGCATGAAGGCCGCGCTGGAAGGCATGAAGGCCGGCACCATCGTCGTGCTGCACGCCTGCTGCCACAACCCGACCGGCGTGGACCTGACCGCCGAGCAGTGGGGCACCGTGATCGACATCGTCGCCTCGCGCGGCCTGGTGCCGATCCTGGACATCGCCTACCAGGGCTTCGGCGACGGCATCGACGCCGATGGTGCCGTGGTGCGCCGCTTCGCCGCCGCCAACATCCCGATGCTGATCTCCAGCTCCTTCTCCAAGTCCTTCTCGCTGTACGGCGAGCGCATCGGCGCGCTGACCATCGTCGGCAGCAGCGCCGAGGAAGCGGTGCGCATTCTTTCGCAACTCAAGCGCGTGATCCGCACCAACTACTCCAACCCGCCCACCTACGGCGGCCAGGCCGTGGCCCTGACGCTGACCACGCCGGAACTGCGCGCGCTGTGGGAGAAAGAACTGGGCGAGATGCGCGTGCGCATCAAGGAAATGCGCAAGTCGCTGGTGGAAAAGCTCAAGACGCGCGTGCCGGCGAAGAACTTCGACTTCGTGCTGGCGCAGCGCGGCATGTTCTCCTACTCGGGCCTGACCAAGGAACAAGTGGGCCGCCTGCGCAGCGAATTCTCGATCTACGCGATCGACACCGGCCGCATCTGCGTGGCCGCGCTGAACACCAAGAACATCGACTACGTGGCCGACTCGATCGCCAAGGTGATCGCGTAAGGCGTAGCCTGCTCGCCCCAACAAAAAGCCCTGGCAACGCCGGGGCTAGGTTGTTGACAAAGGGGGCAAGCCCCCCGTT
>Ga0307511_10004278_pt1 | contig 14574 bp, 9 predicted proteins | sample 13_EM_MG_FD_200266 | JGI IMG/M metagenome (GOLD analysis project Ga0307511, IMG submission 200266) | Populus trichocarpa ectomycorrhiza microbial communities from riparian zone in the Pacific Northwest, United States - 13_EM | ecosystem: Host-associated > Plants > Roots > Unclassified | place... | reverse complement strand
CATGCTCATTAATTAAAACTAGTGGCACTTTCCATTTCAAGTTACAGTAGAGAAGGAACATATTGATCCTCCATCCCTGTTCACAAATCCAAATCTTTGTTTGCACATGAGAAAATGCAGTTTTGTGAGAGAAAACATCAAGTGAAATTGCATGATCTAAGACACTGAATAAACTAATGAACTATAGTGGGCAATTCTCTACTCTTAACTAACTGACAAGCGACTGTACTGTTCCTTGATAGACTTGTGGTTGACCATAGAAATGGCAAAAAGGCCAACACAAATAATGCATTAGAAGGAGCAGCTGTCATTCAACAATTAATTTGTGATTTTATCAGCATAAGATTAAATAATATTGCAACAGATATAACAAAATGCACTCATAAGTTTTGAATATAAATGGCTAAATGGAAATCTATTATCACCACATCACTGTTGATTTATAGCTCAACTCCAAAATGTGTTCTGACAATAGTTATTTTAGCTTCTTTTTTTAAGGATTTGTTTTTTAACTTATGTCTGAGATTCAGTCAGGGCAGAAACCATTCAGATTACAGTAAAATTTGCTTTAAGTTAATATACTCAACGCACTAGTAATCACATAAAGGACTGTGAGAAAATTATTTCATACGCTCTAAATTAACTTTCCTCAATTTTTTATACAAATTGATACTGTTGTCAAGTTCCAATGGTATTTAGCCAACAAAAGATCACAGTATATATTAGCTCTCAGAAATACATGGATACCTGGAAAACCCAGTTGTGCTCGTAAAATCAAAGTCATAAGCATATGTTGCAAAAGAATCACAGCAAATAATGTGTTGAACATTCTCGTACTGTGGATCTGGGAAGAAATGACCATACTGCAGGAAATATTTTGAGCGTGTAAGTAAAAAACATGGTAGACCCTGCTCAACAAACTCATAAGAACATGGCTGTCACTTACAGAATGACCAGGTTTGAATTCAGAAGATGTCCTCAATCGCAATATGCAACCAAAAGCATACGGTCGACTAAGCATCCGATACCTTGAAAAAGATAGCACATAAAATCACACGTGGATAATAGAACCACTACAGATGGATTATAATAAAACAACAGACAGGTATCTATAGCACATAAATAATTTATTTGCCTTACTAGTTAAACATGCACAATTGTACATCTTAGAGATGACAAACACCAGACATTCACTGCACTCATTTTGCAATTAAAATTATAGTACTAGTTTCATTGATCTCACAGCAAAAAAGGAGCTAGGAGTATCTTAGTTCTAATTACTATTGTCTATTGTACTCACATATCCTGAGGAAGCGTTGAGTCATCAGTGTTTGAATAGAGAAACAATGAGCCTCCACTTTCAATACTAAGAAACTTGAGGGATGCCAGATCCGTGTACTCATTTGTGACAGCAAATATGTCCACACAAACACCTGCTTGAACAGCAACAACAGCCTGTAAAATATAGGTCAATGCTCACATTTCCCAAAACTTGCAATGCAGAATGTGAACAAAGGCAATGAGATTACCAGATCTTTATAAAATGGAGTCTGCTCTGGAAGCAAAGCCCTGTCTGCATCCTCTCCTTTACTAGCATATTGTTCACCATACCTTCTTGTATCTAGTTGCCCAGCTCCATAATCAGGAGGACCAGACATAAAGGCAAAAACTCTTGCTGCAACGAGTGTCAAAAAGGAAAATAGCACTTAGCACATCTCCACCATACAAGAGACAAAGGATGCCTTTTATAATGTGGACTCTATGTATCATGTACCTAAAGCAAATGTATTTCCATATTCTGATCCAATGTACTTGACCAGGGCTTCCATTGCCACACCAAAACCTCGTCCGCCCATTAGAACACCTTCTAGTCCTTGCCCTGCACCTGTGGTTCTCTCCCACGAGGTTGTTGGCCTGAGTGTGTCAAGCGCAGCTGTAATACGGTCTTTACAAGTTTCCACCTGTAGCACAACACTGAACTTAGGATGGTATCAACATTAAGTTAGACAAAACTTGTCAATTAAACTACCAAACCACAAACCATGCTAGAGAACACTACAACCACTCAATGACAATAAAAAGTGAAAAATCCAAAACTAGCTCAACTAAGCATTCTATGAAGCATTGGTTTGATTACATGAGTTAATCCTTCTTTCCCGTTTAGCTTTATCAAGAGCAACAAATAAATAAACAGAATAAAAAAATCCCAAAAACATAAAAAAGTGTGCCTAACATACAGGAGCCAAGAATTGTAACAAAGGCATGACATCTTCGAGCTCGATTGGCAGGGTTCCTTCTGTATCAGGAGAGATAAAAACATTCTTTACAACTGGAATAGGCCCTTGAACATCATACAACCCCATTTTGTGGCTAAAGGTAGCAAGTCCAAATAAAGAACCCGGAGCAAGAGCTGCAGCAAAACAGAAACAATAAATCACCCTCAAAGGACGTAACCCATGTGGTTAAGAACTAATCTATCATTTAGATCTAAAAATATCGTATAATAAAAGAAATAGGTAAACCTTCCAAGGCTGCTTGCAATGCACTTTTAGTGAGCTCCAAAAAATCTTCTGAAGCTGCAGACAAATTCAGCAGAATACAAAAGTTGTTACCTCTTAGAAAAATCAAACATATATTAGAAAGATCTTAGCCTGCAGAGTGACACCAAATAATAATAATAAAAAAGTTAAAAACTGCTTATATTTAAAAACAGAAATAAAAAAAAATATTGCTTCTGGATATGCACGCCAATCTATTCTCCTCGAATCAAAATTAAAAAAAATAAAATTGACAAGTAAAGCAGATATGGACGTAGTTACAAAGGCACCACCATAGTGACATTGCCACTCCATTACAGCTAAATGAGAACAAATCAGAAACTTCATTGCCACATTGTCATTTCCATCTCTTAAATTCAAATGTCTATACGCCACACTCTAAGTTAAAATGTTTACCGTGATGCATAGTAAATGATTTAAGAGTTTGGTCCTATTTCCACCTTTCATGATTATAAAACGGGAACCCATATTGCAGAAAGGCAAAGACTTGCCTCGCCATCACAACGGGAGCAGAAAGTAGTTAGAAAAGTTTCTAACTAGAATGAGTGCAGGCAAATGCACTTATACTCTTCTAATGGTCATTCAGATTCAGCTTCTAGTCATCATAAACTTTATGAAGACTTAATTAATAACGAGTTTACCACTCTAATGCATTCTGATTAATTCAAATTATATTAACATAAAACAAAATTAACGATAAATTAATAAAATCTCACACGACAAGTCAACCGCCGCAACATAAACCGGACGCGCTTGCATCATTTCTTCCTCTGATCCCTCCACTGCACAAACCAAACACTAGTCACTCAATAAACCAAATTAAAAACTTCAAAAACCCTGAGCTAAACACAAAATCCTTCAAATTACTCACTAGACAACTCGAGATCGATAAAAGAAGACATCGTCTCCGCACAAGACCGGGGATGCGAGTAACGCGCGATTGCTTGAGAGGTGAGTCCATTGAGAGTGCCACATAGACTACAATTCCATGCCCACTGATCAAGCTCACAGTAGGTGTTGAAGTAAGCGTAGCAGTTCTCGCAGCGAGGTAACAAATCGCCGTCCGATCCGTACACAGGAGACAGTCCGTTCTCGTCTTTGGACGCAAACGGCGTTACTGTTACTCCCCATGGTAGCCCCGATGATTCCAGCTCGTCTTCGTTCTTCGGGAATCGAGACACGGTGGCTCGAACCGCCATGGTGGAGGTGGTAAGATTATTATTATTATTATTACTATTTTATTTTATCGGGAAACAAACGGGGGGTCTGGGGAAGCTAAAGTTAGTGGGGAGAGAGGAGGGAATTTACGTGGAATCCACCGGTGGGGTTGGGCCACGTGGGTTCATGGTAGGTTTACGTGGCAGAGGTGGTCTTGCTGGCCTTTTTTAGGAAATCTCAATTTAATTACTCGTGAGTCATGGCTATGCATGTGACACGGTTAACTCTGGATCAGTGGGTTTAACCCATGTATGGTTGTGTTTTTTTACTGTTTTATCTAAAACATCCTCGTTTTAGATAAATAAAAGAAAATTTCATTTGATTTTCTGAGATCACAAGTTAGCTTGAAATTTATTTGGGTCAGCTTTCTAAACAGATCAACATTAAATTAAATTAAATTTAACGAGTTGATCTGCCACTGTTTGATAACTATACTCCAACAAGCGTTTTTCTTCTTTAAATTTATTCCTGTTCCTAATTCCAGTCCATTAAATTAATGTTGCAAGCATAGAGTTTTTCAGTGGTGTATTAATTTCAAAAATTACTACAAGATTTAAATGATTAATTAACAGCAACTGATTGAGGATTATTACTCTCCTTGTTCACATTTTTTTTCTTTTTCTTTTTGTTATTTTAAGTTTTTTTTTAATCTATTCTTTTGATGGCTTGTTTATTCCGATCTTATAACTCAAGTTGTGAGTTTAACAGATTAACTCTATTTTTTTTATTTCTCTAGTTTATTTTTTCTAACCTCTTTCTTCAATATCTGGTTGATTCGGAATTAAACTTTATATTTTTTTCAATTTACTTTCCGTAAGGTTATCTCGGTCTAATTAAGGTTTGACAGATTAACCCAGGTTAACTCGGGTCAAATTTTTTCTCTTGTATAGTTGATTTTTTTTCGATTTCATTACATAATATTAGGTTGATTGAGAATTGAGCTTCATTATTTGTCTCAATTTTTTTTTTATTATGAAGTTATTCTAGTCACATAAATCAAGTTGTGATTTTGGTAAGTTAACCTGAGTTGACTCAAATTATTATTATTTTTTTAATTTTACACTTCAATGTTAAGATCAACGAGAATTGAGTTTCATATTTTATTTTGATTTGTTTTCCATGAGTTTATCTTGTTTCATGATTTGGATTGTGGATTTAATAGATTAACTCAAGTTGACCTAAATTGATCCAATATGTTTCCATCTTAATATTAAAATAAAAATATCATATTTGTTTTTCTAGTTAAGTTACATTTTTAACTATTATCTAAAGTGTAATTAAACTTATAAAATTAGTCGGGTCAACCTCACACAATTTAAAATTTTTATTTTATTATAAAACATTTTTGTAATATCTAAATAATTTTTTTATATTTAAATTAATTAATTTTACCCGTAACACAGTGCAAACAACAATGTAGTTGACTCCGAAATTAACTTTTCTTTCTTTCATTTTATATATATTTTGAGATTTTAAGGTTTTAATCTGAAAAGTGTGTTATGAAAACTGATAAGTAATAGTTTGATGGTATAAATTATAGGCATGTGTAATTATTTTCTGCGAGGATTTGTCATGTTTTGTTATTAGATTAGAGTTAGCTAAATACATGTTCTTCAAAGAATGCTTTTATATAGCCAACAAAAAAAAATCCACTCCTATATTTAAAGATAAATTAAAATATTAAAATCAACATTAATTATTAAATCTATCTACATCAAGTAGAAAAATTAGTCTTATCAATTTAATTTAAAATATCCTCTATTATTGAATAGAAAAATAAATAAAACCAAGTAAATTATTTGCAAATAACTAACACAAAATTATTATTATTATTATTACGTTTTTCTATCAAATCCTACCTCGTATTGGGCTTTTGTTTTTTTATATAAAAAAGTTCAAAGCTTTACCGGGCTATATTGGCAAAGACTGGCCTTTTATTTCCAGAGCAGACTCCACCAGGAAAGCTCAGCTCACTAAACATTATCTACAGAATTTCTCTCTATTATTATCCTATCCCAAATCGTAAGAAATGCAATAGCAGTAGCCATGGCATCCCACGCAACACTCACAGCATCTCAACCAACGCTCCATTCTCTCCTCTCTCCACTTCCCTCTAATCATTCCTCATTCCATGGCGTCTCCGTTAGTCTCCCACTTCAATCTTTTTCTTTCTCTCTCGCTGCCAAGACTGCTACCAAGAAGAAAGCTGCTGCTGCTGTCCTTAATGGCACCTCCAATGGTCTGCCTCTCTCTCCTTTTTAAATTAGAGAAAAAGAGTAAATGCGCGTGCTTGGTTTTTGTTTTTGGTTAATGGGTTTTCTCTATTGAATTTGTTTTTTGATGGGTTCTGTCTTAACTGCATTATGATTTTGGCCTTGCTGAGTTCATGTATGTTTACTATATTTGTTATTTTTTGTTCTTTGATGTTTAATCTTCGAAAATTAACTGCAAATGTTGTTGTTTTCAATTTCCTGTTGAAATTATTTAGTTTCAAGCTTGAAATTAGGTGATGAATGCATTCCTGAGACTTCAGTGAGCTAATTTATTGTGTTTTTGTTGCTTCATTTCTGAGAAGTTTGAATTTTTAACTTCCCAAGTTAGATAATCATGGCAAATTTTACTATTATTGAAGTTTGCATTGTGCTCTAAATAGGTTCTACAGCTGTGAATGTTCATGCTACTGGTCTTACTACAGGGGTGAGTGTTCTTGGCCTTTAACTTCCATCATACTTGGACTTGAATACAGGTTGCTTTCCATATTCTGATATATTTTTTTGAAAACTCACGACTTTTTACTAGGATTACTATGGTGATACAACAAATGGATGCACTTCAACAGGTAGGACTTGAAAGCACTGCATTTGCAGCAAAGTGTTTCGGTTTTGGTTCTTAAATTGTTTCGATTAATGCATATACAATCATGATGCTTGATTGCCTTTTTCAAATTCAGATAACAGGATCACATACTAATCCTAACAATATAACACATGGTGCCCCTAAGGATGAAATCTGTCATGCGGATGATCTAGGAAGCATTGTTGCTAACACTGATTTGTGTTGCCTTTCTGTATTTTCATTTGGTTTTTATGGGCTCCTGTGAACTAGTTAACTTATCCTTGCATAATTTTTGGTAATGCAGGAGTGGTAGAGGCAGAAATAGTGGATGATCAGGTAATGTTTGAATATTTAAGCATAATGTTTTTTTCTTTTGTCCTGTTAAAAGGATGCCCCTTTCCTTTCCTTGATTGGAAGCATGGTTTATGTTCTTATTTCAGATCAACTCAGTTTTGGAGCTCTAACAAAAAAAAATTAAAAATGCAGATACCATTGATTGGTTTTGACACTCTGATTGGAAGCGGTTTTGAGATCGATGAGCTCGAGGATGACCTTGGAAGGCGTAAGTTCGTATCCCAGTTTCACTTTCAATCTTGATATCTCTGTGGTTGACACCCAGTGCACCATGGAGGCATACAACTTTAGCAACATCAATGTTGTTACCTGTCAAACTTAGCTTCCTATTAAAAATTATTACCTGTGTTTGTCTAGAAGCAGGTTTTTACATCTTTATGTTCGTTGCAAGCATGACAAACAATCTGTCTGTTGTGTGAGGAGGGACGCGTGCAGGACACAGTAGATGAAACTAACTTTTAAATGCTTGTGAATTTGCCCTTTTCTATCATTTTACAGTATCATGGGCAACTATTTCTATATATGAAAACTTAAAAATTTGTGCGTAGCATTCTTAGCTTTGTGCATGCAACGTTCATACCCGTGTCTGCTTGTGTGTTTGCACACGTGCATAACATGTAACCTCTTTGTTTTTTTACTGCAGTTACTGCTGTTCCAAAAAAACGTACTTCTAGAACAAAGAAGCGGATTCGTAAAAACGTTTGGAAAAGAAAGGCATCTTCTGCAGCATTAAAAGCCTTATCGTTAGCAAAATCTATTTACACTGGCAAATCGAAAAGTTTTTTGAGCAACAAGTTGAAAAACGAGTAGATGAAGAAACGTTGCAGATCCATAAAAGCTATCCAACAGATTCTACAAACTACATTTTGATGGGAGAAATGTATCTAGAAATGAGATAATTTGTTGATGTACTGGAGAGAACAAATCCTGTGTATCATGTATTATCATGTCCTTTATTTATATCCCTTCTGTCTTTGTAACCTCTCTCAGAGGAAATTTTCTTGAACAAAATCAATGTCAATTCTCTTGGTTTTTTTTTGCTTCAACTTCTACTGGATGCAGCTGGTTTGCTAATTAATGTCACTGGTTTCTAAAATGCCTGCTGTGTTTTCCAGCTCAAATTCATCTGCTCAATATTTGCTTGTGTCAATAATGAAATCTGACCATCTGATGTGGTCAATAACAACAGGTTTTCCCTTTGTAGGAGGTTGTCAAAATACCTAAAAGGCAAAGAAAAATGAAAGAAGAAACCTCGTCTCGTTTAAGTCCCTGTAGAATTTTTTTTTGTCTCTATCGAGTCCTTGGAGTATTAAAAAATTCTCAATTAAGTTTTTTAGCCAAACTCTCCACAAATGTTTCCTACAAACAACGTCATTATTACAAAAACTAAAGCACAACTTGGATGAATTCATAAATGAATATGGAAGGAGATACTCAATTGAGAATATCAGAAAATATAGGGACCTTTTTTTGCAGCTTTCGTTTTCCGCTCTCTTCTAGTCTAGATCAGAATCATCAGAAACACTAGCAAACTAAAGACGGCCTCATAGAAAGTTCCTTATATTATTATTAAACTCGTTTTAGTATGACAGCCGACAGGTTAACCTCTCATCAGAGTCAGGCTAGATTTTATAAAAATAAATATATAAAAAATTAATTAGTATAATTGTATGATAAGTTCAGAAACCTAGATTATTACGTGGCTCAATCAATTAATTAAAACTTATTATTTCTTTTGAAAAAAAATATATTTTTAAAGTAATATATTGTTTTGATGTTTTTAACAAATTCGGATAAACTTGATTGATCTAGATTTTACACGGGAGAACCTTGAATGACTCTTACACCCGGTCCCACTAAAAAATCATCATCATTTTCACCTAAAAACTCAAAATCAACGGTCAGAATCTTCTTTCCTCGACAACTCCACTTGATTCCCATCCCACGTTAACATTTCCAAGCAAAGCCAGCCAGCCCCCTTAATCCTTATAAGCCAGGCAAAGCAGCTAGAGCCCACACCATCTCTCCCTCTCCCACACTGCATCGGTGCTGCATATCTTGCTCAGTAAGCTAATAAATATATCTCGTAATCCCTAATTTAATATCCAAGACTATCAACACTGCCGTCTCTTCGATTGAAATTGCTAACCAGTTGATGATTTCAGGTGGTAATTAGGAGTGCTCACGATGGCGACGGCAATTGGTTCTGCAGCAAGACGAGTAGTTCTTAGAAGGTTTTCGAGTGGTGGTAAAGTGCTTGGCGAAGAGGAAAAGGCTGCAGAAAATGTTTACATTAAGGTAATATAAATAAATAAAAGAAAAACCCAGCATTTATTTTTTACAGTTTTTGCCTTTGGTTTTTGTTTTGCAAACTTATCAATTTTATTTTTGATATTGTCCTGAAAAGTTCCTTTTTTTCTTTTGCTATAACGAAGAAAATCTGTCATTTTGTGTGTGTGCAATTTAGTCCTAAATAAGGCTTGCTTGTAGTGATAGTAGCGGAATTGGTGGATTTGGGATTTTGATTATGTTACGATCTAAGAAGAATAGAGAACCAGCCTCTTGTAACAGAAAAAATTTGTTAGTTCGTTGGAAATGGGGTGTAAACAATGCCTGTTGGGTTGAATGCTAGCTTAATAATTATTATTAGACCACCTTATTGTAAACTGTTTTCGTTGTGGGGTATCGTGAAAGACTGAAACTGATATTTGTTGTGTTCTGTATGTTGGTGGATTGCTCGAGTTAGTGTTTGTTTCGCATTTTCGGTTTGCGGGTTGTAGTTATTAGTGGGTGGGATTTTTTAAATTGCATGTATTGGAATTAAAATGTTTTCAATTTTGGTAGTGCATGAGGATTAGATGCTTGTTGGGAATATTTTGCACCCCCTAGTGCTTGTCAGAAAGTTGTATAGGAATGTCATTTCTAGGAAAATTGAGGTAAAAGAGAGTGAAACAAGAGGAAATTAGTTTTCGGGCAACTGTTTGATTTACCAGAAAAGTTGTGGCAAAAACAATCTAAAAGCTTATTATTCTACATTTTCTAGTAAAAAGGGCAAATTCAATTTTAGGGGAAGTTTGTCCTGTGGGAAATGGTTAGTAGCGTATTCAACCTGTGACAGTAAGCAAATAGAAAGTGAGGAAGTATGGTTGAAATTCTATTGAAAATGAAACCTTTTCTGAAAAGTTTGTTTGTACAATTAAGATGTTCATTCAGCTCCAGCACACAGCTGTGGGACAAAACACACTAGTGATGCTTGACTTTTGTGTTTTTCTTATATTTGTAAAATATGAATAAAGTTGAAAGTGCTTTGTTTAAATGCCAAAAATTGATATTTTCTTTTTGTAATTATAAGAAATTGAAAAGGCCATCATCCCTATCTTTACAGTTTGATTGAAAAAAAAAGCGCCAACCTTTAAACTTGCAACTTGGTAAACTGACATGTATGCGGTGTTGAACTGTTAGTTATCAATCCTATTAGATTTTAGTGCCTGATTACCTTTGTTGGCTCTTAACCGCTAACTCATTTGATGCAATTATGAACAGCTTTCTTGCATTGACATCACCTTGCCTTCCTTTTTGAGAGAGAGAAATCATATGGGAACACAAAAAAAAAAGCTTTCATACGAGTTCTATGTGGCATTTGAGCCATTTTTTCAGGAAAGGATTGATTAGGTGAATGGTCTGTTAGGGGAAATTGTCTCTTCGAATCTTACCATCTTCTATGTTTTAATTGATGGGATGATGCATTGATTTAAAGCATCCAAATTTATGCACCAATTATGGATAAAAAATGGTTAATTTCAAAATGAGTGATGACTTTTGGTGGTACAGTTTTCATTGGAATAGTACATTATTTCAACTCATTCTTGTAGGCAGCAATCTTGCTGTTGTAAGTTCAAATTATTATCTTTACCTATTATTTCTGTCAAGAACTGTGCTTCCCTATTATTTAACCAGATGAGAGAAAGAGATGGGACTTGGGAGGGCATTTTATTAAGATGTGTATGACACCAAAAGAGTTAAAGAAGAACCCTGTGTGTATGTTATTGTTGTTTTTTGCGCCAAAGCAATTGAGTATCTTGCCTGTACTGAAATCATAATAAATGTCATTATGTCTGATTGGTGCCCTGGTAAAACTGATTAAATATTTTTATCTTTATCTACTTTATTATCTAGTAGTTTTACAGCATTTTAATGAAAGGATAGCTGATTTCTTAGGACTTCTACTTCTTTTCATATAGCTTATGATGCAGTACATTGTTTTGGCTTTTGCAGAAAGTTGAGCAAGAAAAACTGGAGAAACTTGCACGCAAGGTATGGTTACAACACATTTTCTTTTGAACTTTGTTATTGCCATCGTATGTGCTATTATCAGAATAGAATACATCTTTCGGACTTCTTGATTATTTTTTTCAAGCATTTAATATTACCTCTTGGGTTTGGGGTACTTTTACAGGGGTAAAAATTCACCCCTTTCAGCTTTCTCAGAAAAGATACTATATCGGCTGCACTGTTGTTTAATTAGGTTTTCTTGGATGGAACTGTATCAATTCCTTGAAGCTCAAACTTGTTTATTTTATTCAGGGTCCTAAACCCGAGGAGACAACTGCCTCAGGCTCAGGTGCGGCACCAGCTGATGTCAAAGCAAGCACCGCTGCTTCCTCAACACCACCAGGATCATCCACTGAAAAAGTATCAACTGACAAATACCGGAATTATGCAGTTGTAGCTGGTACTATTACAGCTCTTGGTGCTCTGGGATGGTATCTCAAATCTGGTGGGAAGAAGCAAGAGGAAGTACGGGACTGATGCCATTGTGTTTTGTGAAGAATGAAAAGAATGAAGGAGGCATCACTTTTTAGTTGCTTCTACCACCCTTGGAGTCATGGTAGTAGCTACCAATAAGCAGGATTTTGCACACGATGTGCTTGGATACATTACACCCTTGAATATAATTTTCAAGGGAAGTGGTAAAAGAATTTCATTCAAAAGTGATATCAGGATCGTTAATAACAAAATGAACCAATTTTCTTGTGAGATGCTAGCTTTTTCTTTCATGGCGTTTACTTGATGAATCATGAGAGCGATGATGTTATTATGGATCGAACTAACAGGGATGGTGTTGTTGAAGATGTTAATGATGTTATTGTTATGGGGGATGAAAACCATAACCTCAATGTTATAATGTATTGTATGGTCAATTGAATGGCAACTAATCAGGGTTTACACCATAGTTAAAGCAAGATTTTTATGGACAAACCAACGAGGATGAAGACTTAATAAATCTGAATATTATTATGGATCGAGCCAATAGAAATAAGGTTGTTGAAGATGTTAATGGTATGATTGCTATGGATAACGAAAACCATGAACTTAATGTTGTAATAGATCGCCATGTTGAGGATGTTTAATTCAATGCTGATATTGAAATGGAGTTTGCACATGTTTTATTAGAGCGAGAGATAAGAATTATTATGTATCAAAGCCAATACGCATGAGGTTGTTCAAGATGCTACGAAGGCTGTAGTTTGGACCTCCTAAACCACTCCCCAGAATCATAATCTTTGAGTTCCCACACACGCAGACACTCATGAAATCGTTCAACACTACCTGCATCCACGTGGAGATAACAAAGGCGTTTCGCGGCACAAACCAAGAACTCCGAGATGGGGACACTACCAGTCTTTCGGCAAGTTTATCGAGCGGCATTGACCAGAATTCACATTTGGATCGTAAGCTATGATTGTAAAGTGACAGGCAAGCCAATGCATAATCTCATTGTAGACTATTGCTAGCAAGTATAACATATACAGTCTAACAATACGAGGGCATGACATTAACATCAGCCCATTGCTTGCGGCTAACACTTTGATGGATTGATTTTGTGGGTGTACTTCACATGTCAGAAATTCCAAGGAAAAACCTCGAGGTTTAAAGTCGGGATGGTTTTTGAACGTTAGACGAGGAGCCATATCTTTGGCAGAAATCTCACCACCTCCATTATACATGTAGCAGAAGAGAAGGTCCCATGCTGGTGATAAACTCTCCTTCTTTAGCTGAGCCAAAAAGGAGGTGACAAGATAAGGATCGGAGATCACTGAAAGCCATCGCTTGGATACACACTTGAACTTGAATATAGATTAATTCAATGGAAGTCTTAAAAGAATTTCCATCAAAACCCCATCTGGGATTTCAGAATTATCAATAACAAAATAGGTTGTTGTCCTTGTTATTCCCTTCATCTTGCTGAATTCTCTACCATCCCTTTTGCTCTCCATAACCTATTCTGCAAGAAGAAAAACACTCTTACTTCTGTCCTGGTTCCTGTCCTCTGGATCAGTTCGATCTTAAATTTCTGATGACGAACAAACGGAGGACTTCTTATCACAAGACAACAGCAGGAGTTTGCTTGAATAATTGAGTTTAACCAGTTCAACTGTCCTTTAATTTAATATAAAACTTAACTTGTATTAAATCCAGATCAACAAGTCACTAGATTAATTTGTTGGATTGAGCCCAGTTCCATAACTCTAATTTGTCCCTTGGTTTAATAATTCTTCCTTCGAATTTCAACAAGAAATTTAATCTTAATTAATACATAAATTAATTTAAAAATATCCTTATCGTTGAATAAAAAAAGAATTTTATCATAACCAGAAAACTTAAAGGATTGTGATTTTTTTTTTCGAAAATAAAAAACAAAAACACTTGTAATTCCATGTCTTCACCACTTCTACAGATTTTGGTTATTGTAGCTAAAGAAACAAGACATTTGGTGGTTGAATTTGCTTGCAAGTATTAGCAACAACCACTAGCTTGCCAGCAGCTTACATGAATCACGCAAAAGCAAAGACAAGTGCAAGAAAAGTTGTGGGCCGGCCAACAATTTGTCACGAAAACAGCAGGGTTGGAACACACCTTCCATAATTTTTTATTTTGAAGATTTTGTCTTTCTTTTGCCTAGCTTCTTCTCTACAGAGAATTGAGTTTGCTCTTAAGTAATTAGTCATTTAAGTAAAAGATCAGAACATTATAATTTCTATTTTTATAATAGAATTTGACAACAATTTGTGATTCATGAACTAAACCTCTTTTAAGAAGTAATTTATCAGGTAAACTTGACTATCATCTGAGACCCGATTTTTTTATGCTGAAAAATTGTTGAACATTGAACATAGCATTTGTTTCTCAACCAGTAGTTATGAACATGGTTATAAGATTCAGCCAAGTCTAATTGATCAACTTGATAATTTATTAATTTGGGGTCTGTTTAGACGAGATAAATGAAAAGAATTGTTTTTTTTTTATTAAAATAATATTTTTTTAATTTTTTTTTTAAAATCTGAATTAATTCAAATTAACTTACTTGTGATATGCAGATCTTAAATTGGGTCTAGTTTTGGATATATCCTACACAAATATCAAAGGATAAGTTCTGGCATTAAAGTAAAGCAATATAAAAAAGTAGCATGATTGTCCGCAAATTAAGATCATGTCATCATCATTGATGATATTAGCGAGGATCCATTTCTTTCTCTCTCTCTTTTTATCTCTTGAATCAATTACGTGGGTGCCAAGCACGCCCATAATATTCTCATAAGAACTAATC
>Ga0307511_10004277_pt1 | contig 14576 bp, 19 predicted proteins | sample 13_EM_MG_FD_200266 | JGI IMG/M metagenome (GOLD analysis project Ga0307511, IMG submission 200266) | Populus trichocarpa ectomycorrhiza microbial communities from riparian zone in the Pacific Northwest, United States - 13_EM | ecosystem: Host-associated > Plants > Roots > Unclassified | place... | reverse complement strand
GTTAACCCGAACTTACCCCAAACGCTCTGGGACCTCACCCAACCCCCTACGATGGCCAAGCGGCTGACGGGAAGACACGTCGTGGTCGATATGAAACCCGAATTCAACGAGGATGCTACCTATCCCCCCGTTCCGAAAGCCCACGTCCTCTTGGCCGGCGCCGACCTCATTCACCAAATCTGGGGTCCAATCATCATCAAGAACGACGGAGGCAAACCACTTTCCGTCGGCGATATCATTCATGGGATCTACGCGTTCCTCCAGAAGCCAGTTCTGCAGCGGGATCTGGATAAGATCAAGGAACACGACGAGAAGAACTACGATACCATGCTCGAGGCGATGGAGAAGAGGTGTTACCGTGAACCTGGGTTACCTGGTCGGGCATGGAAGGAAGGGATGAAGAGGGTCGATGCACTAGGAGCGTACATCTCGTTCGGGGGTCTCACTGTCGTCGAGAACGACGACGACACATGGGAGTTCTCGCTACTGGTACTGAACCGGACTGGTCAATGATTCACTCTTCCACAATGGACGCGCATGTACACAATCTAGCCTATCGATCTGTGGCCTTAATTTTTGTCTTAATTTTTTCTCTCTCGGGAATGTAGGAATGTAGAGACTCGGATTTACAAATAGACAGACGCGACGAACTGCCCCCCTCAGAACTTGCGGTCAGAACCTAATCAGAGGACGTCTACCTTGCGAACAACGGCACGGCACGGGTCCCCACCGGGGACGTAAACTCGGCAGCAGGAGCGGATTGGAATCTTGTAAGGTCCTGAAATGTCCGACCTGACTCACTATCTAAACACGAGGGTCAATGTTAGGCCAGTGAATTGAACCTCAGGGTATGTATGTGCTGATGGAACTTCCGTTTTGCCACCTCCCAAACGTTCCACGAACACGCTCAGTGTCCGGAGGGGGAGCCAGTTCATCTCTGGTTTGCTATTTGACTCTTCTCACCCTGACTTGAGCTTGTCTCGCGTCTGAACCGGTTTCGGGCCGAGTCAACCGTGCCGGGTCTGGCATCCTCGGGGTGTCAACGCTTGACGAAAAACTTCCCACTCGAATGACCAAGGTCCGAACGTTCACGGATGGAATGGGATACGCCGAGTGGCATCGGTCCGGTGTAATCCTCGCGTTGTTCGAAAAGTGACAACAAACCGACATTGGCAAACGCCGAGCATTTCTTTGTCGCTTTCCGCCGCTTCCAACAGAATATTCAGATAAGTATGCGGCGGAGCTGGGAGTCTTGCGGGGATCCTCAGCGAAATGTATAGGCCGTTACGAGGTCTGGGTATGTTCCGACGGCCAGGGGTCGGGACGATCAAGCGATGGGTCCGCTTCTATCCCAACTGGTGACCCACCCTCTCGCGCTGGTCACAACCTCTACTAGGAACCGCGGATTCGGCAACAGGGACTTACGCATGGCGACCCGCATACAATGACGCAATGGAGAGCTCGATCGCTTCCAGGTCAGGTGCCAACCCTGCCACTCTTCCAGTGCCACTGCCCACTTACCGGCGCCTGGGTGGATACTTGGTTCCCTGGAGCGACCTTTTGACAACCTCCGCTATGTTAGAAGCAGCACCCATGCTGGAATCGGTGGACTTCTGAACTGGAAACCGGAGGAGGCTGGATACTGACTTTTGTAGCTCCGGTTTGCAGGTCATTCATGCGCTGGGAGTCCTTCCCAGGATGGGCTCACGACCAGCAACGACCTCCACCCTCCTGGATCGCTACCGTCTAGGGTGTCTATGAACTGCGCTCCACATCTGCTGTCCTTTGGTACAGAAAATCGGCTCGGGCCGTCCCACCCATGCCTACACAGTCCCAAGGTGTCATTGGAGTCATCTCCTCAACCTCCTTCACTACCTTTACCACAATGTTCTCCTCGTCCCTCCGTGCTTTCCTCGCCGCCATAGTCTCCTCTGCGGTCACCGTCTCTGCTGCCCCAGCCGTCTCTGCCATCCCAAGCTTAACCATCAAATCCTCGGCCCCCAACGTCGATGTCGATGGGTTGGAGAACCTGAGGGTCACCACAACAATCGTCAATACCGGCGGTGAGACCCTCAAACTCCTCAACGATCCCCGTGGGGTTTTGAGTTCCTTCCCCGAGAACACCTTCGCCATTACCGATGCAGCTGGTTCCCGCCCGTCGTTCAACGGCGCCAAGGTGAATTACGTCTCTGGTTGCCTGACAAACCAGTGTACTGACGCGTTCGATTTCCGCTTATAGGTCAAGTACAGCCCCACGTATGCCGCTGGCCTCCATGACCCCAGCGTTTACACCATTCTTATCCCTGGCGCTTCCATCGACGTCACCCATGATCGTAAGTGGAGTCGCCTCGGTCGCTGTTCGCTTGACCACTATCTCATGGAATAATCACCACCAGTCTCCGTTGCGTACGACTTCACCAGGTCTGGTGCAGGAGGCTACTCTATCGAACCGTCGAGCCTCTTCATCTACGTCGACGCCGATGGTACCCCCAAGCATTTCAACGCCATTGTTGAGGGGACCGCGAAGGTCAAACTCTCTGGTAACCTCGCCGTCCCCCGCGTCCACAACAAACGAGCTAGCTTCAATGGCTGCTCGTCCGACCAGCAGTCGCAGATCAACACCGCCGCTGATAACGCCAAGACTTTTGCCGACAAAACCCACTCCTACATTAAGGATATCTCGAGCGGCACCCCTCGATACACCAGGTGGTTTGGTACCTACGATGACAACCGCAGGAGTACCGTCGAGGAACACTTTGAGCGGATCAGCAGCAGTGACTTCTCGGACTTCACCTACGACTGCACCTGCACTCAAGACGACATCTACGCCTATGTTTGTGCGTATATCTTCCAATTGCGAGATTTTCATTCAGTCACCAACAAATATCTTGACCAGATCCCGACGAATTCGGAACCATCTACCTCTGCGGTGCCTTCTGGCGCTCCACTGCTACCGGGTCCGATACCCAGGGTGGAACGCTTATCCATGAGACTTCCCACTTCACCGATAATGGTGGCACTAAAGACTACGTCTACGGTCAGGCTGCTTGTAAGGAGCTGGCTGGGGTCAATCCGGATCTGGCCATCTCCAATGCCGACAGTCACCAGTACTTCGCTGAGAATAACCCCGCAGATGATTAAATGCTGCCCCCACCGCTGTAAGGAGGGGGTCTCGTCGATTTAACTTCCGGCTTCGATAAGGAAACCTTGTATTCGTGTCAATTTCGAAACGCTTCTCCCTGTGGTCCCCTCATGTTCAAGCTATCTCACACGTGAATCGAATTGACCCCCGTCGCGTGCCCCAGTCAGCCCCGTACGGTTGGCGGGGCCAGGTACTCAAGAACCACCTCTATCGAGGGTTTGGTTATCCTGTGCAATTTCGATTTTCAGCGGATGACAGATGCGTTCTGAGAATCCCCCCCCCTCGGAAATGTAGGGGTTCGTATCTCCGGGACACGGAATGGTCCGCTCTTGCCGGCAGTCGTGATCTGATGTGGATAATCCAACCTGTTGGCTCTGGACTGATCAGCCCTCTTTCGTTTTTTTGTTTCGAGGAGGGTATCGAGACATCACAGAACAGTAGCCAGGCAGTGGTCATAAACTACCCGGGTCTCATAGATCTGTCGAAGTGGCCCGGCCCCCCTTGACCCCAGAGCTAATCTTGTGGCGCACTTAGGAAGGGAAAGGGAAATGTGGGGATCCCTTGTCCAACGACGTGGCATTTCGCAAGGGTTGCCCGCTGGCGGATCACAACGAGTTTGGACGGAGCCGTGAAAGTAGGTCAAATGACCAAGCTGAAGAAATTCACCATTGAAGGTCGTCAAATTTTTCGTTGAGAATCCCCACAAGACCTTGAAGTTCGAAGACTCGCAATACCACAGAAACCGTCGACGTCATCTTCCTCGGCCACCACAACGCGGTAGGCAATCACACAGAATGGGTTTACCTGCATCGATGGCTACCAAGCCAATCGACTTGTGACCCCGTTGGCCGCGACGCCGAAGACGCTGGGTATCGGTGGGGTTCTAATCCCCCTTGAGATCAACTCCACCGCATATCTGAATGTTTTTCCGGGAGTGGCGGGGAACGACAATTGAATGCGCGGCATTCGCGCGTATGGAACGCGTCAGATCGATCAATGGAACTTCTCGAACAACCGAAGGATTACACCGATTACGTCGTTCTGATGTCCAGGTACGCTCTCCGCAGCGAGTGTGGCATGAACAAGGACTGGAGTCCTCTCCATCCCCTCAGCTTGATCTCGAGGTCTCCACGGATCTGACGGGAGGGTAGTATGCACGTAACGGCGCGTCAGAAACGAACTCGATCACTTCGGGATCAGCGTTTTACACCACTATTCCATCTCCCCCGTCCAGGCCCACTCCCGCCACACCCAACAGCGCCCAAACGGACGCTTGGGTTTGAGAGGGGACTTCTAGGTCACTTCCCGTCACTTCCGCACGCGTTTCGCACCTTGGAAGTGACTGGGACATCCGCCGATGTCACGTTCTTTGTCCGCTGTCCATTCAAGAATCGCCTGTGCTCAGCGTTCGAAGCAAATGAAACGGTTCTCGCGGTTCTCAGACGGTTAGCGAGTATCACTCTGCTTGCGATGTTTCCCTGGCCCCAGTCTCGGCGCTCGGACCTACCGTCCATAATTCCGGGTTCGGGTCTTCGAAACTCAATATGGGGTTGAGAGTAAATCCTCCATGGGTTTCGGATACCTTCTCTTGCAGGAGGCTGGCTCGATGAGGAGTTTGATCCAGCCAGGCTTTTTGAACAAGTCCAAGGGTTATTCTATATCTTTCCCGGCGTTGCCCCTGCGGACGAATGTTTTTTTACTGGCACCCAACGGAGTGGTGTGCGCGCGGAGATATACGGGTACGATCGCGCTGCAGGGTGCAGGAAGGGCCGCTAAGCGTCAGAAGCAGCACCTCGGTGGTATTAGAACCGGTAATACCTTCGATTTGAAGACGGAAACGCTGCGTGTTAACATTATATAGCGATGCTTTGTGTTGGGAAGCAGCCCTTCTCACTACGTGCCAACCGCCGGTCGCAGCCCCCGAGCTTTTGTACAATTGGTCCCATTCATGGTGCACTGGGGACTGGAAAGCTACTTAAGACGGGTTTGGTTTGTTTGAACCTAAGGCTTCGTTGGAGTCCCCTCCTCAGCCCACTTCATTACGTTCATCGCAATGTTCTCCTTCCTCCGTGCCTCCCTCGTCGCCCTCGTCGCCTCCGCGGTTGCCGTCTCTGCTGCCCCCGCCATCATTCTCGACGTCAACTTGACCGTCATACTCTCGCCCCTCGGCTTGAAGGGTGATGGATCGGAGAACATGAAGGTCATCACGACCGTTGCAAACACCGGCAGCAAGCAAGTCAAGCTCCTCAAAGATCCCCGCGGAGTCTTGAGATCCTTCCCCGAGGACTCCTTCATCATCACCGGCCCCACTGGCTCTCGCCCGTCGTTCAATGGTGCCAGGGTGAGTCTCGCGTCTGGTTACCTGACAAACTTGCGCGCTGATGCTTTTAGTTTCTGCTTCTAGGTTAAATACAGCCCCAAGTACGCCGCCGGCCTCGACGATCCCAACGCTTACACCGTTCTTGTTCCTGGGGATAAAATCGACGTCACTCACGACCGTAAGTGGGATCATCTCGATCGCTGTTGACTCGGGCACATCTTATGGAATGAATACCAGTGACAAAAGCGTATGACTTCACCAAATCCGGGACTGGAGAGTACTCCGTCGAGCCATCGAATCTCTTCACCATCGTCGATGCCGATGGTACTCTCAAGGACATCTACGCCACTGTTTGGAATACCGCTAAGGTCAAACTCTCTGGTGACCTCCCTGTCCCCCGCGTCCACGATAAGCGGACTACCTTTGGCAGCTGCTCGTCCAAACAGCAGTCGCAACTTGAAGCCGCCGTCGACAAGGCCGACAACTATGCCGCCATCGCTTACAATTACATTGCAGATATTTCAAGTGGCACGACCCGATACACCACCTGGTTCGGCGAATACGACGGGGTTCGCAAGAACACCATCGACCAGCACTTCGAGTCGATCGACGCCAAGGGCTTCTCTGAGCTCACCTACGACTGCACCTGCACTGATACCGATACCCTTGCCTACGTCGGTGTGTATACTTCTCGAGCATAGGATTGCTTTGGCCATTGATAAATGTCTCAATCAGATCCAGACAACTCCGAAACCATCTACCTTTGCGGCGCCTTCTGGGAAGCCCCTCCCACCGGTACCGATTCCCAGGCCGGGACACTTATCTACGCGGCTTCCCGCTTCACCGCCAACGGTGGTGCTGAGGATTACGCTCGCGGTCAGACTAGCTGTCAGAGTCTGGCCACCAGCGACCCAACTAAGGCCATCTCCAACGCCGACACCTACCAGTACTTCGCGGAGAACACCCCCTATTTGGATTAATTGTTATCCCCACGACCTTGAGGGAGAGGATCCTGTAGTGTTAATTCCCGTCCCAGTAGGGACATATTGTACTCGTGTCGATTTTGCATCACCCCTCTCTATGATCCTCTTATATTCAAGTCATGCTACCCGCAAGCCACGCCAATTCCTGCCAACCTCCAGCTTACACTAGGCCCTATACGGTTGGCGAGCAGGGTCGGGTGCCCGTTATTTTCCGTCTACCAACCTTAGGAGGAAGACCGGCACTATTAGAACGAATCTTGTACGGCACTCAGGAGGAAGGGATCAAGGGAAAGGTGGATCCCCTGTCCAAAGACGTGGCATGTCACAAGGGTTGCCCGCCGGCGGATCTCAACGAGCATGGACGCAGTCGTGAACTTAGGTCAAATGATCAGGCTGAAGAAATTCGCCTTGAAGGTCGTCGATTTTTTCGCTGAGAATCCCCACAAGACCTTGGAGTTCGAAGTTCCGCAATACCACCGAAATCGCCGACCTCATCTTCCTTGGCCACCACAACGCGGTAGAAATTCACCCGGAACGGATCTACCTACATCGATGGCTACTATCAAGCTAACTGGACTTTCGACCCTATTGGCCGCGAGGACGGCTGGCTATCGGTGGGGTTCTAATCCCCCTTGAGATTAACTTCACCGCATATCTGAATGTATTGCCGGGAGCGGCGGGGAACAACAGTAGAAGGTGGGGCATTCGGACGCATGGAACGCGCCAGATTATTCAATGACACTTTTCGAACAACCCAAGGATTGCGCCAACTACGTCGTTCCAAGGTCCGCGTACGCTCTGAAGGCAAGGAGTCGCAGCGAATACAGGGCTGAAGCCCTTTTGTATCCCCTCAACTTGATCACGAGATCTCGACGGACCTGGCGGGGGGACCCAAAGAACTTGTCTCCCGCCGATCGCTAGCACTTCCAGATCGGCGTTTTATTCCCCCACGCCTTTCCCAGCTCTCTTGTCTAGGCGGGCGTTCGACTTCCAGAGGCGACTTTTGGCTACTTCCCGTCACTTCCGGAAGCTTTTCGCACTCCGGAAGTGATTGGGACATCCGCCGATGTCCCGTTCGTTGCCCACTGTCCATTCAAGAATCACCTGCGCTCAGCGTTCGAAGCAAATGGAACGGCCCTCGCGGTTCTCAGAGGGTTGGCGGGTACCACTCTGCTTGCGGTTTTTCATGGCCCCCAGGCTCGGTACTCGGACGGGCCGTTCATAAATCCGAGCTCAGGTCTTCAAAATTCAGTATGGAGTTGAGAGTAAATCCTCCAAAGGTTCCGGATACCTCATCTTGTAGGAGATAGGCTCGATGAGGAGTCTGATTCACCCAGGCTTTTCGAACAAGCCCAAGTCTCACTCTATATCTTCCCCGGTGCTGTTTTCCGCAAAGGAATGTTTTTTTTGGCCAACATCCGACGGAATGGTGCGCGCGCAGAGAAATGCGGGCGGGATCGCAGATAAAGGGTGAGTTTTTCTGCGCTGCAGGGTGCAAGAAGGGTCGCTACGTGCCAGAAGCACCACCTTGGCGGCGTCAGAACTGGCAATACCTTCGATCTAAAGACAGACGCTGCGTATTAACATTTGATCACACTGCTTTTTGTTGGGAAGTGGTCCTTCTCACTACGTGCCAACGGCCGGTCGCAGCCCCCGAATTGTCCCGTCCATGGTGCACTGGGGACTGGAAGTTATTTAAGCCAGGCTTGGTTTTCTTGATTGGAGTTGCCTCCTCAGCCCGCTTCATTACATTATCACAATGCTCTTCTCTTCCCTCCGTGCCTCCCTCGTCGCCCTCGTCGCCTCCGCGGTTGCCGTTTCTGCCGCTCCCGCCATCGATATCGACATCAACTTGACCGTCATAGTCTCGCTCCTCAGCTCGAAGGGCGATGGATCGGAGAACATGAAGGTCACGACGACCGTTACAAACACCGGCAACAAGTCAGTCAAGCTCCTCAAAGATCCCCGCGGAGTCTTGAGCTCATTCCCCGAGAACTCCTTCAAGATCACCGGTCCCACTGGCTCTCACCCATCGTTCACGGGTGCCAGGGTGAGTCTCGCGTCTGGTTACCTGACAGACTTGCGCGCTGATGCTTTTGGTTCCCACTTCTAGGTTAAATACAGCCCCAAGTACGCCGCCAGCCTCGACGATACCAAGGCCTACACCGTTCTTCCTCCTGGCGGTAAAATCGACGTCACTCACGACCGTAAGTGGGATCATCTCGATCACTGACTTGAACACATCTTATGGAATGATCATCAGTGACTAAAGCGTATGACTTCACCAAGTCTGGGACTGGAGAGTACTCCGTCGAGCCACGGAACCTCTTCACCGCCGTTGACGCTGGTGGTACTCCCAAGGACGTCTACGCCACTGTTGGGAAGACCGCTAAGGTCAAGCTCTCTGGTGACCTCCCTGCCCCCCACGTCCACGATAAGCGGGCTACCTTCGACAGCTGCTCATCCGAAGAGCAGTCGCAACTCAGAACCGCCGCCAAGAATGCCCAGACCTATGCCAGCAGGGTTTACAATTACATTACGGATATCCCGGGCGAAACGATTCGATACTCCACATGGTTCGGCGAATACGACGAGGATCGCAAGACCACCGTCGAGGAGCACTTTCACTCGATCAACAGCAATGACTTCTCGGAGTTCGCATACGACTGTACCTGCACTGATCCCGATACCTTTGCCTACGTCTGTGCGTATAATTCTCGAGCATGGGCTTGTTACTTGGCCGTTGATAAATGTCCCAACCAGATCCCGATGATTTTGGAACCATCTACCTTTGTGGCGCCTTCTGGGAAGCCCCTCCCGTCGGTACCGATTCCCAGGCCGGGACGCTTATCCACGAGGCTTCCCACTTCACCGTCAATGGTGGTACCGAAGACCATGCTTACGGTCAGGAAGACTGCGAGAACCTGGCTATAAACGACCCAGCTACGGCCATCCTCAACGCCGACAGCCACGAGTACTTCACGGAGAATGACCCCCCTTTGGCTTAATTTTTATCCCCACAACCGCAACAGATGGGGCCCTGTAGTTTTAATCCTTGTGTCAGTAGAGAAATATTGTACCCGTGCCAATTTCGCATCACCCTTCTCTTATCCTCTTATCTTCAAGTCATGCTATGCGCAAGCCGCACCAACTCCTTCCGACCTCCAGCTTACGCTAGGTCCTATACGGTTGGCGAGCAGAGTCGGGTCCACACTATTTTCCGTCCATGAATCTTGAGAGTAAGACAGGTGGTATTGATGCAGCTGGGGGGTTGTACGATCACATGGTTTCGAGAGGTATCTCGATCGAAGGTTTGCTAACCTTCCATGGTTCAAAGGCCTACATCCGGAGACCCATCAATGCGCCCGTTGTATGCCATTCCATTCCAATCGGTTGTCCAGTTTTCTTTTCAAGGCCACGGGCCCTTCCCAAAACCGAAATAAGCAGACGGTTGGAGGGGGACGCAGTGAAACCCCCCAAGGCGCCGCCACGGAGGTTATGCAAACGGAATGCATACAAACGAGAATGGAATGGAAGGGGGAGATGTGAAAGGTTCGATCGGCACAGCCGCAACCACAGGAAGTGCCAGATGTTAAAGACCCTGGACTCCACCCTGACGAAAATCTATCACACTCTTGACCCAAACCATAGGCCCGCTAGACTTGTAGGGTTCCAGCTGGGATGTATACCAGTCAACTCTCCTCGGTTCCTAACGTGGAACGAACCGATATCTCCGGTGACAACAGTGTTGCTTGTTAAGGCGTTCCAGGATCAACCAGGTGGGCGATAAGCGCTACGCAATGGAGCCATAGCCTATCCAATCCGCCGCGCCATTAAGCAACCTGTTGTTCCAACGACCACCGTCCCCACTCCCCGCACCCCGGGAATGATTGGGACGTTCGCTGGTGTCGTGTGCGTTGTCCATTGTTCGTTCTAGGACCATCTGTGTTCAGTGTTCGAAACAAACGGAACGACCCTCGTTGTTCCCCGACGGTTGGCGTACGTCACTCAACTTACAATATTTCCCTGACCCCATGTGGCTGCTATCCCGTCTATGATGGGCTAGGGACTAGGAGGCTTTTTAAGTCAGGTTTGTTCGGTCACACCGCCCCCTCAGCCCCCTTTCCTACCTTAACCATAATGTTCTCTTCTCCCCTCCGTGCCTCCTTCGTCGCCCTTGTCGCCTCCGCGGTTGCCATCTCTGCTGCCCCCGCACTCACTAGCAACGTCGACTTGACCGTCACGCTCTCGCTCCTTGACTTGAAGGACGATGGACCGGGGAACATGAAGGTCGTCACGACCATTGTCAACACTGGTAACAAGACACTCAAACTCCTCAAAGATCCCCGCGGGATTTTGGACTCCTTCCCCGATGACACCTTCACCGTCACCGATCCCACTGGCTCTCACCCGCCGTTCATAGGTGCCAAGGTAAATCATGCGTCTGGTCACCTGACAACCGTGCGCACTGACGCTTGTGGTTCCCGCCCCTAGGCCAAGTACAGCCCCACGTACGCCGCTGGCCTTGGCAATTCCAGCGCTTACATTATTCTCCCTCCTGGCACTTCCACCGACGTCATTCACGATCGTAAGTGGTTCATCTCGACTACTTTTGACTCGGACGTCATCTCATGGAATGATCGCCAGTGGCCGCTGCGTATGACTTCGCCAAGTCTGGCGCTGGAGAGTACTCCATCGAACCATCGAACTTTTTCACCTACGTCGATGGAGATGGTACCCCCCAGGACTTCTACGCCACTATTGGGAATGCCGCTAAGGTGAAGCTCTCTGGTGGCCTCCCTGAGGCTGCCCCTCGTGTCCACGACAAGCGGGCTAGCTTTAACGGCTGTTCGGCCAACCAGCAGTTGCTGCTTAACACCGCTGTCGCTAACGCCCAGTTCTATGTCAGGAACTCCTTCTTGTACATTTCGAGGGTCTTGAGTGGCACCCCCCGATACACCACCTGGTTTGGTGCCTACGACAGTACTCGCAAGAACGTGGTCCGGAGCCACTTCCAGTTGATTAGCGGTAACAACTTCTCGAGCTTCAAGTACGATTGCACCTGCACTAAGGTCGACACCTTCGCCTACGTCTGTGGGTACCCCCAATTACTCGATTGTTACTTGGCCATTGATAAATGTCTCAATCAGATCCCAATGATTTCGGAACCATCTACCTCTGCGGTGCTTTCTGGAACGCTCCCGCCACCGGTACCGATTCCAAGGCCGGGACCCTTGTCCACGAGGCTTCCCACTTCACCGTCAACGGTGGTACTCAGGATTACGTTTACGGTCAAACTAGCTGTAAGAGTCTGGCCCACGGCAATCCATTCAGGGCTACCTTCAACGCCGACAGCCACGAGTACTTCGCGGAGAATAGCCCCTCTTCGGCCTAGTTGTTATTCTCACGACCGTAAGGAAGGGTTCCTGTAGTGTTGACTCTTGTCCCGGTAGGGACGTATTGTACTCGTGCCAATTTCGCATCCTCTCTATGATCCTCTTATGTTCAAGTCATGCTACACGCAAGCCGCGCTAATCCCTGCCGACCTCCAGCTTACACTGAGTCCTATACAATCGGCGAGCAGGGTCGGGTATACACTATTTTCCGCCGCGTACCTTGAGAGCAAGGCCGGCGCTACTGGTGGGGCTTGTGCGATGGTTTCGGGAAGTATCTTGATTGAAAACCCGCTAGTGTTTCGTCGCTCATATTTTAGCAAAACAACAAAGCTGTGTCCTGAGTATTGACGGCAAGAATACTCCTGCTTGGAATTTTTGATGATATCAATCTGGAGGGTTATCGATTAAAGACCGGACGACCGAGTGCGTGAAGCAAAGGAACCAACTGACAATTCAACTCAACGACGCCTCAAAGAAGAGTGAAAGGAACAGCAGACTAGAATGAAACAGCGCACAGCGGAAGAAACAGGTGGTCGGCGCGGTTTGGCGCGTTGGGGGATACCCAGTCGTGGGCCCGAATGTACATTTCCTCCCTACGGGGAGCCTTTGGAACGTGGTATACCAAACGTCATCAAGACAGAGGTCACTCACCCAGATGCGTGCCCGCAGGCGGCGACGAGCCGCCATCGTATGTCGAATGATCAGGCTGGGGGAGTTCGCTGGTGAGGAGTTACTAATCTAAGGAATAGTATCAGCTCGCATTACAGTTTTTGCACCCTCCCCGTTTGGGGTGCGAGCTCACTCCGCTGACCAGGTCCCCCAGAACTGGTGACTCGGCCCAGTCGAAACTGTACGATCGCGAATGAGGAAGCCAAATTCTACGCACCACTCGTGAGATGCCGGGTTTCAACGTGGTCGTGGTCGCGGCCGCGAGTGACAATTGAGCGGTGGGTGGCGGCCAGAGATATCCTCGCCGGTGAAATAATAACCGATTCGGTGTTCTCCTCGAATTTTTGTGTGATGTTCAAGAGGGCGGTACGATCTGCTGTCCGAACGGACGCTGCGGCTCCCGCCTACTGGAATTCGGTCGGGGTTCCCTTCGAGCAGGAAAAAACACGCGCACCAGAATTTCAACGACAGTCAACAACACTCTCGGGATCTTGGAGTACAACGCATCTTCGGGTCTGGACTTTCCTTCTCCGCCTCACCGGCTTTGCCTGAATAACAAACAGTGTGACACGGAGAGCATCCGAGCTCCCGCATTCGTCGCCTAGATAGAAATGAGCATAAGCCTAGGCTCGAACGCCTCGAACGGAAATAGTACCAGTGAGCACGTGCGAGTGCTATTCGTCAAGAAAGTCATCCTCGATAAATTCCGCCGCTCTCGTGACATTGTGTGGGACGTTTTGCCTCTTTGGTCCGCGTGTTTTTCCCATGTGGGCACCTTCGAGAGAGTGTGGTGCGGGTAGCAGTGAAATGCCTCAACCTGCTCGACGGGGGGGATGGTAGAGTGCGGATCAAGCGCCAAGCCGACGGTTTGATCATTGATGCTTCTCCTCCGAGCAACGCTTCCCCCGCGAGTCACGCTCCTTGTTTGGGATGGCACGTGACAGAAATTTAGGCAACCCGAAGGTCAACCTTTGAAGCTCGAACCACCATCGTCGACTCTCATGGTCTCAACCTGACAGGCACAAAGCACGCGGGAAGCCGCGGAGCAGAACTCACCTCCCAAAGATGGCGGTGAGGAGTACGAAGAACGCGCCCCTGAGCTTGGTGGGACGCGTAGCACTAAACGCGCCAGGACGGCCAAAACGACAGGCAAGGCCAAGCAACAGGAGAAACTCCGCAAGAAGGCCAAACTATCAATGCTTCCCGAAATGCCCGCTGATATTATCCACGAGGTGCGCGGATGTCCCTCCCCCTACCATGCTCTTCCTGATGCGAGGACATCTCAGATATTCTCTCTTGTTCACCCGAGGGACCTAATGCGCATCTCTTGGATAGCGAAGATCTTCAATGAATTTCTCACCAGCAAATCATCGCGACATACCTGGCAGGCCGCATTCAGCACGATCCCGAAGAACGAGCAAGTGCCAACCCGCCCCTCAGAGATGACCGAAATGGGGTATCAAACCTTTTGTATGGCCAGTATCGCATGGTTTGTGGACCAGTCACCAATAGCTTTGCTCTTTCGTCTAACTAGTGCCCGCAGAACTGCACCAGCAGTCGTTCGCTTATTTCGATTTGGTGTGCCCTAGCGAGGCTTTGTGGATCCTGTGTCGAAGAACTGTATTTCCTCCGCTCCTCATTTCCGCTTCTCGGACACTAAATGATCCTACCCAGTACGATGGACCCTGAACTAGGGAGTGGTTTGGATTAGGAAACCCCCGTTTGCGAAGTCATTCCTGTATTTGACATCAAGCGTGCGTATATATCTCCGTAGAGTTCCTTGCTCCATGGACTAACTGCCTTATAGAAAACAGACGGGGGTTTGCAGAGAATGTTCTATGCTCGGATAGAGAGCGGTTCATTGAAGGGTGCGCGGTGGCAGGAAAAAGTTTGGAACAGGGTGTAGTCAAGAAATACAGGTTACTCATTGACGAGAAGACAAAGGTTGGTGATGGGTCGGTCCACTGTACATCAGGAAAAACTTGATCGAGTGAAGTGCCGCGGCCGGATGTAATTTACGGAGTCAATAATAATTGTACCTAAACTTCAGCAAATGTACGGAATAC
>Ga0307511_10004276_pt1 | contig 14579 bp, 10 predicted proteins | sample 13_EM_MG_FD_200266 | JGI IMG/M metagenome (GOLD analysis project Ga0307511, IMG submission 200266) | Populus trichocarpa ectomycorrhiza microbial communities from riparian zone in the Pacific Northwest, United States - 13_EM | ecosystem: Host-associated > Plants > Roots > Unclassified | place... | reverse complement strand
ACATACACACATACATACATACATACATACTTTGTACTCAGAGGTAAGTAAGTACTTTTAGAGTGCCTCGAGTTTATTATATACAAAAAATTGATACCGAGCTGGTCTGTTCGCTTGGGTGCAATTTAACCGGTTGGTTCAGGGTACGTAACCTAAGCCTTTATTTTGTTTTTAGGCATGTACAATAAGTCGAGCTCATATGCCGCGATCCTCCCCACCTTAGAGACCTATGATATAATAAGCTGCAACTCTGTCAATGCTTGAGGCAGGGAGAGACCCATTTCCAGGACGAAGGTAAATATCAATAAATGCTTTTAGCTAGAATATTCATCACTGAGTACCAAATTATCTACATAAATAATGCCATACCTACAGTTGTCAAGAAAAACTCTAAATAGTATAAAACCTCCCACTACAGTTAAGTTATCACTACTCTTGCACTATGTGTGTACTACTCTACATGAGTCCAAAACCAGAATCATCGAAAACTCTCATACATATCTTCAGGGACTACGAAGTACAGGCGAATCGTTTTGTGCTGAAATTTGGGGGTATCTGGGGAGCAGTCGGATAGCATGCATGGGTTGTAGATGTTGGGGTGTGTGATAGTGTGTGTACTTGCCTTGAAGCTATGTTGGCCACTGAAGGTCATGCGGAGCAGCTCACCGCATTCTTTGCAACCTGAGATCTCGGGTGCTAGGTTTGTAGTCCTAGCACATATTCAACAAATTCAGACTGCATCCACGGATTCAAGGCTCGACTCTGCAGTCGATAACAAACTCCCGGGCTTTACCCCATCGACCATCTAGAAGAGGCAATTAGTGAGTCTGTGCAAAAGGCTAGAGTAATTCTATGGAAAGTTTCTCGAGCAGTGAAGGTTTTTGTGGCCGCTCTGTCGCTGCTGTCAGTAATGGAAGTTCGCATTTCCCTATAGAAATAAAGTATTGTCAACAGACGTGCCCTTAGTTTATGTTGTGGTGATTGATGATATAACCTACCTCGCAGGTTACTCAGGGTGTAGAATTTCATGCCAACAGACTAAGAGTTTCCCCTCCTCATAACTCCCATAGAATTTCAATGTCTTAGTAACTTTTGTCCATTGCGGGACGAGGCCACCCTCTCCCGTCAGTCGAATGCTGCTCCTGGCACAGCTCAACTTCTCTCTGCAGCGAGAAACTCTGAAACGATTTCATTGACTGGGATCATGCCAGCCGGTATTTTCAGAGGTTAAGCACTATACATACATAAAGAAGTAGGGTAGGTATGTGATTGAGCTTACTTACTCGCATAATGGCCCAGTATAGGTGTATCAAGTACATATTAACAGGCATTTACGGCGAAATCTCGATTTAACATGTGTGTCCTCAAAGTTGGTTTGGGTATCAGGGTAATGCCGTGTGATATAAGCAAGGGCCAGCGTTAGTCAGCACGCAACACCTGATATGAACGATTTCCGATGACCTATTTTTTGCTGGAACAGAAGAAAGGGCAGGTCGACCACAGATAAACCGGGAGGCATTTTTCAGGCTGTGGCGAGGGGACCTGTGGGGTAACAACTTATGAATATTATGAGTACATGGCCCGCAAAATTGATAGGAAGATTGGTAAGCGGGAAAGGAATCATGGGTTTATTTAAGGGATTTATTGCAGAGGTAAAGGCACGAAACTGAGACTAAGGTACCCCACACAACTAGACAGACCTAGACAGGCCGATTTTGAAAGAGGGGGAAGACGAGGAGGAGGACTGGGACGCAGTCGAAGCCTATTTCCATTACCTATACAGAGAGCTTACCGAAAGGAGAGTTAGAGACGACTAGCGGTAGTTCGCTCTTGCTTGTTTTTTTTTGGTTTTTTTCGTTCCCTCCGTCCTCTACAGTTTTACTTCATTCCCGGTCCGCCTCTATCATTTACACAGCATTGTACATATCGCCAGCGCAGGCAGATTAACTTGCCCGCAGCTTGAATCCAGCCGAACTTCCGGCTGGCTCATCATGGCCCCTCACTGGGGCCGGGCCGCATATGAGTACTGAGTTTATAAAATAAAAAAAGAGGCTAAGGTAGGGTAGGGTCTTTGGTACTCAAGTACTGATTGTATTATAGGGCTGTATGGAGTTTATTTACACTCGCACGCCACTATAGCTTTCGGTGAGTATTGCATAGCTAAACGTATACATGACGGAGTCATAACATACAAAGGAAATACAAAACTTGCCCAGGAGATCGAGAAAGTATTGTTTTTGCAGAGTTATTCGAGAGTTTACGATGTTGGATACCTGGTTGGTTTTATTCTGTCGTATACGCGGAGTATTTTATTGCGAGTAATATTGTAGTGGGATATTCGAGGTGTTATTTGGAAAGTATTATGCTACTCGTTGTACTCATGTCTTAACAGTTTGTTTTTCTCCGGTCATGCCCAAGTCTCTCTTTCTCAGGGTAACCCCTCTCTTAAGTAAAAACCTTCCTAAGATCCACCAGGTTTCAATGAAAAGACTTATGAATAACTGCCGAACCCCTATTAGACATTCTAAGCCCTGCAAGCGAGATGTAACGCCTTCTAAAACAGCATGTCACGCCACGGTGCACCCATACCCATCCATGCCCCTGATGTGCACGCTGATGCCAGTAGTCAACTGCATTGCCATCGTAAACCTAGACATCCACCTATATTGTAGGCACCCAATCATCTGGTACTTACTCGCACCGGCATTTATCACAGCAATCCCACACACCAGAATATCTCCAGCTCCGCACGCCCACTGCTCATGACATACCCGCCGACAAACCCAAGACATCCAGCCCCTCTTTTCACTTTGAAGGTTCACCCTCCACTCTCCACACCCCCCTCCTCCTCCCCTTGACCCTTCCCAAATCTCGTCCCACCGTACATAGAAATCCCTCAAGACAATCCGCCCTCCTGGGATCCAATCACATTCCGCTGGGGTGACACATCGACATGGTCGGTTTATTGGTATATAAAAATACCGTGGATAGACAGTAAACCTTAAAGGAGATCCGATGCAGGAGCAAATATATATATATGAAGTCAAAAAAAAGGAGGTGAAAAAGGGTAAAAAGAGGAAACAAATTGGCTAGCGCTGAACACGAGGATTTGGCGAGTGATAGGAGCATGATTCCGAGGCATGAGATTGATCGATGGGCTGTGAACCTCATGGCGCGCAGGGTCTACTTACGGGTGCGGCGCGTGGAGTGTGGGATGATGTGCCTTAGCTTTATGCTTACATGCACGATCACATCGCGATGAATACTCAACTCTTATACCTGAGACTACCAACAGTCTGGCGGCCACTTTTGTTCAATCATCATGGTAGGGGTAACACAAATATATATCTCTAATTTCTAATCCCCACTCGGCTTTACGTACGTTATCTCCACCGCCTCATGAAAGGCGTCGACACAGTCAGACATCCTGTACAACCCCAAAACAATTCACCCTTCCGCTTCCGCACTGTCAAATCCAAATCTGCAGTGTAGCGGATATAAATGCCATAAAAACCGATCAGTAACCTTGTAGTGTAGAATGTCTAAAGCTTGATATGATATACACACATGGCATGCACACCATACTCAGTCCATGCAGCGCATGCTCAAATAAACCAGCAATTACAAACCTAGCAAGGAAAGTGAAAATAAAAAGCTGAAATGGGATGGGAGGATAGTAAAGAAGTATATATGGTCAGTGATGTATATTTACAATAAATAAGAAATCCTCCATACTTCCCAATCATAGCCACAATCATTCCTTCCCCCCAGAGGCTCTCGTAAACCCAGTGTCCAAGCCGACAAACAGTGATGGCGGTGACTGCATTAGTGATACTGATAAGAAAAGGAAATGGCGATCGTAAGAGTGACAAAAAAAAACATGATTAAAAAGGGTATATTGCCGAAGAGAAAGAAAGCAAAAAAGGAAATGCCACCTTTTCCTACCTAGACTAAAAGATATAATTCAAAAGAATAGCAACCCAGAATTCCAAAACTGTATGTATGCCCCAGTTCGTGACCTAAAACCGTAATCAACCAAAGCTCCATGAGTCGTTTCCCCACCCGATGAAAACATGGTAAAACGGGAAAGGTTAACATTTCGAAAAGAAAACACAAGACTCCACAAATTTAAATAACCAACGATAGAATACAGCTACAGAGAACCAAGGTGTCTTCCGTAGACCTCTAGTGGCCCCCCCTTCCACTCATGGATATTGGTGTCATCATAGCGGGAGTGCTGATATGATCTGGAGCAGTGGTACCCCAAACGGATCCATCCCCAGCGCCAAAGTGAAAGGGTGTTCTCGTATCGGCGTAGACTGCGGCTACTGAATCCTTCCACATCCCGGGGGACACAAATGTGTGTGCGACTGCTTGGATGTTAGCGGGTACGAAAGTATCTAAGGGAGGTCGGATCCCCTTCCTGGGCCGGAGAGCACCGGTAGTGACCATGGATGGTTGACTAGGGTAGGATCCAGGAGGGAGGCCTTGGGGGACTGTGGTTACCGTACCATTAATTCCAGACATTGCAGTGTTCCAAGACCTTCAAAAATGTCAATAAATAATCACCCACTTTACAAATTTTATCGGGCTACTCACTCAAAAATACGGGAGGGATTCCATCCTAGTGCAGGGGTATCAACCATCGTGTTGGCAGGGGGCGGTTGTGTGACCCTTTGCCCGGAATGAAGCATTACCAGTGATTGAACAGCTGATGGTGAATCCCCTTTGGAGTCGCATTCCCCAGTGGAACGTGGTGGTGAAATTGGATGAGATGGGAAAGCTACTACCTGTGCACCTGAGATGAGAGATTCCGAAGGCTCCCCTTGGGAGTATGCAGAAACAGGAGTACGTGTTATGTGAGCATCTGGCGTTCCATGTAATGGCTGATAGAATGGGAAATTAGGATTAAGCTCAAAGGGTCTATTGAGGTCAAGGGAGAAGGCCTCTCGTAAAGCTTGTATCTGCCCTTTTGTCTCTGCCGATGCTGAAATATCAATGCAGTTTTCCAAGATTCGCATTGATCTGGTAAAGTATTCCTTCGCATCTGAATTGAACTCCGGGTCTGGACAAGTCGCTGCAATCTACCAAAATTAGTTTGATGGCAGGCCTATAAGATGATCACATTTATACATACCAAATGTATCATTGTTGCCGTCAGGTTCGCATATATGGTGAAGTTGATACCCCGCATCATACATTGCAGACCTGCCATCCCAAATTGTCCCCACACGACCTCGGTCAGTCTGCAAATATTCTTCGCAGAAATGGAGCATATGCTCATGTGATCTTTCCATTGACCTTGTGATGTGAAGGTCTTAGTGATAGATAGTGGTGGTCGATGTACCATAATCCTCGCTAGGTTATGGTAAATTTGTAAATTTGCAACGTAATGATGTTCGACCGGAGGACAGAGGATTGACAAATCCGTTGGTACAACTACCTGAAGATTAGGCGGCAAGGCCATAGCCCAATTATCCAAAATTGGACCACAATCAGTAAACTGCGGATCATTCCTCCAACTTGGGTTTGCCTTAAGCTTCTGATGTATATCGTTCATTCGGCGGATATTCTTAATCAAATAAACAAAGTAGACGAAATTGCGGGATATAGTAGTCTCCTGCTCATCCATATCTTGCGCACGTATTGGTATCTGGAGATCAACACTTTCGGGGTCAACCTGCATAACGTCCCGGCCTGTTTAAAGGTAAGCATATTGTCACCATTATATCAAGTAGGGTATCAACCTTGAGGAGCGCTAATCATAAGCTCGCAGGAGAAACACGCTTGCCATACTCTTGTTTTTGTTTGGCATTCCAGTTGATTCTCACCACAGCTAACTCCAGATTTGTGAATGTCATGGTGTCGGTCCAAACCTAGATCCTTTGCCATAGCAATAATGCTCACTATGCTCATCCAAGATCGGAAGAAGTAGCCTCGCTGGGGGGCACTTTCCCTGGCTTTGAGTAAAAGCAGGAGTGCTTGGACTGTACTGAGACGTGGAACATCCATGAAACAATCCATATGCCCTACATCCCATAAGTACAAATACAAAGATAGCGTTGTCTATTACTCACTGGTTGCCATAGATATCCATTTCATCCCTTGGCTAGAGTCCTCAGATCTCCGGCCTAGGGTTGCTCCAATTCGGCTTGCGGTAGCAAACATGGCCTCCAGTAATAATGGTGAAATGGACTCTCGCGATGCGTTCCACTGTCTGTAGAATGCCGACTTATTTACTATGGGCAGATATGGATGTATATCTCGGAAATATATGTCAAAAAGATCCAATGCTTCGTCTTCCGAAGGCATGTCCTCCGGGCGAATCTTGACGGCAAAGTCGTGTGTTCCGGGGACAAATGATGGATTTGCTTCGAAATCTTCCGCCCACGGCTCGTATGCGGGTGTCTCTGCTAACCTTCGACCTTGGGCAGAAATATAATTCGCTTTCAACGGGATTAGCAATGAAATTACCGGTTTAGGTTTGGAATTTTCAACTCACCCACACCACTATCATCAATTTTCAGTTGTTCCAAAACGCCACTAACATTTGCAGCTGCCGTGGAATATCCATCATCATTAACCCACTGGTCATTATGGCGCACATTAGAGTGTGGGGAATAGGCAGCCACGTTGTGAAACTGCTGTAGTGTCGACATGTTATGCTCAAGGCCTTCTACAGCCGACGATTGTTGGGGGAGATGACTGTATTGCATTCCGTTACTTGTTGGCGAAGTATGCTCAGGTGGTGAAATTTGTCTGTAGTCAGGTCTGTGAACATATGCTGGCCCAGCAGTAATCCGCTTCCGCTGGCCGAGCTGTGAATGTTGTGAATATTCATCGTCACCACTGCCACTCGAGTCATCGCGATACTCCCCACCGTTCGCCGACTGTTCTAAGACGCCTTGGTTGGGAGTAAAGTCGCGATCATATTGCACCATCGGAGGCACACAGTGAAGTTTCAAACGCACACAAGCAGAACAAGGCCAGGTGTTGGTCGTTGCTGCATCACACTTGATTTTGCGCCGCCTACAGCCTTCGCAAGCTCTCATCACTAGGAACTGTCAGCGAATGAAGTAGGCGGCATGGAACTAGATATGCTAACCTTTCAGCCTTTTGTGTCTGTTATGCTCGTCGACGAAGACATAGTCTAACTAGTCTGTTAGCTCATGATTCTAAAGTGCTGTTCTGCCAAACTAATACGAACTTCGATGATTCTCTCTAGGGCCAGCCATCTCCTGTGGAGAAATTGTAATGTTTTGTTGCATTATTGTACTTTGTGGTAATAACCGTCTCCTTCCTGGATCAATCTGTTGCTGTTGGGCCAACATGGACGACGCTTCTCGGCAGTTTCTAGAGCTCGCTGCAAAAGAAGGAGAGGTTTAACAGATCTAAGGAGAGTTATCTGAGAAGTTCTGCTTGCAATGGCGCTCAATGATATTTGACTGACAGATGGATGGATGTGACGTAGACAGGAAGTGAGAGAAGGTATCTGCCCAAAGTAGATGATCTACGAAAAAGCGATGGATGGATGTGAGCTGCTGTCTCCAAATTCAAGTAAGTGGGCTGACCGAATCTAGCAAAAATTTGGGGTGGTGAGCCAGCTGTCGAGGGTGATTTGTATTATATGCCCAGACGTTTTCCCCTATGCAATCCCTAGAGTTTGTAACACACACACACACGCGAAAAGGCACCACAATGCGATTCAATTCCCCACTTCCGAAACTGGAATCGATGCAGTACCCGTGGTATGTCTGCTTGCACGTAGATCAAAGCAAACGCGAGGAAGGACCCAGGTCTAGGGTACGTTTGTAGTACTGGGGTAAGCCGGCTGGATATGGTAGGTATGCAAGACTACGGCGAGATCGGGGTCGTCGTGAACCGGGTGGGGGAGGGTGTGATGACCGTTGAAGGAGGGGGTTATGAATATGGTTTGTGCGTATAAGAAACGGAGGAAACAGTCGAAAATGGTGTTAGAGGTAAGCTCCTGTGAGAGAAAGGGAATAACGCTCCGAGGCAGCTTGGGAAGAAAGGAGATGGTCGGAAAAAACAACACCCCAACCTGAGGATCGCCGCTGCCTTTGACCTATTTTGAATGCTGCTTGTCTCTGGAGATGCAGATACTGGTTGACCCCCTGTATGATATGGTCTGCTGAGCCTTGTAGTGTACCTAAGTACTCTTTCTTGCAGACATGAAGGGTGCAATGAGGTGAGGGGAGTTGATGGGCAATTCAGAGTATAAAGGGGGCTTGCTCAACTTCCCCGAAGAGTTCTCCCTTAAACTCTACAGAGCAACCCTTTTTGCCACAGAGACTTATTGTCCACCAATATTGATCTGGAAGCGATCTTGCAGGGACCCCCGATCCCCAGTATATAGAGTACTAAAGTATGTAGGTACAGTCTGTAAGGATATAGTGCTGCACAAGAGCTGAGGGCACCGACAGCTAAAAGGAGGAGTCGCAGTATCTTCCTTGCTAAAGACAACACTCAGAACCCGTCCAATCTTGATTATTGCAGGATAAGGGACCAGGGTAGTGTTAGTATTTGTATGTATATGTATGTATGAAGCAGAATGTGGGTGACTGGATGAATGGTTCAGTGAATGAGCGAGTGGGAAGCGGGAGTGAATCAGCACACATAAGGCCCATGTTGGATTAAATGTGTCTGTGTGCAGCCAAGCCAGATGTGTTAAATACGAGTGAGACCTATGGCACTTGCGATTGACTAATCAGGCTGCCTCTTCCATCATTGCCCAGGCATAAAGTAGAGGAGGGTTGTGTCAATAGAGGCTTGAAACCAAACTAGCGAAAAATGATTTTCCGCTACAAAGATACTTTGGGACTACAGTACTTGACGTCCCTTAGCCAGCTCCATTTCCCATTACATCGGCTGGTTATAATGAAAATAATGGAAACCTCCTTGTTGTAAAAAGGGCCACCAGGGTGATCATGAAACAGCCACAGCGAAGATGAGCATCGAGAGAGGTCGCGAGCGCATTAGGCAGGGTATTATGCCAAAATCCACGGTTCCAGCCTTTCTGCTGGATTTTAAACAACAATAAATGTGGAGAGCAGCATAATAGTAGACCACGAGCACAAGGGTCCACCTTCAAGGTAGGGTGATTTGCTAGTTGAAAACGCGGTGCCTGGGTTTTCAGAACCCTGCCAGTGATCCACAAAGTGCCAAGCACCATCCACAGATTGCTAGTCCAGGGGCAGAAGGTCCTCAAGCATGACAGTATGGCACAATGTAAACGATTACGCACAGATGCTTGTACCAGACTCTGATAGCTTACGTTTGAGCCGAAGACACTTGACCGTATTAGAAGGTTGTTTTCGTTCGTAGCCCCTGGTTTGCGTGGAGTTGACCTGCCGAGATTTCGATCAACATGGCAGCGCCTAAGAAAGTGAAGGAGACGACCAGGTCAAGGGGAAGGGATATTCCCTGCATGACTGCAATGTTGAATTCATCTCCCCACCCGACACAGCCTATCGCACCCGCCTGGTATGAACTTTGGTGAGGGACCACGAGGAATAGCCTCTTTTGTATTTCCTGAATTGGCACTATCTTAATGTGCTGAGATGCTGCATTGCCTTAGCAAGTCCTCTGAAATAGCCCAGTAAGCGATTCTGAAACGCCAGCTATTGGTATCACTACTAACACCTTTACTAAGGTTCACTATCTCGTCCCGCCACAACTCAGTCTGCCTCTGAGTTCGCTGTAGTCCATGGTCTGGGACTGCATTAGCGAAAAGGCGCTGGTTCGACCGTTAATGATCTATGGGAAATCTCTCGAGATGTTTTATCACCTTGTAGTTTGACTGTATTTGGCCGGAACCAGTCTTGCAGATTTCCCAACAGTAATGTTGTTACTTCAGTCATGCAACGATTATCTGCCATGGCCCCTGGGCCATTGTCGGGGTGTTATATGTCAAATCATCGGTCTCCTGGGCACAAGGCCTTAACGCGGGCTGACAGAGCTCCAGGTTGGGTGTTGGGAACCAGGCAGGTATGATGGTGGGATATGTATTTGGTGGGATATGTATTGGTGGGATATGTATTTGGTGGGATATGTATTTGGTGGGATATGTATTGGAAGAGGGAGAAACTGCACTAGAGTTCAGCTATCGTGATCCTCGACTTGTGCAATTGGAAGGCTACAAACTCATCTAAGGTCTCCCTCCCCAAATACACGAGGCATTAGGCTGGCCAACTGGTGATAAGGAGTGAGCAAGTAAAGTACGTAGAGAACCATGTGCCAGCTATAGCTAGTTGAGAGGGCATCTAAACAGGGATGCTCTCGAGGAGCCATCGTTGCAATTGGGGTGGTAGTCTGGTTCTGGTGGTTTGATGTTTTAGCAAACTAAACCTGACCGGCCTTGGCATGAAACCAAAGTTGAAGTTGTTTGTTATCAGCAAGGTCATCAGTCTACACCTACTTTGAACATCTTCACTTTATCGGCACTCTTTACTCTAACTGCACCTTGCTTCCTTCTACGCCCGTTAGTCATACGGTATCTACGAAATACCCCCCCTCCAGAGCCGCATCCTCTTTTTTTTCCTGTCCACTCGAACCCATGGACAACGAGAACCCCACCATTCTCAACGCTAGTGATCTACCTTCCAGAAAGCGGCAAACAAAACGAGTGTTGTCTTCTGGTCTCTCCAATGGGGACATAGGGCTCCTATCAAGCATAGCTCCTACAGCACATCCAAATGATCCATTCTCGACTGGCAATGTCTCGGATCCGCTGAGCAATGGAGAAGATGAGGACAGCGATGGCGATGACTTTGACGTTGAACACATCGATGAGCAAGAGATATACGGTAGGTAGTGCTCTTTACTATTATTATCAGATACTTAATATTATTACAAGCAACCAAGCTTGTCGTCTAAAGAGAGGACACTTACCAGGCTCATTTTGCCCACTCCATCGTATTTCCTCGTTTTCTTGTCTCCCCACTTTGGTTTACTTTTCTGCATCTTGGATGTCTGATACTGCAAGTGTGACCAATGATTGCAATGGCCGGCTCTAAACCCTGTTAGTGCAGGATGCTTCCTGCACCACCGTTTTCTGTCGCTGATTGAGGAATCGCATTCTCCCATACCTCTTCGCAGCAGCTGCCATCCTATAGCTATTCAATCCGAGGTCATAACACTAATATGGTGTTGTCCAGTCTTGAATGCACCCTCCCATATCCTTCATGTGGCGCTGTATCTAGTCTTCTTTTTCTTATCGTTCGTATTTTGTCGTTGTATTTTATCTTATATCTCATACTCATTCCTATTAAGGCTTTTCGTTTTTTATTTGTATCACCTACCAACGGACCTGAATCTTGCGCTACTACAGGATTAGAGCGGCTATGAAACGGTCGCTTGATCTATCGCATATTTGAATCACAAGCGCTAATCACTTCAATGGTTGCAGATCTTATTTCAACCATCTCAGACCCAGAGCATCCCCTGAGCCTAGGAGAATTGGCAGTTGTGAATCTACCGCACATAAAGGTCACAGATAACCAAGACCATTCTGCAATGTCACACGTGCTGGTCGAAATCACGCCGACAATCACGCATTGCAGCCTTGCTACAGTTATCGGACTAGGCATCCGAGTTCGTTTAGAGCAGGCGCTCCCACCTAGGTTTAGGCTCGATGTCCGAATCAGAGAAGGCACACACAGTACTGCTGATCAGGTGAATAAGCAATTGAACGATAAGGAAAGGGTGGCTGCAGCTTGTGAGAACGAAAGTCTTATGGCAGTTCTGCGGAAGATGTTAGAGACCTGCAAGTGAGAATATCGGGGTTATTTGATCTTCGGAAACTTCTTCGCTATGTGGAAATGCATTCTTGTTCCTGTCATGTGTGGTGATGTACTCTTCGTACCCAACCCCACATAGTAGGAGGATTCACAACGAGTTTAGGGTTTGCCGATGCCCGAATCGGGTGTCTATGTACCTATGAGTTCTTGTAGGGTCGCTTGATCTGAAATTTGTTGGGTATGCCCTTTTCTTAACAGGAGTCCGATGTCCTAGTCATGTAGTCCTATATTCACACGTCGTTTCTCGCCAATACCGCACAGCCAGACTACGTCAATACCATCTTTGCTTCTAACCATTTTGTTGCGGGATTGGTCGAAGTATGATCAACTGCCATGCCGGTAGTGTCAAGGAAGGAAAGAGATTTACCAAGACGGTAATTCTACATGCGAAGCTAGTGGCCAGCTGCATTGCAGGTTCGGTCACATCGCTAATATTTACCGGTATTTACGAGATACACACTTGGTATCCCTATCGGCCCCAGTACCTAGCCGCCCATCTCCATCCCCTTCAATATATGGTCACCGCACATAGCATTCCCATGACTGTCCCGTCTACGGCGACATAACATGCATATTTAATTGGTAGCCTAGTCCTGATCAATATGAGGTTCTCAGGCCTTATCATCACCGCAATTTCTATTTATCGGGATGGGTAGTCTGATCAATGGAGAGGGAAACTGAGATCTGGGACGAGACTAATCTGAGATGTGTTGTGGGTTATACGGTATATAAAGTATATTGGTAAGTAGGGATTGAGGCTGACTGTAGACAATGCAAACTTACTTATCAGATCACCAGATATCGGATCCCTAAGCCATCATCACCACATAGCTGAATATAGGGGGGCCAGGTGCCGAGGCTATCAACGAACTCCCTAGGGAACACTTTTATTCAGTGTATATAATCGATATTCTCCAACAGTCATGGATTTGTACCGGCAATGGGCACATTAACCATAACCTACACCTCAGTACCCCACAGCACATACCTGCTTTAGATATTCAGATACATTCCAGGCTCTCTCTTTGACATATCCACGCTTGCTGACTGCATCAAGATATACACTGCGCTTCCTATTCTGCTAATTTATTTTATTCAAATGCATCTCATACTTCATACTTCATATATCGACACAGCCCTAGCCTGTACTCCACCAACACAGCCTGGTACTGGTTCTGTCCCGCCTCATTGGTCCGGGAATATAGCTTTGGAATAAGGAAGTTTCTTGACACCGGTAAGTATGTGAATCGCAAGAATATATCCACAGCGGGGAAAGATCATCGCTATTCCGAAACTTCGAATATACCAACGACGAATCCAGTGACCCAATATCGCTATGGGTAAATCGATTATCAATTGGGTTGCAACGGCTAGCACAATTTACACATCCATTTTTAGACCCCACTTCATGACATCAGCTCAACATGGACCAATGATCATGACTGAGAGATGATAATTGCTCTTATAGCATGTGAGCTCATCGTCCATGCTATTATTGGCTTCCTCCACATTCAGGATTTCTCTAGCCCTATGATATTTACCTCTTTCAACTGCACACCACTGGAGGATTAGCCAGCTTGGTTGCACAGGATTAGCCTGCTGTCGAGTTTATTTATGCAGCTTACTAGTCTCATATATCGATCATGTACTCCACAAATCGTATCTACGGCAACGATCCTGGTGTTTGCCACATCTATGCCGCTGCAGGTTCGGCTGGCATGCAAGCTGTTCCGGTATGTATGAACAAGGCATCAGGATGCTCTTGCGATTTCGGTACATGAATGCTGCACGCAGGGAACCAGGGTTTGAGCCCCATTGCAAAAGCGACCTAGTCATAACTAGGGGTTAACATGCAAAGTAATATCCATACCAACTTGCCACTGGCGCCATCATAATATGACCATACATATGGAAGATAAGCCCCTTGATTGAATGGGGTATTACTATACAAACAAGTCCAAGGAATAAGGCACCACGGTATCTAGGTTTATCGTTCGTATCCAATATAGCAGTATCTACATACATGCCGAATCTCAGGTGTAGTCTACCTACCGCTACCTTACATACATCCAGGTTACCCGGAGCAAGGTTTGAACTTCATGTGCCTCACATCGACATGTACACTTGCTCAGGCTATAGTTCCGCTACCGGCTCCATCATAAGTGCCCGCTTATGTTCCGCACCCAAGTGGCGCGGGGATGATCATGAGCTTAAATCCACTCCAAGATGTCTGATAAAGTACCGTACTTACATTTTATTCCTCGCTCTTATAACTCTGTCTATGTATAGTCGACTGCAGTTTACTCGTATAAGAACCTAATCTAGATCTCATAACGAGCGTTATCCTTCAATGTCTTCCACTTATGTACTATACCTGCTTTGGCAGACGCTGCAGCTAGGGACTGTGTGACCTCATTTCTGCGGATCAATTTCCGATTATGACGATCGTCGAGATATCAATTCAAACTAGAACATCAGTTCAACTTCGCTTCACCACGAATTCACGAACTACGGTAACAACGTGGTCGGCTGAGTGGCGAGACCGCTGGGGCTCTTGTTTCCCCATACAAATTCAGTCCTATGCGCGAGAGTTCAGTGCTTTGGCCTCGTATAAAGGGGTTTTTTGCGGTGTTTTTTGAACCTCCAGCAGCCCCACTAGTGGACTACGTTATTACGAAAACAAGCAGCAGTTCTTGTTTTAGGGCTGCGCTCCTAGAAAATTTACAAAGTGCCAAAGCACCTCACCAAAAACCTTCTAAA
>Ga0307511_10004275_pt1 | contig 14580 bp, 12 predicted proteins | sample 13_EM_MG_FD_200266 | JGI IMG/M metagenome (GOLD analysis project Ga0307511, IMG submission 200266) | Populus trichocarpa ectomycorrhiza microbial communities from riparian zone in the Pacific Northwest, United States - 13_EM | ecosystem: Host-associated > Plants > Roots > Unclassified | place... | reverse complement strand
CTGATCCAAAAACCCTGAACTCAAAAAGCTCATAACCTGATCCAATCAAGCCTTGGATCCTGGCTGGAAAAAAAAGGTACTAATTAAACCCAAACAAGTGTTGTGTTGTAGCTAACAAAATTAAAAATAAAGCCCATAAGTCCTAAATCTTTATCTTCCCAATGATACTAGAAACCAATATATCATTAAATACCACCAGCCCTTCTTTCCTTGTGAACTTGGGTTAAAATTTTAGGTCAATTAGAGTTTGGGAAGACATCGCAATATTGGTCAATAGAGGCTGTAAGAATTTTGTTATTTACTTCATTTTGACTTGTGGACTTTCTATTTGGCTACGATTCTTTTCCTACAAGGATGTGACAGCTGGTTTTGGGAACTTCCTAGTCTTGCAAGGATATTTAATAGGCAACAACATAGTTTCCATGTGTGGTATGGACTTTATATTAATGTGAAATCTTTATGGTGTATGGAAACAATTTTTCTATTCTTATTATAGGGGGAATCTATCATTAAATAAGTTTTTAAGTCAGCTAAGAATACTTTGCAAACAAGGAAACTAAAGAGGAGGCAGCTTCAGATTTGATTCTCCTAACTTATATGGGACTTCTAAAGGGCAACAAATATGATCCTATCATATTTAAAATATTAAATTCAGATTTATTATTGTTATTAATTATTTTCTTCCTAGTTTAGGGTTTATTTATATTATTTGGGTTTAATTATAAGTGGTTATCATATAAGTCCACATAATGGGTCCATAATGGGTCCATTAGGGTTTAATTATAAGTGGTTATCATATAAGTCCACATAACCAGACAAGTTGGACAATTCAGATTAATAAACTTCTTGTTTGTCGTACTTGTTGTGTTTTGATGAGATAATATCCCTTCCTTGGTTCTTTAAAGAACTAAAATGACTTATCGAAGAACAACTGACTTCTTAGCGTCATCCTTATACTTCTCGTTCGTGAATCAATATTCGTTAGGTATGAGTTTCCGTTTCTAATAGTGCTGGTACCTAGGTACAAGTTATCTTTGTGTCACACTCCTATCAAACCTGATTTATTTGGCTTTTTGAGAATTGGTGTCTTTGCGTGTAAGTTGCTTGACCGCATGTTCAAGAGGTTCGCATCAAATGAGATTTGATAAGGAATTCAAATCTTGTTCAAACGATTAATGACTATTATGTAGAAAACAAACATGATTTATATGGCAGATATATTTCATGCTTTAATGTTAAATCAAATCATTATTGATGAAAGAATATTTGGAGGATCAAGACACGTTGTTAGACGATACACCTGATCTTCAAATATAAATTAATCAATTGTTAAATTGATAATGATTAATTTTTTTTTAATTCTATTTAATTAGAATTAGAATTTATATTTTGGCCAACCTATTAGGATTCTAATGGGTCACACACATTAAGAACAATTAGTCAGAAATTAAACTAGGATAATTTAATCAAGGATGACTTGATTAAAATATATTTTAGAAATTAAGGACTATAATATAATTAATACAAGGATTATATTTCTAGACCTAGAAAAATCAAGTAAAGACTTGATTGAGTTAATTTCTAAAATTATCCTGAATTAATATATGGATATTATGAAGGGAAAAATTAATATTTTAACAATTTATAGGTTTTTGGAGATTTTTCTATAAATAGTAAGTTATGCCTTTTATTTTTTAGGGATTGTCTATTGGAAGAAAAACAAACTACGTAAGTCACAAAATAAAGAGTTAGCACTCTAGGCATACCAATTCCTCTCTCTCAAATAGGGATTTAAGAGTTTCTCGCTAGTGGTTCTAGTGGATTACCATTGAAAGCTAGAAATTGGATGACTTGTGGTTTGCAACAACCTAGTCTTTACAAAATTATTCAAAGTCAAAGAAAATCAGATCTTCAAGTTTAGATCTATCTAATAGAATTCTTGGAACTACCGAATAATTTTGATTTATTATTTCTATTGCGTGTATGATATTCGGAAACCCACATAAGGATCAGTCATCCTCATCGCATGTTTATACCTAATTTGGCTTAATGAACTCAACAACATCTTGTCCCTGATCAACTTCCCCCCATTGAATTTGGCAGTTTTAAGCTGATTGAAAGCTCACTTTCCAATCAATAAATGTGGAGTTTTGAACCTCCAAATCAGATGAGATTTGATCCCCATGATAGATATACTCTCTACAAGGATCAACTATTTCTATCCCACGTTTACATCTAGGTGGTAACGATGATCTCTCCAAAGTAGATCACTCGGACAACCATGATTGAACATGAAAACCACCATGTTTGTTTAAACTTCGTGGCTACCTTCTCTTAACAGGTTTGAGCTCACAAATAGACAAAAAGAAATGCACCTTTTTAGGGAGGTTAGAAGAGAGAATGATTGAGAATCTTCTCTAACAAACTCTTGGCAAAACCACCATTGTTTTGCCATTTTTGGTTTCGTTTAGCATATAAAATGTTGTTTTTTAGCACACCAAAGGGGATCCAAAAAAGAAAGAAAATCACAAAAAAGAAAAGGAGAAAGAAAGAAAGAAAAAAAGCCAATACAATACTTAGAATAGAAAGGAAAGAAAAGTAATAAAGAGGTGTTTTAAAAATGAAGGAGGGCATCAATCTAAGATTGAAAAGAACCTAGAAATCAAGAGGAAAGAAACAAATAGTCCATAAAAAGTATAACCTTTTTCATTGCTAGGTAAGCTTTCAAACTTTGATGAGGGGGTGGAGTTCAATGCTGACACCCCCTGTCACGGGGTTAAATTTTTCGCACCGAAATTCAACCCAATGCGGCAGTCTAGTCCCACTAGACTAAGCCTTGCCTCACCTTTTCGCTCGTGTTTCTCTACGACTATGTGTTTTGCTCACCCAAAGATGTTCTCACAATTACCTCGTCGTAAACAAAGAGTAAACACAAGCAAGCACACCGAACTTTACAAGAATAACTCTCAACCTTTATTTATCTCGTCAACAAAGGATTACACAATAAGAGTGTGTGTGCTACGCACATAAATTGCATGCTACACAGCAAAGGCTTTGCAGCCTATTTATAGACAAACATGTGAGCTGCAAGGCTCACCTATGATCTCCTATTTTTCAGGACATGGTGGGGCACTTTCTCCCCCATGATCTCCATGATCTTAGTGGCTTATTTTCTAGCAAGTGATGGGGCATAATCCCACGATCTCAGCAGCTTGGAGAGCACCCCAGTTATGCTCCCACGTTCTGCCCCCATGATGCTGCCACTTCACCCACGTTCTGCCTATCCACAAGGAAGTCCTAACTGCCTGTTCTACTGCGTCAGCTACTGACTTAGAAGGTCCAATATCTAAGCCCCCACGTCCATGCCAAGTCGCAAGCTCATAGACCATCGCACGCTGCCTGCCGAATTTGTTTCTGCCTACGCAAGGCTGCCGCTCTCCATCGCTGCCGAATTCTAGGCAGTGTGCTTTCGTTGGCGCGTCCCCGCGCCTAGAGCTCTAACAAACCACCCCCACTAGAAGAGTCCGACGTCCTCGTCAGAATAGACGTGAGGTAGTCTTGCACTTGATCCTCAAATTACCACAAATATGTATCCTTCTCCTACGAAACCTCCTCATTTTTCTTCCATTTTACCAAGAATTATGTTCGTCGATTCTTCCTATGTTGGCCGAGTCGACGATGATCCATGATCTTGACGATTCCATCGTCAAATTGCTTGTGAATCGTTGGAGGAGCTCGTTGTGACTTACTTCTTTTCGGATCCTCATTGTCTTCATAAAAGGGCCGCAAGTAACTTATGTGAAACGTTGGATGAATCTTTAGCTGTTCGGGCAGCTTCAACCTGTATGCGACAGCCCCTACCTTTTCGATGATCTCAAAAGGTCCATCGTATCTTGGCACAAACCCTCGGTGCTTCGTCGTCCCCACAATTTTCTTCCAAATTTGCGGAGTTAACTTGAGTAACACCTTGTCGCCCACACTAAATTCCAGCAATCTTCGCTTTTGATTGGCATATTTGAGCATCCTTTTCCTTGCCTTACGCAAGCTGTCTTGGGCTTGCTCAAACAGTTCATGCCGCTCCATCGCAAACCTGTACGCAGCTCGACTTTTCCCACCCGATATCTGCACTGTAATCTCGGCAGGAGTTTGGGGTTGTGCTCCCAAAAGCAGCTCAAACGGACTTGCTTTTATTGCCGAGGATTTCTGAAGATTATAGCAAAACTGCGCACTATCCAGCAACTCCAACCAGTTTCGCTACATCACTGTCATGTAGTGTCTCAAATATTCCTCCAGTAAAGCATTTATCCTTTCCGTCTGTCCATCGGTTTGCGGATGGTTGGCAGTCGAAAACTTCAGCCTTGTTCCCATCATGTTGAACAACGCTGTCCAGAATTTGCCTGTGAATCGCACATCGCGATCGCTTACAATGTCTGAAGGTACTCCAAAGTACTTTACCACGTTGCGGTAGAATAATTCAGCGGCCACTTCGGCTGTACACGCCGTAGGGGCAGCTACAAACACCGCGTACTTTGTGAATCTGTCCACGACCACCATGATTGTGTTCATGCCATCTACCTTTGGAAAACCAACAATGAAGTCCATCGAAACCAATACCCAAGGCTTTTCTGGAATTTGCAGCGGCTATAACAAGCCTGCCTCACGCTGCCGTAAAGTCTTGTCTTGTTGGCACACTAGACAAGCCCTGACGTAAAGTTCTACGTCGTCCTCCATCTTTAGCCAATAATAAGTCTGCGACAGGAGAGCAACCATCATTTCCCTACCTGGATGTCCAGCCCACTGCGGATCATGAGTCTCCGTCATTAAATGTTTCCGCAGCTCTCCCTTCGGCACGAAGATTCGACCCCCCTTTGCATATAGCAGGTCTTGTTCCAGCCAATACCTCCGTATTGTCCCTTCTCGTACAAGCTCAACCATCTTCTTGTACGCTGCGTCTTCCCCAGCAGCTTGGCGAAGTCGACCCAGCATGTCCGACTCCACCTAAACAATAGCAAGAACAATAGCAATTTACCTCGCGTCTGCTGAGTGCATCCGCAACCTGATTGTGGCTCCCCGGTTTGTGCTCCCATACGAAGTCATATTCGTCCAAGAATTCCTGCCACCGAGCTTGTCGCTGCGACAATTTCTTCTACGTCCTGAAAAATGTGTTAGCAATGTTGTCGGTCTTAACAACAAATTTCGGCCCCAACAGATATACTCTCCATATGCCAAGGTAGTGCACTACTGTCGTCATCTCCTTCTCAGGCGTCGAGTAATTCTACTCCACGTCACTTAGCTTCCGACTCTCGAAAGCAATCGGATGCCCCTCTTGTACGAGCACTCCACCAATGGCCCTATCCGAAGCATCAATATGCACTTCGAATGGCTTCTCGAAATCAGGCAGCCCCAAGACTAGATAGAGCTGACGCTACCACTGTCTTCAGCTTCTCATAAGCTTGTTGGCAGTCAACCGTCCATTCCCATCTCCGATTCTTCTTGAGAAGATCCGAGAGAGGAGTTGTCTTCTTGCTATAGCCCTCAATGAATCGTCTATAGTAGTTCGCAAGCCCCAAAAATGATCTTAGCTCCGGGACTGATTTTGGTGTTGTCCATTCGACGATGGCTTGAATCTTCCGTGGATCCATCCATCAACTCACACTTTTCTCTCTTCACATACAATTCATATTCTCTCAATCTGCTTAGGACTTTAGAAAGATGAGTTACATGATCTTCAATGCCTCTACTATAGATTACAATATCATCTAAGTAGACTACAACAAAATTGTCTAAGAAATCATATAATACATCGTTCATTAGATTGCAAAATGTTGTTGGAGCATTTGTTAGGCTGAATGGCATAAATAAAAACTCGTATGAGCCATACCTCGTCACACAAGTAGTTTTATGCTCGTCACCATCAGCAACCCGCACTTGCCAATACCCCGATCGCAAGTCCAATTTCGTAAAGATTGAGGCTCCACACAATCTGTCCATCAAGTCCTGAATTAAGGGAACATGATATTTGTTTTTATTGTTACCTTGTTGAGTGCTCGGTAGTCCATACACATGCGAAGAAGGCTCCCATCCGCCTTCTTTTGAAACAAAACCGGAGCACCATACGGAGCCTTGGAAGGGCGGACAAACCCCGAGTCAATCAGCTCTTCCAACTGTTTCCTCAATTCTGCCAATTTCATTGGCGACATTCGGTAAGGGGCTTGAGATGGTGGTTTTGTCCTCGGCACCAGCTCAATTCGATGGTCGATCACCTTCCTATGCGGGAGTTTCTTCGGCAGCTAAGGCGGCATCACATCTTCGAATTGCCGCAGCACGCTAGCAATCTCTTTCGGCACCTCACCACAATAGTCTGCCTTCTCGTCCACTATTGTTGCCAGAAACACTTCCCCTCCTTTCCGCAACGCTTTATCAATAGCAATTGCTGAGACCAAGCTTTTTCCCCCTTTTACGACATTCGCAGCTGCGACGTTACAACATGGGATGAAACATGGGCATCCCTCACTCGCAATCATCACTCCATTGAGATACGACATCAAAACAATCATGGCTTTTCATAAGAAATCAAGGCCAAGAATAATATCGTAATCGTCCAGATTTACGACCAGCACGTCCTGCTTACCTCTCCACTGATCCAGTGTTATCGGCACATCGTAAGACATCCCCGCAATCCTCTGTGCCTTCGAGTTTACTGCCTTCATTGATGTATGGCTATCACTCAGCCGCAAGCCAAGTTCCTTCACCAGCCGATTTGCCACAAACGTGTGGGTTGCACCTGAATCCAGCATAGCATTCACGTCTTTGCCATTTATCCCAATCTTCACATACATTAGATTGTCCGTAGCCCCTGACTTCCCTTTCCACAGTGCATCAATCCTCGCCAAGTCTTTATCAACAAGGCGGTTTTCGGCAGCCGCATCCCCTGATTTAGCTACCAGGCAGTTTATCACATGCATAGGATTGACGTGCGTAACTACCCCCTCATCCTCATCGCTATCCCCTGCCCGAATAGCATTCAACTTCTCCCTCTTCGGACATTCCCTCGCAAAGTGCGGACCATCACAAATGAAGCAAGTGAAGTTCGGTTTAGTACTCTTACCTTGTGCACTTATAAACTTAGCCTTGCCCTTATTATCCACGGCAACAACCCTCGATGCACCCCCACCGAACTTCTTCTTCATCCTTTCCTCCTTGTTTCTTCCCTTAGACTTGAAGGAGGCTGATGTATAGCCCTCTCTAGTAGTTGATTTAAAATCAACCAAATTATCCGCAGTAGCAATAGCGAAGGACAGATCCTTTACGTTCTGTCGTCTTAGTTCCGCTTGCGCCCAAGTTTGCAATCCAGACATGAAGTTGAACAACCTGTCCTCCTCGGACATATTCTCGATGTCGAGAATCAAAGAACTGAAAGATTTAACATACTCACGAACTGACCTTTCATGTTTGAGCCTTTTCAATTCCTCCCGCGCAATCCAAGATGTGTTATTCGGAAGGAACTACTCCTTCAGCTCTTGCTTGAGACGATCTCATGCCTCAATCTTTGGACGTCCAGCACTTAAGTCATCTTTGGTTCTCATCCTCCACCAAAGCTTAGCATCACCCGTGATATACATCACGGTGAGATCCACTTGTTCAGCCACGCCGATCTTCGCAACGCTAAAGTATTGCTCCATGTCCCACAAGAAATTCTCAAGTTCTTTAGAACTTCTTACACCACCAAAAAACTTCGGTTCAGGCACTTTAGGTTTAGAAGAACTTACCCCAACAGGAGAGTTTGTCACTGCCTTTTTCAAAATGGCAATCGTCTCTTCGACAGCTTCCAATCGTTCACTCGATTCTGCCGCAAGAGAAATGTACAAGCTCTCAGCCCTTTCAGCGCTTACCATAGCTTCCTTCAAGCGATCAATAATAGAACGTTCTTCACCTTCTTCATCCGACCCTATCAATGTCTCAAGACGCATCAACCGTTCCCGAATGGCTTCCATGACTTCTGCTGTACGCTTTTAGAATCAACCGCGCTCTGATACCAATTGTCATGGGGTTAAATTTTTTGCACCGAAATCCAACCCAATGCGGCAGTGTAGTCCCAACTAGACTAAGCCTTGCCTCACCTTTTCGCTCGTGTTTCCCTACGACTATGTGTTTCGCTCACCCAAAGAGGTTCTCACAATTGCCTCGTCGTAAACAAAGAGTAAACACAAGCAAGCACACCGAACTTTACAAGAATAACTCTCAACCTTTATTTATCTCGTCAACAAAGGATTACACAATAAGAGTGTGTGTGCTATGCACATAAATCGCATGCTACAGTTGGGCTTTACAGCCTATTTATAGACAAACATGTGAGCTGCAAGGCTCACCCATGATCTCCTATTTTTCAAGACATAGTGGGGCACTTTCTCCCCCATGATCTCCATGATCTTAGTGGCCTATTTTCCAGCAAGTGATGGGGCATGATCCCACAATCTCAGCAGCTTAGAGAGCACCCCAATTATGCTCCCACGTTCTGCCCCCATGATGCTGCCACTTCACCCACGTTCTGCCCCCATGAGGCTGCCACTTCACCCACATTCTGCCTATCCACAAGGTAGTCCCAACTGCCACTTCACCAATTTAAGAGTTTTTTTTATCTTTGTTTCTTTTGTTTTATTTTTTTGCATAAAATTAAATAATTATGATATTTGTTTATTTATCGTGATGATTCAGCCTCAGATTTGTATTTGACTATGTGTTTACATATCTTTGTGTCTTCATTTCGTTTGATATGGTTTATTTTTGAAACTTTGTTTCTGGGTTTCTTCATAAGTTCTTGGTGTTCTTAAACAAATTCAAATGTATTCCCTTTTTTATCTTTATTTTTTTCTTTTAGGTTTCAGGTCGTGTTTATGGGCTTGGGTCTTTGTGCCAGGAAGCCCAGCCCATGTGACTAGGTTGAGCACATTTCTCAATAATGTAGTGTTTGGCATGATAAATTTTTATCAAAGAAAAAAACACAATATTGTGTCATTAAAACGTGTTTTCCAAACACAACCTTAAGGTATTTTTTAAGTCTTTGAGTTTTAGTCAAGGGCGTGTTTGGCAAACACTCTACTGATTTTTCAATAGTGTTATACTCTAATTTTTTGTGTTTTTTCCAAATGAACCTTCAAATAATTCCCAAAAGTCTAAAAATAAATCAGGGGCTATTTTAAAATTATTTATGGATCCTTAACATATTTTCCCAACCTTTTTGCTTAATATTAGGGTTGTAGACTTATACTATGAGATACTAACCCGATATTAAAAATACCCGTTTTTCTCTAAAATTTTAAAAAATCAGAACTCTAAAAAAAATTCTTATTTCATAAATACAAAAATATATATTTTTCTCATGCATACGACCAAATTCTAAAAACTTTCATGTATATTCTATGAATATCATAACCAGTTTATGATTATCCATTACTATTTGGCCAATATTTCAAAAATACCATAAAATTTAATTTGTTTAATTAATATCAGGGTATGGATTTTACAACATAATACATAATTGATGTGAACCTCGTGATCATGTGGTCACGCAACCCACACGTAAAGACACCAATTCCCGGAAGGTCAAGTAAATCAGGTTTGATAGGAGTGTTACACAAAGATAACTTGTACCTAGGCACCAGCACTATTGGAAACGAAAACCTTCACCCAACGAATATTGATTCGTGAACGAGAAGTATAAGGATGTTGCCACGAAGCCAGTTGTTTTTCGATAAGTCGTTTTTAGGTCTTTAGAGAACCAAGGAAGGGAGATTATGCCACCAACACACAACAAGTGCGGCAAAAGAAGTTTATTGATCTGAAAATTGCATACCCTTACATGTCTGGTTATGCCCTTATTTATAGTGACTCCAAACTAAAATAAACCCTAATGGACCCTTTATGTGGACTTATATGATGCCCACTTATATTGAAACCTAAATAATATAAATAAACCCTAAACTAAGAAAAATAATAATAACAATAATAAATCCGAATTTAATATTCTAAATATGATAGGATAAGATTTGTTGCCCTTTAAAAGTCCCATATAAGCTAGGAGAATCGAATCTGAAGGTAGAATTAATTTTGAAATCTTCTTTCCTTGTTCTAGGTAGGATGATTAGGGAATCCTTGTTAGAAAACAATTCTGAAACATTTATGAATCCTTGTCACACTTGGAAACTATATTGTAGCTCATTAAAGATCCTTGTAGAGCAAGGATATTTTCAAAACAAGCTGCCACATCCTTAGTGGAAAAGAATCCTAGTTAAATAGGAAGTCCACAAGTCAAAAGGAAATAAATAACAAAATTCATGCAGCATTTGTTGACCAGTATTGTGATGCCTTCCCAAACTCCGATTGACCTCAAACTTTAACCCTATGGAGGACAACTTGTCTGGAGACTCCACGTACAATTTCAGCCCGATCCAATGGTTGGATTGAGAATTATAACTATTGCCGTGAAATTGGATAATTGTGCATTTTACGTCAGTATCCAAATTTAATTGTTTTTCATTGCCCGGATCGTATCAAATTAGGAATTATTTTGATAGCAATAAACGTTAGGAATTAGTTTTAGACTTTATTATTTAAGGGTATAAAATTATACTGTAAAGTATATCCCTGAGTATTAAAGATAAAACGTAGGAAATAAATGCAACGCTAAAATTTGAGCCTTAAAATAATTAGGATTTCACCCAATAAAATAGAGACTTCCTCACGAAGGGAGATCTGCATTGAACATTAGATAAAACCAACGAATAGAAATAGGACTTAGAATAACACATCTTACCTTAAGTAGGGTGTAGTAGGAGTGATATGTATTTTCCTTCACAACCAGTCCCCTTACCCAGACTCTCGCAAACCATAGGTTTTCTAGTGACCATGATACTAGGTGGTAACTCTATCAAATCATAACTGTATAATTATACCCAAAACACACCTCAATCTTGTTCATGCATTGACTAATTTTAGCACGCATTTTTTACATATATTGTTCATGCATTTTTTGACATACTATATGGTTTTATTCGTGACTTTCAGTTAGGGTTTAAATTCATGAAACACCCAACTATAATATGAGAGTTTCTTGGTAATGGTAATCATATTGTTCCCCAACCATTCCTTGTAAACCCCTATACTGCCTCTAAGAAAGGTGGTCACTAGGTATATCATAAACCTGTTTTTTAAACCATATAGTAAACTTACCCCTCGTATAATGACCAATACCTATCTTTAGAGTGCTTGACCATACTAGAACCTACCCTTGTGATGTTTGACTCTTTGATAATTCAATTTGCATTTAAGCAAGTCTGATCAATAATCCTGAACTTTGTAGCATTCCTCTGAGCTGTGAACATGGCTTTTTTTTTAATTACGGGCAAGAATTAGAGATGATGCAACTAGCTTAAGGGAATTATGACACGATCCAAGCAAGGTCAGATTCAGATTTTGACGTAAAATTCCCTACTGTCTAGTTTTACGCTATTGAGCATAACTCTAAATCAAACCGTTGGTTCGAGCTAAAACTTTACCAAAGAGGTATTTTTCTATGTTAGGGTAAAATTTCAAGTGAATCGAATTTTGAGAAGGGCTTGCAATAAAGGTCAGAACAAGTTGTACAAATTTTGTTATTTACTGCATTTTAACTTGGAGACTTCTTATTTGGCAAGTATCGTTTTCCTACAAGGATGTGGTGCCTTGTTATAGGACTTTTCTAGTTCTACAAGGATCTTTAATGGGCTGCAACATAATTTCCAAGTGTGGAAGGATTCATCAATGTTTTAAAATCATTTTCTTACAATGATTTTTTATTCATCCTAGTTACATAAGGAAAGAAAGTGATGTGGATCAGCCCAACCTCAAGTTTAATCATGCCAAAGACCTATTGGAGGTACCAAGTAGGCCAATTACAAGAGCTAGGGCAAAAAAGCTTAAAGAGGCATTAAATGGGCTTGTTTATAAACATATGGAGCAAGATGGACCTATAGGAGGTTGGAATGCCTAGGGAGCATAAAGGACAACCTCTAATTGAACTAATTCAAGTCCAAGAAGAGCCCAATTCGTGTGGATCAAAGGGTTTCCAGATCTGATTTCCTAAGCTAGAAAGGATTAATTAATGATTCTCCTAGTCTAGGAAAGAAACTAAATTGACGGATATAAAAGAGAGAGATTTTATTCATTAATTGTCCATGCAAAATAAGAAAACCAAGCACAACAAGGCAAGAAGACTTCAAAATCGACCCACAACAATCTAGAGTCAGTATAAATAAAGCCATAATCATACGTGTGGGGGCCATGAGTTTTTCAGATTAATAAATATCTTATGACGTAACTTTATGGCCATGAGTGGTGAGATATTCTCCTTTCCTTAGTTCTCTAAAGAACTAAAACAAGTTATCAAAGAACAACTGACTTTGTGACATCATCCTTATACTTCTCATTCGCGAATTAATATTCTAATGCGAACCTCGCGATCACATGGTCACGCAAAGACACCAATTCCCGGAAAGCCACGTAAATCAGGTTTGATAGGAGTGTGACACAAAGATAACTTGTACCTAGGCACCAACACTATTGGAAACGGAAACCCCCACCCAACGAATATTGATTCGCGAATGAGAAGTATAAGGATGATGCCACGAAGACAGTTGTTCTTCGATAAGTCGTTTTTCAGTTCTTTAGAGAACCATGGAAGGGAGATTATCTCACCAATACACACACACACACAAAGTGCGGCAAACAAGAAGTTTTATTAATCTGAATTGTCTAACCTTACATGTCTGGTTATGCCTTTATTTATATTAACTCTAGACTTAAATAAACCCTAATGGGTCCCCCCTTAGGTGGATTGATATTAAGCCAACTTACAATTGACCCAAATAAGTAATAATAACCCAAAGACTAATAAGAAAATAATAAAAATCCAAAAATTACCATCCTAAATATGCTAGAATCAGATTTGTCACCATTAAGAAGTCTCAAATAGACTAGGAAATCTGATCTGAAGGTAGAATTTATTCTGAAGTCTTCTCAGATTGGGCCCTTCATGAACATGGATAAGATGTACTAGGACCTCCTCTTGATGCTCCAATGGACCCATCAAATTTGACTTGGTCAAAACCTTAAAAACCAATGCATTCAATGCCTTTCTCTTTGACCGAGCCATTAGACCATTTGGAACATGTAACGGGTCCTTGCTGGTGTTTTTGGGCTGGTCTACATCATCCCCTCTCTCCTCGAAAGGATTCGACCTTGAATCAAAATGTGTGTCAAACAAAGTAAGATCAACAACATTAAAGGTAGCCCTAGCACCATACTCACCTAAAATTCACCATCACCACGAGATTGCAAATTTGATTTTCTTTGGTTAGGAAATCGTTCCTTACACATGTGCACCCAAACCCAATCACATGGTTGGAAAACAACCTGACACTATACTCCTAGGAATGCTAACTCATCCATATCATTATCCTCAGATTTGATATAACCAAGGGTTCTTCATCACGAGTACGTTTAGGTTGAGTTTTAGATTTACTTTTGGCATCAGTAGGGACATCAACTTTAGCATCTTGATCATGAGGTTCACATCAGAAAGGCTAGTGGTATTTAATGATACATCGATTTCCAGTATTATTGGGCAACATTGTAGGCTATAAATAAGCCTTATATCATACTTGTATTGTTTTCTTTTCCTTTTCTCTTATCACAGGAGCATAGAGAATTAACTTATGAGCTGTAATTTTTTTATTATTTTAGTTATATCCTAAGGATTGTGAAGCGGACCTCATGATCATATGGTCACGCAACCCACACACAAAGACACCAATTCCCGGAAAGCCAAGTAAATCTGTCGGTCTAGTTTGATAGGAGTGTGACACAAAATTCGTACAACCTTTGTTGACCAGTATTGTGATGCCTTCTCGAACTGTGATTGACCTAAAATTTTAACCTAAGGTAGGAAAACATGTCTATAAACTCCACGTAAAATTTCAACTCGATCCAATGGTCAGATTGAGAATTATACCTATGGCTGTGAAACTGGACATTTGTGCATTTTACGTCAAAATCCGAATTTAATTGTTTTTCAATTGCCCGGATCGTATCATATTGTTTGGGCTTAATTAATACTTTGTTTTCAACTAGGATCCAAGGATTTTTTGGATTAGGGTTTGGGCTTCCTAGTATAGGTTTTTGGTTAGTTTTGTACGCGGGTCAATTCAGCCCATAAGGGTAGATACATTAGGGTTAATTTTTCAGAAGTACTTAAATACATGTAAGCCTAAGTTTCGATAATACTTCTGAACTTTTTAGTTTTAACGTGTGAGAGAGATTCTTGTATTTTTATCAAGGTTGTCAATTCCGTATCGGTAGGTGTTTTATTTTTTCAATTGGAATGGAATGTTTCAGTTTCGGAGTGTCGTTTCGGGGTTGTACTGCTCATATATATATATATAAATCCAACAAACATAATTCAAATTCAAGATAAATTAATTATAAATTATGCAATACAAACACAATGCCAAACAAATATAATTTTAAAATTTAAAATATTTCTAA
>Ga0307511_10004274_pt1 | contig 14581 bp, 4 predicted proteins | sample 13_EM_MG_FD_200266 | JGI IMG/M metagenome (GOLD analysis project Ga0307511, IMG submission 200266) | Populus trichocarpa ectomycorrhiza microbial communities from riparian zone in the Pacific Northwest, United States - 13_EM | ecosystem: Host-associated > Plants > Roots > Unclassified | place... | reverse complement strand
TAAATTGGCACACCTGATATAAATCCAATATGATTTGGAAAGTTCAAACAGTTTATTTATAATTCAAAGTTCAAATTCAATAATAATAAAAAAAAAACATATTTTTTTTCTTATTGCCACTTTGAACATTTTTTTAATTTAATAGTAATTTTTATTTGTGAACAATTAATTTAAATTATAGTATATTAAAACTTATAGTATTAATTTCATCAATTATATCTAGGTTTTTTTTAATATGGCTCCTCCATCAATACTCATTTGAGTTCATCCAAATATATTTATTACCATTCTAATTCTTAGAAGATAGAAATAAAAAAAAATTAAGAACCAAATATCATAAAAATAGCATAAAGATAAAGTTTCCATTTCCATCCGAAACCATTAATTTCAAAATTCTTACAAGATTTTGTATTTATCCTGATTATTTTTTATTTTGATGTCTCCTAAACCTATATAGACACTACACAAGATAAATAGATTTATAGCAACTAGGATATGATGATTGTGGAGGATAACTAGTTTCAAATAAGCCTTCACTAGATTAAAGCATAAAAAAATGCAAAAATGAATAAAATTAGATTTTTTAAGGGTAAATTTATCAATTTTTTATTATTTGTTTTTATAACCTAAAGGTTATTAGAAAAGAGGACAATTCATATATTTGGGACACATGTTGTTTTGTCCATGTCTGTTTTTTTATTTTTTAAAAGATTTTTAAGATCTTAAGCTAGGCTTTCATAGCCTAGGTGCTTACTTATTAGTTAACTTGTTGTCCCAAGCATTTTAACACTTAGGCTTAGCATAGCATCTCTCTATAATTATTATTATTTTAATTTTTTTTATTCTCCATAATTAATTTATTTTTTATAAAATGCAAAAAAATATTATTTTATATATATTTTGGGTGATGTAGATATTTATAATTATAAATATTTATGGTGACAAAAAGTTTAAAATAAAACCAAAGTTTATTTTATAAAGAACTTTGTAGTCATAATATTATAACTTCAAAATGTTTACTATAGGAATCAAATACATTCCTACATTTAAGATATTTACATTTTATGTAAGATTCAATAAAAAAAAAATTTCAAATATTAAAGTGTATGTAACGCAATATATTTCAAATACTTTTCTTTTTGAATTAGCAATCAAATAAGTAACAATTTGAGTAAATTTTTTTTTTTATAAGAATGATCCCCACTCACCCATCGACAACTTCATCAACCAATACAATAATACATAATTCATTCTTACACAATTATACATTTACATTACTTTTTTTAGTGATATACATATAAATTATTCTTAAAGTATTCATTCGAAATACATGAATGCCTTTAACATGGAAGGTTAAGTAGATTAAGTCCCAGAAAGAACTAAGGTAATCAATGGACAAATACTTGTAATACATAATTAATTTAGGTCTATATCTTTGGTATCCATAAATCTCATCACCAGATCTTCCACTAACTTAAGAAATGATAACCACAATAGTGAAATTCATACATATTCATCACCAAAATACTTAAATCAACTCTAAAAATGACAAAACCTTAAATATTTCTTTTATCAAATTTTTCATTAATACCATAACTTTCATTCACATCGTTCCCTTCATCAATAGATAGCCTTTCTTCTTCGCCCTTTACCTCAATCATGAACCATACATTTTTCCTCGAACTTTATTAATAACTTTCAAGATGGGAAATCAAATAATTTAATAGCACTTCATTTATATCCTCAATTTTTAAAGACATGTACTTGAAAAAACATATTAAATCATAAAAAATGTAATAAACATTTGAGTTATTTTAGTTATTAATATTCAACACCTATGCAAAGATACCATTCTTATTAATCTTCTTTAATTATTTCAAATCGATATCATTTCCTAATTTAATACATACTCATCAACCTCGGTTAAATTCTCTTTTTGATTCCATTATATCATTTTCCTATTATGTTCTCATACAAGTCATATTCGTGTCACATCTTACATCATTTAACTAGCACAATTTAATTTATACAATATCTTATTCCTAACACAGTAGATTTAAACCTCAATTTTCTTTATTGAACCCTTTAATTGTTCCTTCTTAAAAACACATTTAATTTATTCCATATTTCATTCTACATTCACACTTAACTCACACAACTATTTTATATAACAACATATGTAATGCATTTCATCTTCGGACTTCCATCCTTATTTATATTTCTCAATATCATCTTTCACAACTCATTTAATTGCTTCATTTTTCAACAATTCCTCACCGTTATCATTTAATATCTATGATCATTACTTCTATCCTTTTTTCTTTAATGTCTATTTCCTCTTGTTTTAATTTTTTTAATATTTATTCAATTATTATTTTTACCCATTTTATTGTTTTCAATCAATTAATCTTTCTTGAAATCATTTCAACATGCTTAATGCCACACATAACTTATCCATATCATTTCCAGTCCTTACATATAAATTATCATTTCAACATTACCCATATTATTTTCCATTCTTTATTATTATTAATTTGTACTATTTGGTTCATCCATATATTTTTCTTTTAAAAAATCATTTCCTTATACCCTTTGACATTCATATACTTTTTGTAATCATTATTTATTTTATTTATTAACAACATGTTCCAGTGTTTCTTCTAGTACAAAATCATATATAGTCGTATATCATCTTTTAGTTATCAAATCCTATGAATTTATCACTTTCTCTTATCTTCACAATTCTCATAATACTTATTGTCATATTTACATGCATTTTCTTCCTCTTTAATCTTTGAAATCATCCTTATTTAGTCTACTACAATCTCAACAAAAATTTCCCTTTAAAATGGGTCATTTCCATATTTGGCGATGCTTATAATTGACACACACAAATCAATGCACAATTCTGATCCTGACATCTTAAACCATATCCTTATATAACACTATAGCAACCTCATGGCTACCTTATCAACATTCATTCATGATGAATCTTTCACTTTTCAAATCAATTCCATATTAACAATAAACATAATGAACAATTAAATACTTAAGTTACAGTTCTTTTACACATCAAAATAAAATTATTTAATATATATATATATATATATATGTGTGTGTGCGTGCGCGCGTGCGCGTGTTATAAGATTCAAATCAGTGATATACCCCTTCCAAGGGATCATCACTTATCTATCAAAGATATTTTACCAATGATCTATTACTTATATATGTAATGAGATGAACTTAGAATCACGTAATTAGCATTATAAATGCATGAATACCATTACAAGAATTAAAATATAAGTAGCATATCAACAAGAGTCTCTTATTCTTATTCCTAAAAGACATTCAATTGTTTCTTTGATTCAACAACTTAAGCATTCTAACCATCATCAACTACGTCAATTTAATCTCAGTCATCCTATACAGATGTTCATAACCCTAGTTATCCCTCATGAATTCCAATCACTTTGGCTATCCCTCACAGATGCTAATAAAACCAGTTAACCCTTTTGATTACCAATAACCCAACTATCCCTCGATGAATGCCAATAAATCTAGCAAACTCATTTGGTTACCAATAACCCGACTACCCCATTTAGATGCCAAAACTTCAGCTAACCCATTTGATTACCAATCAATTCGGCTATCCTTTCATGAATTTCAATAATCCAACAAACCTATCTGGTTGCCAATCAATTCAAAGATCCTTTATAGATGCCAATAAATTCTTCCAATTCTTTAATTTTTTTTCTTCTTCCAAACATTCAAAACTCAGTCATTTACAATAAAAGAATTTTGTATCAACAAGACTAATTAAAATTTAAATTAGAATAAGATGTTGAGCACTACTTGTACCTCTAGCTAAACATGCTCCTTTAGCTATAGAAAATGCCCCTCTAGCTATAGAAAATGCCATTTGTGGTGCCTCTTCTTATTTTAGAAAAGGTATCATTATCAATATATTTTTTATCTCATCATACATCAACATTCATGTTACATAATTTCATCACACTACTTATAAATTTATTTTTTCTTCGGTTTGTCATGCATATAAGTACTTAGGTTTACCGCTTTCAACCATTACTCCTATATCCTTAACAATTGCAACCACCTCACAATTTTCCTTTTATATTTCTTCTAATTCTTAATTTTTCATAATGATATTCTTACCCAATTAAATTATCTAATTCCTCACCCTTACATACTATCATCTTTTCTTCCACCTATTTATGTTATGATTTTCTTCATTTTCTATACGAATAGCTTATATCAACATATTTACTACAATTCATATTTTCAAAAATAAAATTCTAACTTCCATTAATTTTTATAAATCATTTCCTTTTACTTTTTGTTCTTTAAAACCTCAATTACATGTCCAATTTACAATCTATTATCCATATATTCATCACAACTTTCACTTATACTTCTAAATCCCAAAACACAAATCCATTTTTCAATATAGGTATAATTCAATTTGTTCCTTTTAACTCATAATAACTCTTTTAACATTTAAACTAAACATAATTCATATCACGTTATCTTTACTTGTTAATTTTCCTTGACTCTACTTATAGCCAGCCCCAAAACTTCCATTTTCTCTTGAAATTTTTCTTAAATCTTCATAGTTTAAACTAGATTCTTCATCATTTATACCATGTAAAAACAAGTACAATTAACTATATTTTTAATTCAATTATTTCTTTAAAAATCCTTATTCTCACTAACCTAAAAATTTCATTATCATTTTGATAAATTAACTTAATCCATTTGTAATCACTTTACACAATAACATAACACAATTACATGAATTGCATAATCTAAACACTCCAAAACAATTTCCTTTTTGGCCGGCCTATAGAATCCTACTTGTCACAATGGTTTGTTCTTAATTATTTTATGATTTAGCATCCATTATAACCTATTCCAACTCAATTAATTCAATCATAAGTAATTTTAGATTTTCCCCAAAATCTTATGAACTCTAACCCCAAAGATTCATGAATTGTTTAAAACTATTTAAAACTTACATAAATGAGTTATAAGCAGCTTACTAGTCATTTATATGAACTCCAAATGTCTCTCGGTCAAAATTTTTCCAAGCCTCCTTCTTTCTTTTTTGATTCCTCTAGCTTCTCTCTCTAACTTTCCTTTTTTATATCTCTTTTTTATCATGTATTTAAGTGTTTTTCTCCCTTTAATCCATGCTAAAACCATCAAAACTCCTAAATTCCCTCACAACTATAAGGAAAATTCAAGAAAAATAAAGAAGAGAGCTTTCCTCCTTCTAAAATAGTTGTCGTCCATATTTATAAAGAAGAAGGTAGGTCTTTTTTTATTTTCTTACGAAAAAATCCCTACTTTATGCATCATTGTTAACTTCTAGATAGTTCTCCTGAGTATTGATAATTTGTATAATCTTTCTAAACACAAATCGACTTCAAATTTTAACTTAAGATAGAATAATATGTAAGGATGCTCCTTGTAAAATATTGGTCCGATCCGATAGTTGAATTGAGAATTATGTTGAATAGCAAAAAGCTAGACAATATATACTTTTTTATGCTAAAATTCGAATTTACATACTATTTTATTGCCTAAACCATCATGATTTCTAAACTACTCTATTAGATGCTTTCATCCCTATTTATAATACAAATTCTCCTCAAATTTCATCTCTTTTCAAGTTAAAAACTACGCGATTGTATGTAAGATTTATATTGATGGTCAAGGTCATTCACGCATAAAATCATATATTAATTTATTTAAAAATTCTAAAATACTTTTCTAAATATTCTTTCCTCAAATTTATAAACGTTCTCCATATTTAGCATTAGTTTATTAATTTTTGGATTAGAGGTTTACATTGTACGTTTTATGTTCGTTGAGTAATATTTTCTAGGTCCAAACGCATTTTAATACCAAGTTTAAATTAACTACATCGAATTTCATTACATTATATCCCAAAACATTGCTTTTCTCTTTTATCTCTTCCATTTGGTTTTTATATGCTTTTCTTTGTTTTTTACTTTTCTACCATTTTTCATATTTTTATTTTTAAATTAACACATGAATATTTTATTTCAAATTTCCAAAATCTAAAACAATTTTTTTAATTCAATATTCAATTTACTAGCTTAACATAATATTTACTTTACTATCTTCATGGATTTTAACCAAGGGTTTACATAACACAAGGACATTTTATTTCAAGTTCCCAAGTTTATCCTCATCCCTGTAATTTAAATATTCACTTTATACATTTAAAATGATATTTCTCTTATTAATTTTATGAATTTTATCAAAGGGTTTCAAGAATATGAGATTTCAAAGACATTTAATTAGAGTTTTCAATCTTGCTTTTAATTTTACAAAATTTGATTGATTTTTTTATTTAAAAAAACTTAAATGTAAATAATTATTTTAATTATCATATTATATGACACTTGACAAAAAAAAACAATATTATGATAAAGAAATAAAAAGTAAAGGTTATAAATATTTTATTTGATTTTTAATAATTTCAAAATCAATGATAAAAAATTAAATTTAATGACTTTTGCACAAGGTCTTTTTTCTTAAACACATCTGTATTAAAAATTATTCAACTGAAATTAATATACAAAAATCCCATCTAATGTAGATATCAATAAATGAGGTTTTTTCACTCTAACATCTTTTTTTATTTTTAAATAATTATTATTCTTACCATTACGTATTTTAATTGTAATTATCATTATTAATTAAATAACTTTATAAAGGAAAATGTGGCATTGCGCGGCGCCAATATATATACCACAAGGATCTGTGTCACAGTATATAGGCCGCGTCGGAAAAGTAATATGTTATTATATATATTTTTGTGATGTAAATATATAAAAGCCTCCAACATTAAATCAACGTTACCATTCAACACATTTTGTTACTCTCTCGGCTGTCTGCTAATATAACCCGAAAAACAAGAGAGAGAGAGGGGGGGAGGGGGGAGGGGGTGAATCTAACGGAAGAAAATAGCAATTGGATTTTGATTCTCACATACCATTGAATTGCAGCGAAAGCTCAAAACTTTGTTGCCGAATTTGTGTGAGTGTCTTTCTTTCTCTCTTTTTAATGATTGCTGCAAACATTTATGGTAGCACAATTTGCTAATGTTGTTTTTTGTTTTCTAAATCATTTCTTATATGGATAGTATTTTGTTATAGATTGGCATGGATTAGTCTTCTCAGCAGATCTTTATTTGTTTTTTTTAAAAGGAAAATTTATTAAGGAATTGGATTGTAGTCGGATATGTGTGCGTAATTCTTGAATTACTGTGGTTTTTTGAGCTCAGAGATCAGATTGGTTTCCTGTCATTTCTCATGCATAGCTGCTTTCACTGTCTTATTTATTTCTGTAACTTGTAGCTTTTTTTTGATTGGTGAAATGTAATCTTTTACTAGATTGTTTTGTCATACCTGAATTTAGTGTTTCTAGATTTAAAAAAAAAAGTTGTTACTATAACATGCATCATTCTGTGTCTGTTAGGTTTTGCATTCATTTCAGAATGCTGCAAAGATCTGGGTTTTTGTTTCCAATTTATTTATTTATTGGTTTAGCTGTATATTTCTTGGTTGCATGCGTTATTTTTCAATAGATTTCATGACTAATTGATTTTCCTTTCTTGTTTGACTGTTTTTGCAATTTATTATTACAAGGGAGTCTGCTGGTAAGCTTTTGTTTCTTTAATTCTTTCAACCCCAGCACCATGTTGGAAGCTTCATCTTATCCTGTCCCAAGAGAATTACCAGCATCATGTGAGGAAGAGAACACGTGGATTTATAATGCTTGCTGCGCTGTTGAGCTCTCAAACAAGCGGCCATTAGAAGATGGGGAAGATGTTGCCTCAAGAAAGGCAGCAAAGGTGCTGGAGGGCCATGAGAGACAGGAAAAGATGGAGGCTCTGCATGTTCATTCCATTGTGCATACTGATCAACCAGATAATCAGTATCAAGCTGATTGTCTGCATGCTCTTTCAATTGCACAAACTAATCAACTAGAAAACCACCATCAAGTAGATAATCAATCAGATTCGAGTTCACTCATTAACCAACTTGGTCGAGACTTATCAATAAGCTGTCTCCTCCACTGCTCAAGGTCTGATTATGGTGCCATTGCTTTACTCAATAAAAGCTTCCATTCTCTAGTTCAGAGTGGTCAGCTGTATAAGCTGAGGCGGGAAGCAGGAATTGTCGAGCGATGGGTATATTTCTCTTGCAATCTCCTTGAATGGGAGGCCTATGATCCTATTCGTCGTCGATGGTTGCATTTGCCAAGAATTAAATCAAATGAATGTTTCATGTGTTCGGACAAGGAATCGCTGGCTGTTGGTACAGATCTTCTAGTTTTTGGAAAGGGAATAGAGTCCCATGTTATTTATAGATATAGCATTTTAACAAACACATGGACATCTGGCATGAAGATGAACACACCCAGGTGCTTGTTTGGATCTTCCAGTCTGGGGGAAATTGCGATACTTGCTGGTGGTTGTGATCCATGTGGCAATGTTTTGAACTCAGCGGAGCTATACAATTCAGAAACTGGCATGTGGGTTGCTATTCCAAACATGAATAAAGCTAGGAAAATGTGTTCTGGACTATTTATGGATGGCAAGTTTTATGTTATTGGTGGAATTGGAGCTGGCAATTCAAAGATGCTGACATGTGGGGAGGCATATGATTTGAAAACAAGAACGTGGCATGAGATACCTGATATGCTGCCTGCTCAAAATGGAGGGGCTGTGGTCACAGAAACACCTGCTGCAGCTGGGGCACCTCCTTTAGTTGCAGTTGTGAATAATGAGCTCTATGCAGCTGATTATGCACAAAAGGAGGTGAGGAAATATGACAAAAAAAACAATGTGTGGATTACACTTGGGAGGTTACCTGAACAAGCAGTTTCGATGAATGGTTGGGGCCTGGCATTTAGGGCATGTGGAGATCGACTTATTGTTATAGGTGGACCTAGGGCTCTAGGTGGAGGGATGATTGAGCTGCACTCATGGGCTCCAGGTGATGGTCCTCCAAAGTGGGACCTGCTTGCTAGCAAGCCTTCGGGCAGCTTTGTGTACAATTGTGCTGTGATGGGATGCTGACGTGCACACCTATATCACCAACATTGAGTAATATATGGAAGTGCAAATTTTGCTGTGATGAGATGGGATGCTGATGTGCACATCGGTCACCAGCTACGTGTAGCGTATCAATCTGCGCTGTTGGATCATGGCTTTGTTGAGGAGATGTGAATCTGGACATCTGGTAATCGCTGCCTTCCCTTTTGGGATGAATTTGGGTTTTAATTTAGATCCATAGATACAGTTTTAGGAGGTGCTGATAACTTTGCCTTTTATTTTTAATTTGTTTCATGGCTTTGTGTCGTTTTCTTCCTTCATAGTCTGATTGTCATTTGTATGTTTGGTTACCATAAGAGCTTTGCAAAGGTGAGAAAATCAACAGCTTGCACAGATGAATAAAATTACAGTTTTAGTTTGTTGTAATGTGTCATGTTGTTAATAATATACTCAATTCCTCCCTTTCATCATTGGACAAGATAATGATAATTCTCTTGTCCTGGACAGGGGTGATGTTGAATAATACCTTTCCTCTTCCGGCCAAGAGCTTGTGTTCTGGTGTGTTTATTTCTCAAGTACAAAGCTCCAAATGAACTTTAATATATACACATGCATACATCCATATCTCTGAGCATCAGCCTCTGTATATATTTACTGTTTTATTGCCCCAGTTCAGTGCGTTTATAATTGACTGAACTGGTTATACTCCTGCCTATCTGATTAAGTTGAGGACATGCACTGAAATGTCAGTTTCCTTGCCTTCTATTTTTGCTGAATCTTATGAAGTGTGGTTGTTCTCTAAATCATAAACTAGACAGCTTTAATATTCAGCAATATTTGTGTTGAGCATCTGTCTACCTGACTTGTTCTCCTCCTCAGCCGAGGTGCAGAGTTTCATCTCTGGTCATGCCTGGGGTGGCTCACGTTGTGCTATCCCAAGGAGCCATGCCCCTGTTAACGTGAGTAGAATTCCCTGCCCTGAGAACTGCCTCAGTCTCCTTGGCTGAAAATTAGCCACGTCAAAATAGAGCAAAATCAAATAGTTTCTTACTTGCATACACGTTTTTTTCTTTCCTTTTCTTTTACAAGTATGTCCAGTCTGTTTTGTTGGAATTAATAAAACTCTGTTGTTAAGAACATTTTGATAGAACGTAGGAGGAATTTGTATTCCAACTGATGTGACAATGTGCGTTAAGGTGTTGGGAAATTAAAATTATTGATATATACAATGTGGGCAGGTCCATGTGTGATTTTAGTCAAAATTATTTATTAGCAAAATAATCTTTGATGTGCATATTATCATTATTTGTCTGATGTATTGATGTTTATGGGTTATGGTATTTCTGCATTTATAAATGGTAAGTAATCACATATTTCTATTGTCATATATATACTGCAGAGGCCGTCAAACCCCATCTTATTACCCGCTTGATTAAGCCGTTGGATTGGACAGTTCTGTAGAAGCCGATGAGCTCTCTGAAGAGTTTTGAGTTTGAAATTCCCTAGATGATTAACATAAGAACAAATTACCAGCTGATTTAAGCTTCATAATTACCAAGGTATTGATTCTTGAATAACCCTGCTGACTCAATTGACCAGATAGCAGGAATTCATGTATCATATCAGTAGTTTATATGAGACCAGAAGATTACAAATCTAGAACAAATGGATTGAAGTTTGAAGCAAGCAGGAGTGGGTGGTCAAAGCCAGGGAACCAGAACTATAAATTTGAAACCTTCATGTTGACTTTTATGCAAAATGACGCGGTCAAACTTAAGAAACTCGAAAAAGAAAAAAGAAAATCCGAGGTAGAAAGAAGGGATCTTTTGTTGTGACAGCAGTTACTTGGCTTATTATGTAAATGTGCGTGCATGGTAGGGATGGGTTTTAGAGCTACAAAACGCCAAAAAGGATTTTACCTGATTTTATTTCACTTTACTTGTTTCCTTTTCCTTTCTAATTGTTCCTCCTCTCCATTCTCCCATAATCGAGACTATCATAAATCATGTTATAAAATTCCCATCTCTGCATTCAGTCCATTTTATTTTATTTTATTTTTACAATGTTGGAATCAGTCCTTTGATTGACAATCACTTGGTTCGCAGCTTAGAGGCCGTTTGCTTTAATTTTCCTTTTATGTTTCTTTTTTTTTTTCGTTTATTGATTTTAAAAATTGGAAACTTGTTTGATTTGATGTTTTTTGTTATTTTTTTTGGTTAGAAAATACACTTAGTTTTAATTAAATACTCATTTATCAAAACTAATACTTATATTATTTGAATATTAAGGATTGGTCATTTCCTTACTCAGGTACCAAATTGATCTTCTAGCACATTGCTCTCGACCCACCACACCTTATACCTAGTCTCTACCCAACTCTAAGCACCCTACACCTAACCTTGAGTGCATAGACCTAATCTCATCTCATTGGCAGCCTTAAATTTGACCATTGCCTAGCCTTAAATGCCATGGATCCGACCTACTTTCAACACAAGATGCTCTAAATCTGAACCTAGATTGCCCTTTAATGCCTTGAATTTCATTGTCTTGACTTTGTTTAAACCCATAGTGTGCTAGATGACACGATTAAAGAGTTGATATCTTCTTCTAAGTGTAAGAGTGTCGAAGTAATAAATAACCCGGTAAAACTAAGGTCGAACTACAGGAAGGTGAACTATATAAATTACAAATAATATATATATTTAATTAAACAAAGAATTTATGAGAATTTTATAGGATATTGATGTAAGGATTAAACAAGGATAAAACAATTGTCAAGGTTAGAGGATCCACTAATAGTATTTCAAATAAGTATAGTATAAACTTTTTTTATTACTCAACTGGAAACCATACATAAAGGAGGTTCCAATCAGATTATAAATTGTTAACATGATTACATTAGTTATCTTATTCGAATAATGTTAATAATTGTAAATGTTGTCAGGTATTCATGATGTTAATTTATGTTAACAACAAATCAAGTTCCTTTCATAACACAGGTGTCGGTTATACCATACAGTTGGTTATGAAAGGATCAAGTATTTGTTGTACCAAGGGTTATACAACATAAATCTAGATTAATCATTTAACAAGCAAAGTATTAAGAGTGAATAAGATAACAAATACAAAACATGTTAGTATCAAGCATTAAAGTTCATGTTGAGTTTACACTATACTTATTCTTAGACCATTAGTGGAACCTTTTCACCTTGACACAATAAACTTAACTAAACATAATGAAAAAGAGAAACATAAATAAACAACATAAGTATAGTAAAGAAAATGAAAAACATAAACAAGAGATTAAGGAAAATATAACATGAAATAAAACTTAAACATTACAAAAATATACAGAAAGAAATAAAGAGCATGATCTTGATCTGAAAACCAAAATACCTAAATGCATGGCAAATGCCTCCTTTTATAGGCCAAAATTCGGAACTATTGATTTGATGACTAATTGTTGAGTGGGTGGCCACCTCTTAACTTGGTAACAATCCTTATCTTCTTGTCTGCAGAAAACATCATTTCTAACATCAGAATTTAAGCAGATAGTCTTCATGAAAGTTCTGGGACATTGTCTCAGCTTTCCAACAAAATAAGAATCGATGCATTTGGACTTCTAGAACTCGAGATATGGGCTGAACACTGAATAGTGTCTGGGCTACAGGATATATTCTGACTTCTCTGTTGTTGCTACAATTTGAACTTGAAAACGGTCCTTTTGAATCTTGGACTCTTCATGAAAGTTTTAGGCCTATGTCTTAGCTTTCCATGCATATAAACCTTCACTCCAGTTATGATCCAATAACCAAATAGTATTCCAGTTTGGACTGAACCAGCATCTCTTTTTTCAGCGTAGCCCTCTCTTTGTCTTCTCAATTTCAGTAGTTAAACTCATCAATCAATTCTTTGATTAATGTGATAGGCCTGCATTTAAGATGAACATTTACCATAAATTAAAGGTATCTTATATTATTAGACATGTTATTATAAAACATGCCCTAATTAAGGAGATATTGATACTTTAAATGCAAAATGATGATACAAAACCTTGATAAAAATGCATTTTTAAGTACTAATTACTAGACTTGGACCTAACACAATTCTCAAGCACCCTAGACTAGGTCTTGTTTCGATCCCTAAGTGCTTCGAACTTGATCTTGCCTTGCTCATTATATGCCTAGAACTAGTCCTATATATCCTTACCCTTAACACCCCAAACTAGTTTTGACTTGACCCCTAACATCTTGGATATAGTCTCGGATTGATCCTTGGGTTGGTCTAAACTTGGTCTTGGTCTGACTTTCAAGCACCTTGAACCTCTTGACTTAAGACCTGGTCCAATATAGGCTTATAAGCAATTTGGACCTGGTCTTGACTTGACCGTGGACATTATGGACTGATCCAAGCACGTTTCTTTGATGCCATTTATAACTAATCTTGGCTCAACTTTTAGGTGCACAAAATCATATCTTTGTCACAACCCTTAATTGTTTGAGACTAAGTCCTGACCTAATTCTTGATCCTACCAAAACTCAACTTGAGATCTCAAACCCTAAATGGCCTACAACTAACCTTATTCAAATTTTATCAAAGGTTGATTGGGCCTTGCACATCCTTAGTATAGCTTAGGCATGATCCACTTCCATTTTTTAAACTTAAACTCGACCTGACTCCTAAATCATTGGTTGATAGTGTAAAAAACCAGTTTTAAAAATTATTTTTTTATAAAAGTTTTGAGAACTTGTTGCTAATTTTTATTTTATTGACAAGAAACAAGTTTTCATATCTTACGAGATCGTTGACCTGTGCTATGCTGTGGATTTGATTAAATTTTTTTTAATACAAAAAGAAACATCTAAGTGTTGCTAATGTTTTTCTAGTAGAAAAAAATTAAAATGCATGGGGGTTAATCTAATATGACCTAACTAACTTGGCGAGTCCTAAAACAATTCAGATGACCAGTAAAAAAATAGTTTGACACAAAAATATTCAAGACGACATCATTTTTTGAACTAACTGTTAATAGAATAAAAGAATAAAAAGATAGCATCCACAACATAGCACATTTTTTGAACTAAAACCCATTTTTTGAACTAACTAGTGTATAAATCATTTTTAAAAGGAAGTAGTTAATAGAATAAAAAGATAAATACATAACAACATATTCAATTCAAATTACAAGATGAATAATTTATTGACACAATGAACATTATCAAAAAAATCTAATAAAAAAAGATTTAAAGGTTTTGAAAAAGTTATCAGGTAATCAATTAAATCATTTTTAGAAAATAAGTAAAACAGAATGGAGTATAAAATTTTACTAGTAAAAGGAATGTTTTAATATATATATATATATTAAAACCTAAAAAGGAAGTGAGATAAGAAAGAATTTCACATTAATGTACTTAAATGGCCCTATTTATCTGAGTTTTAAGATAAATTCAGTAAATGAAGCCAAATACTCAT
>Ga0307511_10004273_pt1 | contig 14585 bp, 12 predicted proteins | sample 13_EM_MG_FD_200266 | JGI IMG/M metagenome (GOLD analysis project Ga0307511, IMG submission 200266) | Populus trichocarpa ectomycorrhiza microbial communities from riparian zone in the Pacific Northwest, United States - 13_EM | ecosystem: Host-associated > Plants > Roots > Unclassified | place... | reverse complement strand
TATGTAGGCACACAGATTGAAGACGAGTTGATGGCACACATAGTTATATCTAAAAAAAAAAAAACTACATGTGTGATAGGGATGAAACTATGGTTTTTCTTTACAAAGTCTCGGTCATTTTTTGGGGGTGAATTTTGGATATCCAGTTTTGGTCGCTTTGGGGCTGCGAAGTTCTTAAAAGAGGGGTGAGGAGGGAGGGCTGGCAATTAAGGCGGAGATCAGGGTAACCTGATGTGTCGGAATAGGGGGTTGTGTGGTAGAGTCGGGATAGCGCTATTCTCTTTGTTTTTTTGGTATCACATTTTCATGCCTTCGTTCTCAGAACCAAAGCTAGAACGTCTAGTTACCCTGAACTCCAAGCAATGTCTACATACCAACATTCAACTACCACACAACCACACAGATTATTACTTACAATATTCAAAATACAGCATAGGGCCTTACCCCCCCCCCAACTCTAAAGGGAAAGATATATAATCAAAAAAGTAGGCCGCACTATATAAGAAGAAAAAAAGAAATGACAATCTAGTACACCTAGTGATTGGAATTTCCAATTTAGGGTATACAATGAAAGATAAATGCTGAGTTACCCTGAACTCTCAGAAGTGCTAGCCCTATACGCTGTGTTTGTACTAACTATGTACTTATGCCGTATTAACACAGAAAACCGCGAGCTCCTGAGGGAAGACATCGCACTGCAAATGAAAAGGCAAACAGCACCAATATTAATGCCAAACTATAAAAGAAACAAATTCATACGGATTAGAGAAGCTGAATTTGAGGTGTGAGTATCTTCCCTAGGTGGAGAGGAGAGGGAGGGGAAGAGGGTAGTTGGAAGGAAGGGTGGAAGGAAGGATGGAAGGAAAGATGGAAGGTATAGGGAAGGTGCATAGTGTATATATATATATATTAGTACTAGTCAGAGTGAGAGGCATACGATACCGGGGGCCTGGATGCTGGGATTGCAGTTGGGGGTTAGACCCAGAAGCTAGGCTTGTGAGCTCAAATTATATTGAAGCCTTATGGTGGAGGGTATAGGTACTTTTTATGTACCTTGAGAAAATATAGATATAGACTAGGTTTGGAATTGGGATATTGGTAGTCTAGCTAGCTAACGTTATTGGGTTTTTTAGTGTAGTTTCAAAGAGCATGTACTGTACTTTGCTCAGTAGTTAATGCACTGCATCAAAAAAATCCAGAATATATGCTATGGATAGGTAGGTAGTCTGGTTTGTATGCTAGTCTGATTACATCGCAAATCTCATGTCTCGAGGGATATTCCAGTTGTAGTATGTACTCATGTATCCTAATGTCGATCAATACTAAACATCAAACATGCATCAAAAAAAAAGAAAAAAACATCTGACCCAAGTTTCCTCTGAAACAGCCACACTGATGGAAAAAAACCTTTCAAACTGGCCCATACACAAAGAAACGGTACAAAGCCCTCCCTAGGACCCTGCTCCACCTTCCCCTCCCCGCTTCTTGTAGACAACAAACGCACAAAAAGTGTCTGCCACTAAGCTTCACATAAATATAAAGTATTTAGTACCAATCCAATCCCCTTCCTATATTAAATATACCAATCCGATTATCAGCTAATGCATCGGCCCTTCGGGTGCATACTGTACATTTAGCATGCAGAGTACATTGAAATCAATGGCCATACTCTAGAACCATCAACCCGTCAAACCATCAGTCAACGATCTCGATCTCGATCCCCTGCATTACATGTGCATGCCGCTGACCCCCACGGCAACCCGAACTTGTATCTACCGTCCTCTATAACCCTCTATGTACTTACCTTGAGCCTATCCTATTTTACGGCTATATAACTATAGGTACTCTACCACTAATATCTCACACTATATTAATATCTTTTTCTGCCTCACCTATTGCTTCCAAGCTAAGGCAGTGGGAATACCCGTTTGTACGTGAAGCCCCCACGCTTGGGATGGATGGATGGATTGACGACATCCATTCATCAGTCTGGGTATCTACTTATTCATTGCTTATAGGGTGTATTTCCACTGGGCGAATTGAGTGATGTCCAGTATTATGTATGAGCTGATTGAAGTCCAGTACATGTATGTATGAGCTGAGGTCCAGGAAATAAGTGAGTGGGTGAATGAGCTGAGGTCCAGGAAATAAGTGAGTGGGTGAATGATTACCCCGCCTAAGAATTCCCAAACCCCCGGATCCCGTGCCACGTCGTCGGGGGAGAGGTGTGAAGTATCGTCTGTTAAGAAATTTCAGAAGCAGCGGCCGCGTAGGCATGACATGGCATATAAATTGGGCTTTTGGCGTCTGCTCCGGACTGCCAGTCCTGATGTCGAGTAGAGTACATGTCAAAACAGCACACCACCAACAACAATTGACAACCGCCAAAACCCCGCTTCCCAGCTGGCCACAAAGTATGCTTTGTGAACTGAACTGCAAAGATTAATATTACGGGATTAGAGAGGAGCCCTGTACCACCGTTATCTGTTTGCCACTGGTCTATTTCCTCACCTGATGACATGGAGAGGTTGTTATTGCTGCCTACGTAGTCTCGTTTTGCCTTCGCTGGTCTAATTGCCGTAGATCTCCGAGTGGCTGTTTCTTCAACTCCCATCATTGGGACAGCGTAGAAGTACTTGCCAGCACACACAACACGCAGCAATAGTTCTAACGTGATCTAAATACTTCTAACGTGATCTAATCTTCACACTTCAAATTTCCCATTGATCTCCAATATATTCCATACTTTTACTTCTAGCCACTTCGAATAGTACCCACTACATTAAGTTAGCAGTGTACCTCAATCAAGTCCAAGCCAAAGAAAAGTATAAATCCAAGACCTCGATGACGATACTCCAGACGTGGAACCTCCAACGTAGTAGGTAGTATAGTTTCGCCACTACGGAGTATCCCAACCCAAGTCCCCATAAACCCAATCAATGACTATTCCCAATTCTGAATCAACAGCCCCAACGTCTGATCAAAAGGCTCATGTAGCCAATCAAGTACCCAAATATATCCTAATCCTATCATATCCTAGCCCCGGCCGTTACCATATCCCGGTCCCGCAGGGAAATAAAAGAAATATTACCCCCTCTAGTAAAATTAACCCGCGTGAGCGAACAAAAAGTAATGAAAAACTGGAAACGACGTCAGTCGTGATGTGAAACCCCAAACCCCACTTCTTTAAATACAAACCCCGCTACAACGCCAGAAGGCCCGCTGCCCCCAAGAAGAGAAGAAAAGAAATAAGATATGACGTGAATGAACAAGGTAAAAAAACATAACTGTTGAAATTCAGCCAATCAACGCGTGATTCTCAAGCTTTCTTCAACCAAGCTGCGAGTTAGCAACTTAACAGGGGCATGAACATGCGAAAAAGCCCCTTTAAAACTCCGATAATGAATCATCTCATCAAGTGAAGACTGTAGAAGAAAAAATAAAGGAATATTTAAAGAGACTGATAACGCCTTCATTTGCTCAATTCTCTCTCCGACTCTTGGGATGTATGTGTGTGGCCGTTGTCGTCTGTGCGCCATTGTTGGTCATTTGTATTCGGCTGGTGGCGTGTTGTAGTACTATTGTACAGTAGCTGCTCGTGCCCCCTCACTTCAACGCAGGGTGGTCCAAGCAGTGACCAAATCCACCCAGACCCAAGCTATTAGCCATGTCATGTCGTGGCCGCTCCTTTATTGCCTCGTGTACAAATAGTATAAAGTGGGATGGTTGAAGCCTGTTGTTGGGACACTCTTGTAAACTGCTGTGCTTCTACCCTCTCTTAGCCACTACCGATGTGATCCAGAAGCAATCTCTGCAACTCAGGAATCCTATAAGGCTTTGCCATGAGCCCCCGCATTCCAACTTCCATTGCCTTCCTTCCAGCGCCCCTCGTTATATCGGCAGTCACCGCCAGTATCGTTACCGTGGGTTTTCCAGTCCGTCCATCTCTATACTTTTGCAGTGCCAATATCTTCTTGGTTGCTTCATAACCATCGCACTTCGGCATCCAAAGATCCATCAAGACCAGGGAGATTTCTGGTTCGCCTGGCTTTACGTCTTCTTCCATAACCTTGATAGCTTCAAGGCCGTCAACAGCAGTGCGAATATTCTTGTTAGGTATACCAAGTCTCTCAAGCGTGCGTACAAGTAGGTTGCGGTTGATTGGATTGTCTTCGGCAACGAGAATCCGGAGGTCTGGATGGAGGGCGCCAATGTTGGTTGTGAGACTAGGGACTTTCGACGCCTTTGGCATGGCGATGGCGGGAGGTGGTAGGGTAATTGTAGGTTTTGTTGGCTTCGATAACGCTAGTGGTGCCAACTGTGGTGGAGTCTGAGGGAGAACTTTCTCGTTCATGATGGGGGAAGAAGGTTTCAACGCTTTAACATTGGTAGGATACAAATACCTTGATTGTGGCAAAGACCTCATGGTAGAACCCAGAGGTGCATTTCTGGGTATTATCCTTCTTGCGTCCAGCTTCAAACTTCCGACCAATGGCTCCAATACATCCAAACCCGATGCTGATGCATTGGAATGAATGAATGCTCCAGGCGTCTTGAGTGGTGTCCCTGGCAAGCTACTCGGGGTATTTGCAGGAGAGGTTGGCAAACGAATTCTGAACTCTGACCCAGTCAACGGGCCCTTCGTAGATGTCCACTCGCACCACACATCCCCGCCCATCTTTCTAGCAAGACCTTTCGCTACCATCAGACCGAGACCTAAGCCATCGAGAGCGCGTGTGATGGAGGTATCTTCGCGAGCAAATGGCTTGAATAAGCTAGGTAGGAATGCAGATTTTATCCCACAGCCTGTGTCATAAATGCTGAAAATGACATTGCGCGAGAATGGATTCGCCGTTGATACGGTAAGTCGGATGTATCCCCCATCTGAAAACTTCACAGCATTGTGAAATACACAAGAAATCAGTTTCTTAAGTGCAAGTTCGTCGACTATACAACTGTCAGCAAAAGCGTATAGTGCATGGGAAACTGGGACCTACTGATTATAAAATCCGGTACTTCATAGGCTACGCTCAATTCGATCGTAGTAGTGACAGTCTCTTTGTCATTCCCTTTAGCCGTAACAGTAACTATTTCCCCTAGTTCACGCTCTACTGTACGAGTATTCTCTGGACGACCGCCCATCCTGAGACATTGATGGATCACATCATGAAGGAATTCACGAAGCTTGACAGGCCGCGAATTCAGGAGTACTTGGCCAGTAGCATCGAATATTAATGCGACGGTGCCGGGCGGAGTGGGAGATGATGTGCAAGGAGATACCATACCAGATGTTGGAACGATCGAGGAAGATCGTTTAAAGGTAGACTCCAGGGGCATACGTCCTTGAGGGGGGCTGCTGGAGCTTCGTGGTCGAGTCCGTAGCGTTCTTTTTTGGACCCTCGTAGGAGAGGCAGGTAGGGAGATATCCACTGTCGTTGTTGACCTCTCCATCGAAGATGTATTTATCTCCAAAGGCAAGAGCGAATTTCGCCGTGTCATAAGCCCCCCTCCATCCCCAAGAGGCAGACCATAAGTTTCCGGGATATCAATAGCAGGTATCTCCATGTCTAGGTCGTAGGCATGGACCATATTATCGGCGGCGTATATTGCTCTCATCGAGCTATCTAACCAGACGGTTAGCCATGGTTGCCAAATTTGGCCTGGGGAACAAACCTTGAGCCACCTCAATATTTTCCAACAAGCTCTTGACGATTGACTTTCGTGTGTGAGGTTTAGTTGCAGCAGCAAGGTCTTTGATGGAACCTTGTATGAGATCTAGCATACCCACCACACCTTGCATCGGAGTTCGTAGCTCATGGGATACATTTCGAGCATAGGGCTTGAACGATATCTTGCAACAATGTGGAAACCCAGTATTTGGAAGCTCGCCGGGTGTCGTAGTTGCTTGTTCCGCTGCCAACTGTTTGGCAAGATGAGACTGCACCAAATCTTCAAGAGCATGTAGGATCATGGTGATGCACCCCCAAGTCATCGGCGGCCTCGCTCGTAGCCCATCCATTGTCCAAAGCAGCCCCATTTGTGTCATAGATTCTGTGCCATGCGAGAGTGGTACACACAGCATTGCCTCATAATGTATGTGATCCAGTAATAAGCTGTTCTTCATGATGGGATGCTTTTCTGTCAGAGAATGAGGAATAAGAATGACCTTCTCCTGGGCTAGGGAATGCTCAGTGACATATTCTTGCAAGTGGTATATCTTCCTTTTGCCTTTCCCGTCGTCGAGGCATGATGCTATAGCTAACATCTTCTGCGTTCCCGCACATTTGGGGTCGACACAAGGGTGGTCTTCCGTTGGCGAGTTATCCACATCGCCTTGTATCCGGCGGGCGACGAAGGAAGACTGAGCACCAGTAATCTCGACCATTCCCTCCACCAGTATCCGCCAAAACTCCGCAGAATTCGCTTTGCTGCGTAGATCTGCTTTCAGCTCGCATACCTGTCGTGCTGCCTTTTCCTCAGCATCCAAAGCAGTCGCGCACAACGGATTCGAGAAAGGCCCAGGTTTGCTGCGTCTCATCATCCAAGCCGAAAAGGCTCCTGCTGGGCTAGGTATTCCTGTTGTTCTCATCATTGATATCTGTCAATAACCGTTTTCGTCTCAGTCACGTGGACGTAAATATCAAGAGGGGATGGGAAACATCAATCCAGCCCAGATATGTATAAACCTCCGGTTGGCAGCTTCGTTGGGAATGCTGGTTGAGATATAAACGTGGGGCCACAAAAGCAACCCTTGGAACTCTGGAGCTTCCACTTATTATAAGTAGCCCCAAGCAAGCTCACTACCCGCATATGGTTCCATCTCGGAAAGCTCGAACCTCTCCCTCGAGCGGGCCCCTGTCGATTTAATACACCATAAAAGTTATAGCACATGTAAGAAGAGCGTTCCAACCACCAGTGAGTGCCGTGCGAGTAAATTATCGCCAACAGAAAGTGGGTGCACAGGCCATGTCAAACTCAATGCCGCATGAGCTGGGCCCCAATACAAATGTGGGCTTAGTTGATGTGAATTGGACTCTTGGATCAGCACGGAAAAATGGGTTCGCCAGCACCATACATGATTGCCTCCTGCGCACCCAGATGTAAAATGAAAAGGCAGAACAGAGCCAGGCATGCACTTCGCTGTCGACGAAGCCGACAAGAGTCACCCCTCCATGCTGGCCAGAATGGTGAGGCGTGCGGTGCACGGATGTATGCGAACGTGCCCTGAATCGGTCGGTGCAGCAGTCTTTTCAAATTTCTTACCCCCCGCACTTATCAATGTGTAGTCTTGGATCAGTTACAACTATTGACCATCAACCTCTGATTTCGTACCGCTAATAGCTAGAGCACGTCCGAATGCTGGCGACGCCTAAGTGCGGATCTCCGACCACCCATGGTGCACCCCTTCATGTACATGTAGAGTACCTCGTGACAGCGATATACGGCACAAAAAGTATGCAGATCATTCCCTCCGATCGCGGTTTGTGTGTGAGAGTCCCAATATATTAACTGGTGTTCTGGCACCAAGCTCAAGTATACTTGACCCAGCTTATCGGTGCCTTCCTCCGGAACACTGCTAGCACTCAACGATTGTTGTGCCGCATCCGAACGATTAACCACAAGGATGGGCTCAAGCCCACGCAAACTGTTTCAGTCCTCCGACTTTTTTCCTGTGCATATTCATTTACCAAGGGCAGTCGGGAACGATCGACCTAGAAGACATTTCAATTCAGTCGCCTCATTCCCACGCCAGGACCATGCGAGGAACCCCAGTAAACGGCCAGGGGCTCCGTGCCCACTCCTCTTGCTCTATTATCCCTGTTCCTAGGGTGAGATTTTCCTCATGCATTCAGCAGACCCAAGGAAAATAAGCTCATCCCCAGGCCCAAGGTTGCGTGGTTGTTTCCCCAGCATTAAGGACTGACCCCTGTTAGCCTAGGTACAACCTCGTGAGTGTGGGGGAGAGAGGGGGGTATTTCCACTTGCCCCTGCCGATACAGAGAACTGCACTGGATTTCAATTCTAGCCGCAGTGGAGTCCGAGGTACATAACTCCTGACAGGTAGAATGGAGGACTGGACGAGGCCAATTGATGTTTGGGACGCAACTGCAAGGAGACGGTAGGTAGGGCCAGCGTTACTTAGGGCCCAGCCCACCGGGATGACCAGTACTAGTGCGAAAGCGTATCGATATTGCTTCAACTGAACGCTGAACGCCAAACGCTCTGCCCGAGTAGATTCAGTTATTGTAAAACACCCCGGATGAAGGCACATCTGACGCCGATGAATCAACACGCTGGCTGTGGCTGTAGGTTGAGTCTTCGAGAGTTGCTGGCAAGCGAGAGCGAGGTGGGAGCTCTCAGCAGCGGTGGCGGCTCAGCACACCCACCGATTGACCGTCAACACCACCTCGACCCAAAGAAAGTGCTATCATTGCTTCGTGTGGATCGGCGTAGACACAAATCAACCACCTGGCGTTCAAACTGGGACGAGGCTAGTTCAAACCGTGACTGTGTCTCGTCTTGCCTTTGGTTGTGGAACCTTCGCCTCCTGATGCGAGACTACCTCCTGATATGGATCTGTAGTCTCTACGGAAAGTCACTTGATCGGTACCATAAAGTGACGGAAGGAGGCAAGGGTTCGGAGATAAGCGACAAAAACACGGTATGCCGTCGGTGAAGTTGTCCCTGCCAACTATGTATCCGAGACGGATTTTACACACAGCATGCAATGCGAAATACCCAGGATGTTGGGTAATAGTAGGTTGGTATGGCTATGTTCTGCTCTGCTTCTATTGCTATTCTAACATTCTGCTTTATCGAGCGGTGCTAGGCTGAGGCTGGACCGTTGATTCGAGCAACGAACCACTTCATCCGATTGGACCATTCTTGGCCATTTGGCCCAAATATTTGAACTTCCGCTCATGAACCGAGACTTGATCTAACATCTACCTAAACCCCCCATCCTCGGCAGTGGGATTCCTTGTCTGCATGATGTGGGGGTAAAAGATTCTCAAACCATGCACAATCTGTCGGCTGCGGCCCGTGGTCACATCGATCTGGACCGGGAATGCACATGTGCCTGAAAGGTACTCTACCACTCCACGGAGGGGGGTGGGAATATCAAGAGGGAAACAAGGGGATGGGTACCCCCTACTTTCCAAGGTGGATAAGTCCATGACCTGTTTATTGTTTGAGTCAAGAGTGCATTGATTCATCCCGAAGTATTCCCGTAGTCTACAGGCCGTATCATGACCTTGTCTTTGGCCATTACATTCCTAATTGCTTACAACCACCGCCGCAGTTGAAATTTGACTTTCTAAACCAACTAGGCCAGATGTGTTGGAGGATAGGTCATCGTTGTGGTCTATTCCTTTCCCTATGGGTTCGGCAGTATACAGGGCTACCAAAAAAATCCTGCGGCAGTTAGAGCACGGGTAGTCATAATGCCCTTCTATATGCCTCTAAAAAATAGTGCAGTTTGACTCACCGGTGTTTCTTCCGCTCAGAATTCCTTCCTATTACCCTCAATCTTACAAGCTTCTATCGTTGTTTATATACCCCACCCGGCTCTTATACTACATACCCGCATGATAACCATTTTGATCGCAGATATATACATGGAGACCAACAAATCTCACTTCACTTAACGGTACATGGATGGCTGAATGCCATCAGGGAGCCAGAGAGGATACTCGATATTCTACAAGCACTCACGATATGGGAACACAGATTTTGTTTACATACCTACGACCCCTACCTACATGGACACAAGAACAAAGGTGGCCCTACGTGGACATGGATGCTATGCATTCACATTTGGACCAGCAACAGCACCCTAGTGCCCCACCACAGACACCCAGAGAAGGAGACCAGCGCTCGATCTCTCGCTTTACCCTCCCATCCACTTACCAACAGACCTCCACCTATCCTCATAGCCGTGATAGACCTTTTTTTTTACAAAATTATACCAGCAGGTGCCCACGTCACCAAGACTCACTGACTATCTCCGATCGCTTTCATGAGAGCGGTAGCTTCGAGATACATGGAGATATACACATTACCGTATCACTGCAGATAAAGCACAGCGCAGGTAGGCAGGTTTCCGGCGATACGAGAGAGTGCCTGGTCTGGATGTTCTATAGCATTCCATATTCAGTGAAGAGTCAGGCAATTAGGTACAGGCAAGTAGCTGTCGGAAGGAGTATGGGGTGTCAGCAGATCACTTGGGAGTGTCTGTGTGTGTCTACACGCAGTACTCACTGGTTACAAACTGACACACTACCCAATAAGGTGAACAGTTAGACTTACCTATGTGGTTCAATAATGTCAGTTTACAGCCGGAAGCCCTTACTCTATAACTTTGCACATCCATCACCTCAGTCCAGCCCGAGTCCATCGGCCAGATTTGCAACATCCAGCCTGGTGGCCGTTTACCTTCAAGGCTATCTCTATCCCTCCCATTCATCGGTGGCCAGAGTGCTTAAACCCCCCTCCGCCCGATCTCAATGCTACATTGCATCTGCATGTAGCATGGGACTGGGCTCTGAAAATCAGATATCACTTCAATAAGATGTGATATATAACTATTTTGGGAAGTGCATATGTCTGTCGGAAGGCAACCACACAGCCGGCAAGCAAACTCAGTTCAGCTTGGGCTGGTGGCAAACTGATCTGCACTGAGACCTGCCTTCCCAGCCCATCGGAGGAGCTTGTCTGGACTGTCTAGGGTGGTGTAGGAGCTCATGGCCGTGGTTTTGCGACCCAATCACCCCACTCACCCCCCATTTTCACAGATAATCACCAATGGAATCAGAAGTGGGCACGAAATGTGAGATATGTAATGTGATATACCCTTTTTTGTTACTGATAGCCACACAGTAGTATGAACTCAAACACGCTCTCGAATACACCCACAAGCATGTACCTATCCACCCATGGTCAGCTATCTCCAGTCTGGAACGAAACCACCCTACACCGCGAGGGTGCGTTGACTAGAGGCATCGGGTCGGCTGCCCGCTTAATCTGGTGGGTAGTGGCGGGAGTAGATTACCATAGATCACCGATGGAGATGAAGCCCTATAAGGTGTGTGTGATACTTCTCCTATGAATGTGAGCATTCTTATTTATGTTACTCATGTCCTGCGGCATATTATGCTCCATGTGATACAATGGAACCCTGATCCTTGAGTTCAGAAATATAAAGTACGGCATTGGCGTTTCGGAGTGGAACAGGGAGGCAGCAGAGTGGTGAGGGCACGTTACCTGCCAGCAGAACTCGGTATATGCCGTACATCGCTACGTGGATGCTGGGCGCGAGGTGGTTCGAGATTAAGAAAGTTAAACCGCTAGTGAGGTGGCCTGGTGAGCTAGGGATAGACAGAGAGCAGTTGAGCATACTCATTTTCTATTTTTTCTGCAGACTCGATGGGTAAGCCATGGTGCGGGACATCGACCTCCACATTTCTCGCTATGGCCTGAAACTACCGGTATATGCGAGCATTGATTCCATATTTGACAGGGCACGGCTTATGCCGGTACCAGTTCTGGAATTGGGGATATGCGTACTGTGTATGTCAACCTTTGGATCTACAAAACTAATACAAATATAAGCAGGGCCCTTGTTTCTTTGTGGTAGGTACCGTACTTTGTGGGCCCCCAAGCCACAACTAGACCTCTTAAAGAGCTCGCCTAGCTTTCGAGTCGTCGCCCCACCAAGTTCTGTAATTTTCTTTGTCCTTTCCTTTCAATATATGCTATTTCTGTAGATAGCTGTAGTTAGGACTATAAGTGTAGTATAACACATGGTTATCATAGCAGAATAAATCACACTCGACCTACTTACAGTATTCAAGGAGCTTGCACGAGCAAGAACGTTTAGAACTTGTATGAGAACTTGCAGTTAGCACCGGGTCAAATACGGGGTTACCTTATTGAGACTGAAGGGCCACTGCAAGAACTTTTGTTTTATCGAGCTAACTGGAATTCAAGGTACGTACAAGTTAATATGCACGACCGACAGAGAGAAAGAATTGAGCCGTATGGTCCTGCGATGTAAAAGCACCCCAATCCATCGCTCCAGTAGAGCCACTGCAAGTACGTTTCACCTGACTGACAACTAATACTCTAGAGTATGCTATTCTAGATCAGGGCAATGGGGATCATTTGCAACTTGAACCTTGCATCTCGTGATACGTATAGTACTAAGAAGTACTTTCCATCCCAATCTCGGCCGGCGTATCATGTAGGAGTACTACCTAGCATAGTGAGCATCAGCAGCAGAACACAAATGGCAATATCACTACTGGTTCCAAAACGCTTCTTGGTTTGGGACTGCCCTTGTCTCTGTATCTGTCCAGATCTGCTATCTGTTGAGCTTGTCTCAGGTTCCGAGTTCATATGTATTGTGAAACAAATAAAATCTCCGCTGTACAACATAATACCGTACGTTATATTATAATCACGTGACCAATTATTTTCTTTTTTTTCCTAATGCAGCAGTCAAAGGGAGAAACATTCTTCTCTCTACGAGGGGCTTGTGCCAACCAGACTAGCATTCTTCCCCTAAGGTACCGAGGACGATAGGCAGGGCTAGGAAAAGAGAAGGGAAGGGAGGATAGCATTGGGAGGAGCGGTGTTTTTGTTTGGGAATTTTCTTTTTCATGTATTTCCTTTGTATTTCCTTTTTCTCAGTGATCACATTTAAGAATAAGCGGAAAAGGCGAAGGGCTACCTGTAGGACTGCGGGGGAGCATAACTCCCAGTTGTGGTAGCGTTAAAATAAAACAAATCCCCCTTGAGCTCGAGCCCCACAAAAAAACGCCACATCGGAGAAAGATCCGGTTCCAATGGGCTTCACAAGGTCTGTGTACCTTCTACTGCCCTACGATCGACATTCGCTTAGGCTTAGGACCTGGGGTGCTTTGAGGTCACGGACATATACACATGTACACGCCGTCCCCTTAATTTTTTTTATTTTTACTTCTCTACCCGAAGTTCGGCCCGTACTTATGGCGGGGGCACACTATCCCCTAGTCTGGTTGGCACAAGCCCCTCGGAACTATCCCCCTCAAGTAGGGTAACTACTACATACTTCCTTAGTTACCGCCTCTCGCTGAAATATATCGTATTTTACGCTAGCGCAAATCTGAATGAGGGACTCTCTCTCTCTCTCTCTCTCTCCAAAAGGCCGTGCGTTTTTATTCGGAATTAATATCCGTAGGTCTGCCTATTGGTGGATCCTACTTTGTTACTACAAAGCGCACGGCCTGGCGTGAGTTCTTTATTCTGAGTACATACGGCGGTTTTTTCCAGACTTACGCGTGGCACCCTGCCAGTTGGTGGAGTATCTTCAGTTTCCTGGGAGGTGTCTAGCCTAGATCTGCTTGGGAAGAAGTGGGGGGCGCTATCGTGTAACTCGATTACCTCTTTGGGTAGTAGTATGGAGATGGAGATATACCGTTTAGTTTAGATATCAATCTAGTTTATACCTTCACATGTGCAAGCGAGTAGAGTAACGTCGAGACTAGCCTTGCTTGGGTGAATAGGATAGGTATACTAAACATCTTGCTTGCTAGAGAGAACAATGAAGGAAATGAAGGAAGGCCTTTGTCCATAAGAAGCAAACGCTAGATCTATGTGGTATTAACAGAAGGTAACAAAAGACACAAGCTAATGACTACCACCATAGGCATGAACGTTAGAACTCGTTATGTAGAATAATCCGGTACCATACCGTACCCATACCGCAAGGTATCCTTAGGTATCATTATCAGCACAAACATAAATCGTGAGACTTAAGAAATTCCCTGTCTTCCTTCCATGTATTCCCAGTTGAGTGAGGGAAAAGAGCGTATGGATCATTTCCCATGGTTTCTGTATCCGTTTGATCACCCCCTAGATAGATAAACCACCATGATGCATCGTGACCTAGCATTAATGATCCAAACTACAATAAAAAACAAGCTCCAAGTCTCTCCTGCCTAAAAAAAAATACCTAAAAAAAAGGGAAAAAAAGGGAAAAAAAGACGTAAGACATTGAATTAGGTATTCACTCCTCTCCCTCTCCAAGAAAATCCTCCTTTAAGTGACTCTATCCCAAAGACTCCCACCTTGCCACACCCTTCCTCACATCCGTAATCTGGCTCTCACTATCTACACCTTCATTCCCTTCACCGCTACCAACAGTAACACCACTTCCCCCAACCATATCAGTCGCAAACGTCATTGCCCTAACCGGTGGAGGCAACGGTACCCCCACCCCACTCACCATCTTTGCTGCAGGGAGTGGTCCTGCAATTACACTCCTGCGTGTGTGAGGCGGTGGAGGGGGGACAAGGGCGATGGGGGTTATGGGGCTTTGTGGTGCTGATTGTGAGGAAGTAGATGGATTTTGGGCTGCGGGGAGTTTGACTGTTGAAGCTAGTTTTTTCAGACGTGCGGGGGCTGGCGTGGGTGCGGGCTCGGGTTTTGTTGGTTTAGATGCTGTTGGTGGTGGAACTGGCGATGATGTGGAAGTGAGATTCATTGGCTGCAGGGGTGGGGGTTTAGAGAGCCGATTTGGTTGAGACAATGATGATGATGATGAT
>Ga0307511_10004272_pt1 | contig 14588 bp, 5 predicted proteins | sample 13_EM_MG_FD_200266 | JGI IMG/M metagenome (GOLD analysis project Ga0307511, IMG submission 200266) | Populus trichocarpa ectomycorrhiza microbial communities from riparian zone in the Pacific Northwest, United States - 13_EM | ecosystem: Host-associated > Plants > Roots > Unclassified | place... | reverse complement strand
GCTTTCTCGCCAAGCCCGATGATCCGCCTTTCTCTTATAAGTTACATAATGGCTAAGCTAACTTCTAGTGCGTCAGTACCATGCAACGCTAGCTTAGGAAACCCAACCCAACATGTGACTTGCCAAGGATTTAACGGACTACTTAACACATGACAGAACGAACAACCAGCGCAGCACCACGACGCCGCCCACAACAAGGAATATCCACACTGGCCTCGGGGGAACAACCATCGCGAGCTCTTCCCCTCGCTCGAAGTCTTTTCGAAGCCTTTTCTCTACTTCTTCTCCCTCTTCTCCGGTGAAGAACCACGACCCTCGCGAAGCCTAGAAGAGCATAGATCCGGTCGACCAATCACTACATGACTCCCATACTGCAGAGTCAACCGACAATACGCACGGTCGAGATAACTCCCACACCACCTCAACGAGCCAACAGAGGCGACCATTCTAACCCCAAAAAAGAAAGGACAACCCCTGGACTGGGACCGCATATGAGTTTTGAGTATGTAAAAGGTGTCCCTCGGAATAGTCCCTCCACAACTGCATTCATATGTTAAATCTCAAGCTGACCTTGATGTTTACTAGCTGCTGCAATATGTATAACTACTAGAGTAAGTGAACAGTGGTAATGGTGAGCCGACCGAGATGAGCAAAATGAAATGTTATTGAGAAACAGTCAGTAGTAATACCTGCGCGACAAGCCACCCCAACTCTACGGTCAAAGTACATAATTCAAAAATCTAATTATATAATCACAATAAGATGCAGAGACCCAGGTGCCTGTATTGGCTTCTGCATATAACCGATGCAACCTCGACTGAGCACACCGTGGCTACTAGCTGGCGCAATAGCTGGCGGAATAGCATAGCTGGCAGAGCGCTGCAAGGGTCGCCGGCGCCATTACTGGCAAACTGCTTCATCGAGGTATTAGTTATTGCCACAAGACCTCAGAGGGGAGCCACTCACCATTCCCTAGCGATATAGAAATACGCCCCTGACCTGGCGTCTTGTAACTGGCCACACCGCATGATATTACCTATCCGAAGTAACCTGATCTTCGCTATCCCGGAATTGGAAAGTATATATAGGATTATATAATTACTGTTATTCCGGTGGGGAGATATATCGTCGGGTATTAGCATAGCCAACGCCTGGTTTCCGAATTGTTGGAAACAAACTCTATACCGGAAATAAAACTCCCAACCAGATGCTACGGGTTACACGGATTTGTGGGACATGACCGTATGGGTGTTGGGTTACTGGTGGGGAGCTAGGTGGTGCGATACAAGAGCCAGGAGGGGTCGGAGGGCGTCGCGGGGCCTTCTGATAACTTCCTGGTCCCCGGGATGGTGAGCAAGACCGATTATTCCTTGGTAGACGTCCGCTCGTACTTCTTGGAGGTGTGTGCTGTTGCGCCGGGCTTCTTACTCGATAGCTTCGAGCTCTGACATAGGAATCTCTTTCCCATCATATATCCACTCGCCATGTCGTATATCCACCGACTGTAGTGCACCTTGGACTAGATGATAGTCCTGCTGAGTTCAATCATTATTATTGCTTTCATATTGCATCTGACGTCGGTACTGGGCTTCCGGATTGTACCCTAATTTAATTGGTCTATATGTTCGCTAGGTGTATGGTATTTCATGTGTTGCTGTTGATAGCTGCGAGAGGAATGTGACCTGGGCGTTAGGTTGGGATGAATATGGTTACCGATGTCGCCGTCCATATTGCTGCTCATGTCGTGACCCCCAGGGGTGCTATTAGCCATCCCGCCGATATCGAGGTACAGAATTATAGGATCCGAGAGGACTCTTACCTAGATCCCTCCCTGCTTCTAACTAGCCATCGTTGCTGATATCGCTGTTCACCCTACTCATGTCGCTACCGCCTAGAAGAGATATGATCCAATCAAGCCGACATCGAGCTTCTGGATTATAGGATCCCGGTGTACTCTTACCTAGGACCTGGCCGCTTGTAACTGACCATATTGCTGCTGATGTCGCTGCCCATGTCGCTGCCCACACCGCTACCCATGTCGCTACCCCCTAGTAGGCATATTAGCTATAGCCGTGTATATGTGTTTCCAAGGCGATGGGATTCCGCAATCCTCATACCAACCGATGGAGTATCGTTGCCACATGCTGTCCCCACCTGGCATAAGTGAATAATTCCAACTGCTAGGTGACTTCTAGTCGAGGTTTTAGCCTTTGCATAATCCGTAGGTATAGAGCCAGGGCCGGATACCGTGGTGGCAGGGAGATGCGCAGGATCTAAAATCTCTTAGGCAGTGACCGGGGGATAATGCCTGGCTCCTGCCGGGGCAATGCAGCAAAGCAAGAGCGGGGCAGATACGCCGCCACCATAAGCAAGATGGAGCAAGAAACCATCGTGAAATACTAGCAAATCATCCACAGTGCTCCTGAAGCCCTAGCCCGGTCAATCTATCACATTGATAGTGTCTTTGGTTCATCCTAGGGTTACCTGGTTGTGAGAACTGGGTACCTAGTAGGAGGGCGAAGGGAGAATGGGGACCTAATTGCTGACCCAATGATCAAGAGACCAACAGGTTCAACAGATATACTGGCCTTGTACCTCACCGGGATCCACCAACCTCCAGCCGGGGAATCTGGTTTGACACCCAGAACATCCTATATCTTGGTTTTTTGAACCTTTGACGCTCAAATTATGTGTATATTGTAGGTGGTGGGTGGTGAGTGTTGAGGTTGGGCAGAGGTTGGCTCTTAATACCCGATAGCACTAGCTCCTTTATGCGGCACCTGCGAGTTAAGATTGGTTAGCAGCCATGTGCAGCATCAATGCAACGGGGGTATTCACTCTATTCACTCTGCGCATGATTCTAGCAATGTTCACACTGTTCATGCATAGGTATAGGAAGGCACTTGGAGTAGGGCGTTGAGTTTAGTACCGGGGCTTCGCCTTGCAGGAGGGGTTATGGTAGGGACGGTGGACCAGAGCTGGAGGTTGTTGCTTGATATTTTAGGGTGTGGTTGAAGCGAGTTCCCAAAGAGGCCAAAAGGTAAGAGAAGTGAATTCGGGTAGGAAAAACCCTACAATCGGGATTACAAATTAAGTGGTACCACACGGGAATATCCACCCTACCAAGTCTTCTCAAGGTTTTCTGTCTCTATAATAATGCCGATAGATATATATGTACAGCCTACACCACAGCATCCTCTCTAACACTGCATGTTTACAGTTCCCCAATACTCTTCACTTGTAATATAATACCCTCCTCTCCTCCTCTATCCTCCAGCTCTGATGCTGGCTTTCCCCTCTCCTCGTCTCTCCTCCTGCTCTAAGGCTAGCTTTCTCCTCTCCCCCGCACGAAGGAACCCAGAACTGGGACATGCATCGCATAATACTATCGATCGCACAGTCACTACCACAGTTGCTACTACAACCATACCCATCCCTCCAGTCATCCTTGGCATAGCTACTGCTTAGCTACTCCGGATAACAAATCCGTCCCATCTATCCTTGGACATGAACGACTGAAGCTTAAGATGATTATGGGATGGGTATGGCAATCCCTCTAGTGCAAGTGGTGGAGTTTGACTGATGCGGGGAGGGTTTCATTGGTGTATGGGAAGCCTGCAGAGGTTGAGAGCGGATAAGATATAATGCCATCAAAAAAGGATGAACCTTTGATAATGAAGGCGAGGATTCCCCATTTCTCCTCTGAGAGTTACCACCATGCGGACGAGCCCTCCATGCTTCCATGGTCCCCCAAGAAGCATTGGATGATACTAGTGAGGCAGTAGAGGAGGCGTAAGTGGTGAAGCATGCATATTGTCAATGGTGCAAGAGGGGGGTAAGAATATCTCCACAACGAATTTTGCAAGCATAGCTAATATCTCTCCTAGGGCTCAGTGGATAGGCATCATTTTAGCAAGCATAGGTACAAGTAATCTAAGACTCCGTTATGCTGGTATAGCTAACATCTCCTCCCGGCGTGCAGTGGGTGGTTCCCGACCCCCCCCCGAAGCCCCCCTCATGTACAATGGCGCTGCGACCACAAAAACCATCTGGCTCCGCTCACCAAGCTACTGCAAATCGATTACAAGAGGGGGCATGCGTGGAAATGCCAGGCAAGTTTCCAGCCTCTTGACCATCATCATCGATTGACTGTGGGAATACATATTTTTCTCTGTCTATATCTAAGCTCATTGTGAGGGATGATATAGTTAGCCAACGATGGCCACATTGCCCTCTTCCATCTGGAAGCCCCAATATGGCCGTTTTAGGTCACGTATTCATACATGTGTTATGAGTGCCAACATTCAGCAGCTGTTAGGAATGGCCAGGGAGGGAAGGATTCCCGATAGTCATCCAAGCGCAAGCAAAGGTGCAACACTCAATATGCGGCCACCACACGGCCATGGCTATGCATAGACCAAATGCGGTACAAGGCACAATCTTTTGGGGGAGTCTACGCCTAATCAGCCTAAGGTTATGCGGCGCACACAAGGCACAACTAGTATGACAGTACACAACACAAGAATTAAGTGGTGTCATTATGGATAGGAGCTGATACAAATTGCTGCGGACTCGTTAGTGGGTTACTTGGAATTGATTTATTATAGCATTGTTTCTTGCTCTCTTCTAACCCTTCCTCCTCATCGTCTCTCTCCCCAAACCATCGCCTTCAAATATCCCATAGGATGCGAGCTTGTACAATTGCAAGCCATTTATATAAAACGCCATGCTTACAAAACGCCGTGGCATTTGTACTTTTACAATAGACAGGCACATAGAGAGTTTACATATTTGGTCAGTACTAATTTTATAAACTAGTAATGATTACATAGTGTTTACGTCTGTGGTACATGTACACCAGGTGCACTATTCTGAATTCTGCTACTCTCAATTAGTACGCACCCATCCCATTCAGGCCCTATAATAGTTTGCAGCGCAGGTGACCATACTAAATTAGCCTGCTTGGCACAACCGCACTGTACAAACGGCCCCGTTTTTTTGCGCCGAAAATTGGATTTTTTTCACCTGAATTCAAGGCTCCAGGCGCTTTATTTAATTGAAAGAAAATACGAAAGAATCATCTTTTTCTATAAAAGGTATATTTAAACGTTTTAATCCTTCTATTAATATAAAAATAGAAGCGTCGTTTCTTTTAAATTTTAAATTTCTTATCTCATTAATATTTTTATTCAAACTATTTTCGACCATTATATAATTAAACCCTTTTCCTTTATTAATCAAGCAGTAAACTCATATTTGTATGGGCTTCGTGCACTTGATTTCATTGAAATCAAGCGATTAACTAGCCCTCGGGTGCTTGATTTCCTGGTAAGCAAGCGTTTGTATGGGCTTCCGGGTTCATTTAAACGCCTTGCTTTCGCGCCCACCCCAAAAAAAAAGTTTTGGACCGGAGAGCTTGTGCCAACCAGACTAACGGTAGGGAGGGCTATCTGACCTGCAATACAAGCTTAGTATAACTTCGGCCAATTGGCAACCCTGGCAGAATTGCATGAGATAAGCTGCCTGGAATCCTGTAAGAGTCATGGAATAGATCCCCTATCTGCCGTCCGGATTCCGGAGTTGAAGAAGGGTACCACAAACAATCATATTTGGCACCAGATCCTCCCCAAAGGGGGTCGTATCGAGACTTCCTATAACATAGCCATACGGCTCACAGGCCTGGCCGCCAGGGTTTCAATCTACAAGACCTTGGGCCTTAAGCTGGGTGAATAGATGTGGAGCTAGTTCGAATGTAGCATTCGCATGTGCTATAGCAGCATGAACAGGCACTGTTCTTGATTTGCAATTTTGTCCGTGAGTTTTTGATGATGAGTGAGAGTCGCTGGGAGAGTTTGAGGGAGAGTTTAAGAGATAGTTTAAGGGAGCGTTTGAGGGATCGGTAGTTTGTATTCTTGTGCTGAGTGTCGATAGGTTAATCGAGGGTGCAGTGGTAGTCGAGAGTTGTCGGGGCTATCTACTCTGGTGTACATCCTCTCACAGAAAGGGTCGTCATCCTCTTTGCTAGTGTTGTAGTTCTCTTCATTGATATCGTCATTTTCGGATTAACGTCTTTGACGGTGATCCAGCGTATTACTGGTGTTCAGGCACACTTCCGGAGTGCAGGTATTTAATATTTTATAAATCCGGGTACAGTGCAAAACAGCTCAAAACAAAGCTAGAGTTATAATAACTATGTGGGATAGATAATCTGAAATTGCTATTCTGGGGCAAGCAAAGATATATTAGGTAGGAAGGAATGTAGGGTAGTAATTTTACCATATTTCCCTCTAGATTCCTTTCTTTTACTTCCCAAACTCCTAACCTTCCTGGTATGACCTATTGGGGCGTTCTCCATACCCTCCGTAGCCTACTGCAACTCCTTCGTATCTCTCGTAGGCTTCTTCGCTTGCTAGGAGTCGAATCATCTATGGAATGCTCTAAGCTACTGTCCTCGGTACAAGCCGTGCCTCCCCTTTGGAATCTTGGTCCACCGCCTCTGTATCATTCTGTGACTCACATAGTGAAGGAAGATCGTGTTGGGTAACCGTCATAGTGAGAATGCCGTCCCAGACTTGGTGTGTAAGCACAAAAACAAACTTGGAGAGCTCTAGCCTTGGTATGGACTCGAAACCGTTAGGCCTGTATTTGTCCGACAGGACATTTACTCATGAGGCTATTCTGGTATATGAGCGTATGATGGGTTCCTTAGCTGGCTGGAAGCATCCGGCCTCGAAGTCAGAAGTGGATCTAGCTTGGCCGGATCCATTTGGGGTACCGAGTCTGTAGTGATGCTCGATGGGGCTAGCCTCGCGTCAGAGTCTCGCTTGTTCGTGTGAGGTGGATTTGGAGCAGTCTGGTTAATTGCGGTCGTAGTGTTCGGACTTGGGAGGATTGTTACCCTGAACTCCTAATTGACTTATATTAGATGCGAGCCGCCCGGAAGTTCCCTCCAGGTCGATTCAAGGACGGGCAAGGGCTTAGAAACTTTGATTCAATCTAGCTTTCAAAAGGGGACATCCTCGTGTCTACTAAAAAAGTTTGATTACATATCTACAAGCACAACTCACTCCCAAAGAATTTTTTCTAAAAATTCAATTACGCCTACAACTACTGAATACGTGTATTGGGGGGTCTACTGGTCTTATGACCTGTATGAAAAAAATATACCCATTCAGGGCGACAGCAACCTTAGCGGAGGCCTGGGCCCTCAGTGCACTCAGATTTATAACTATCTATCTGGTACAAGCGGTGCGGGTGCACCAGAGAAAGTCGAATTATTTGTTAGACCCCGGTTTCCGTACCACACATCATTAGATCACCGCAGCTAACTAGTTTAGAATCCAGGTCTGCGGCAGCGGACTTAGCCGGAATATTTGGTAGAACTGCATCAGGAAAACTTGACAATCGGTTTAGCTCTCACGTCACCTACCGGATAGCCTGCTCTTTTGCATCGAAAACGGGTTTATTCGGCATAAAAATAAAGTAGAGACCCACCTAGATAAATGATTGTATTTACCATCAAGGCCCTGTAGTATGCATGTATATCCAGGCTTGTGTAATGCCGGGTTCTTGCGGTCAAACCTAGTCTATTCATCAGATCATAGAAGGCCCTCACCGTCTTGTTCATCACACTAGAAATCTTGCAACCTCGGAAGGACGATGATCGGGGAGCCAACTGTAACGTCTACATTTACTAGGCAGTGGGGCTGTGAAGGCAAGGGGCTCCACAGCTCGAAAGAGCGGATCCTCGTGTTGTTGGTGCAGGGGCGAAATATCCAATTCTAATATTCCGCATGAGGCTCCAACTTCTCAGGTTTTGTGAATATATCTCCCAATGATGGTTCTGCGCGCGCAGGACAAACCAACACATCTCCATGTCGATAGGACTATCCAAACGGCTCACAGACAACTACTTACTAGAAGACTACCAAGCAGTCGGCACTATTGGAGTCTCTATACCACCAGTGTCACCATGTCATTCGAACTCCACACGAGCTGTGCAGGAGCTACGGCCGACAGGGCTTTGTGAAGGGTACAGGGACAGAAACCGACTATGACGTTTGTGAAGAGGGCGTTGAAGAACACTGGGGAGAAAGTGCAATTGAGGGGATAATTCTTGTGGTAGAGCGGAGCGTAGTAGTAGATTAGGATAGGTTGGGGGTCCCGGGAGTTGGCTTATTGTATGGCAATCGATAACAAAGTCAAAGCGACCCCAACGCCGGAAAGTTGCCGAAAACATAGAAGGAGTTCTCGTACCCAGACGTTGGGTCTCATTCGTAACAATGCACGCATCAAAATTGATTGACATAATTGTGCGTCAAAGACACTCATTTGCTATAAATTTATCTACCCCTTCTATCTAGATCGATATATCTCATCATGATTCAATTAATTATTCAAATTGATTGTACTCACTCAGGTACCCAGATCTCTGACTGTAAGGTAAGTTTAGCAACGAGATGCATTCTACTGCTGGAAAATGACAGCGGTGAGCCTTGGTAGCAACGTCATTGATTTTACGTCACAGACCTTTTGTGATCACGACACCAATAGCCCTGTACCTAGATTTGAACATGCAAGGATTCTGTCCCGTCGAACTTCAATCTCGAGCCTCTCGAAGCTCATCGAAACCGATGGAGATGCACGGAAAACAACTCATCACAGATTGCACCACCTGAGCAGAACACGTTCCATTCGGACGCGCGGATCATTGGGTTTCCACTGGCCAGTTTGTCAATTGAAAAGGACACATAACCCTGACAGTGGGTGGATACGCAAGACATTTGATACATTGTATAACTACCTACTCCATACTCGAGGGGAGTTCATCTGTTTTCATGACGTTTTGCAGGGGTAGCTCTTATTTCTGTGCTGTAGCCTAGAAGCTTGCATGTTTGGCGGGGCACTCTGCATGAACCTAGTGCGCAAAACACACAACTCAGTTACTGAAGCACGAGAGCACGCAGTTCTGCTATCTACAAAACTTCTAGCCTCGCTCTCCTCGATACATTTTCACTGCCTGGGATCGGCGCTTTCTATTGCGTAAAAGGTACAATTTTTTCTATTGGAGAGAGCTAGTCTGGTTGGGAGAGAGCACGATCTGTGACTATTGACGTGCACCCCTTGGCAGGATTCCTTTCTCTCCAGCGCCAGGATCTACCTCACCTGTACTGCTAAATACAGTCATTGAACCTCAGCGGTGCTCTCGCTCCTGGGCCACCTGCTCAATGCCCCCTGTCTCAATCCCCCTCCCCCTCTTCTCTAGATTCCTTACTCTCCTTCACCTCCTTTCGACAAACACACTCACTCTTCGTCTGTTCGACTCACTGCACCACCTCCGGCGCATCATCTTTCAAGCAGATACCACCGAAGATACTCTTACTCGGAGAACTTCTTTTACTCGTTTCCTATTTCAATCTCTTTCGCGGGGGTCCAGGAGCACTTCCCACCGTTCCCTGCAAGCCGTCCGGATACTGTCTGCAGTCAGCCATAATATTCCTTCACTTCTTAGAGACCACATCTGGTCTCTGCTCAGTTTCTCGACAGGACTGTGTATAGTTTGCGAGGAGCAACGGGAAGCCTTTCATTGCCCCGGAGGCAGTGTTTTCTAGACGCTTTTGTATGTATCTTGAGGTTGAAAAGCTACCCTACGACTCAGTAAGCACCGAAACTAACGAGTGCAGATTTTCACCTCGAAACAAATCACATACTTGCGATGAGCCGATACGGAGTTTATCCTGGCAATACTTCAGCATCGACATCTACGACTGGCGAGACCATCAGTGATAGCGAGGAGGATTCTGGGGGGTTGAAGGAGCAGGAAGAGGACGAAGCAAAGCAAGATTTGGAGCAACATGGGTCAGAAACTCGACTTGCCGATGGAGCAAACCAGCAAGACCCAGATCCTACAACCAGTACTGACGAGTCTACCGCGAGGCAATCCACAACTACTACACCGATTCTTGAATTCCCTTTCCCAGCTGGACCTCTAGACCCGCTTTCGCTTGCGCCTGCGTTGCCGTCCCATTCCGGGGAAGCCCTAACACCACTGGAACGGTTCGCCTTCAACGCCCTAATTGAACACTACTGCGCACAACGGATCAACTCATGCCTATCTGGAAATATTCCACATCATGTACATGAGGAATACACGAGGCAGCTCTACCAGCGTGTCACATCTTCGTTTGGGATGACTGGAGGGTTTGATCGGGACGAGTTCCAGAGTGTGCGGGAGTCGGTGCTGGAGGGGATATCGGCGATCGTGAATAACGAGATGGTCAATGTTGTTCAAGAGGCATCTCTTCAACAAGGACCTATAGCACCTGCAGTAGGATATCCGCACCGAGAACCCGACCTTGGCTGGCTCAGGGTTGGGAATTCAGAAGGGAATGGGGTTGTCAGGAAGGGTACGAGCAGGGCTAATCGTCCAAAGAGCAGTGATAACCTTGCCCCGATCACCTTTGTTCAAGCGAACTCCAGAATAGCAACAGGGCTGGAACGACCAGCTACCAGTGATGGAAGGAAAATTAGTGGCATGCGGGGTACTTCAAGGGTTAGAGAAGGAAGTCACCTGCTCGCCGGAGGACGTCAGGAATTGGTGAGAGCCATGAGTTATGACCACTTGAATCGGGCAGGGGATGGTCCAAAAACACCAACGTTTGCTCCCCCGGGGCTTGCCAGGAGTACTACATCATATACACCAGGCCACAGAACCACAGGGTATCAGACACCGCAGCCAAGAACCTCAACCCCCCATGGCAAAAGCTATCCATTCCGGCTCGGTAGCTGTAGTCCAGCTCCCCCTCTGTCCATTTGGGAACGCAATGCCCCAACAATTCCATCTATGCACCACAGAGCACCGTCCGGCCGTATCCAACCATATATCTCCAATATGCCTGCCATACTAGCTTCTGTTTCGCTACAGCAACAAACTGCCCAAGCGGCTCCAATGGAAAGATCATTGTCTGTGGATAGAGCCTTGTCTTTATTCCATCCACAGCCACAGAATCCAGCTGAGAGGTCCAACGACCAATTAGAGCGGCTCATTACAGGCAAGACCTCGCGATACAAGACTGATTTCACAGAGCTCGCCTTCCTTGGAAAAGGTGGCTTTGCGTCGGTTTACAAGGTTAGGAATACTCTTGATGGGAGGGACTATGCAATCAAGAAAGTTCCAATTAGAGCCAAACACCTGAATGATAAAGGTGATAAACTAGATGTGATTTTTAAGGAGATCAAGACATTGGCAAAGCTGGAGCACGGAAATGTTGTGAGATATTATAGTGCCTGGATTGAGTCAGCAAATGGGCTGTGGGAGAAGCCTGAAAAAAATACTTGGTCAACAGTCGCCCCCGAAGCACGCAGCAAGGCAGCAAGTCCAAGGATAGTTGCTCAGGTAATCACTGAAAATATGAACTTGGGGCACGGTACTACATCGGGCAAGGCTAAAGCGAAGAGTGGCTCGGTGATAACAGACATTCCAGTTCTTGGAGCTGCAGCTTTTATTGACGATGATAAATTGAACGATCCGTTGAGGGTTAACTTTTCCAATACAGCCGATGATGATTCAATGGGAATTCAGTTCGGCGATGATACCAAGGATTCGGATGGCACTCGGAGCCCAACCAAGATTGTCGTGACCGTCCAAGCGGCAGACAGTGACTCGAGTGATCCAGTCTCTAGTCTGGGGGAAGCCGAAGAAGATGGGGATGTGTCGTCAGATATTGAAGTAATCCCTCGACCTGATTTCCCATCAATCGCTACTCAGGTTCCGCTCCCACTCTCGCCGCAGTACCCGCTCGAGTTTCTCCAGCACAGAAGGCAAAGCTTTGTTTCAGATGTCGATAAGGACGGGAATGAGATACAATACGTCGAATCTTTTCCGGGACGCTATTCTTCGCCGAGTGGGAGTGAAGGTGGGCTGGGAGAGGATCCTTCACCCCCACTACCACCGGATAGAGCCCGGGAGGTTAGGGAAGCGCTAAAACGGTTGAAGAAGTTGAGTAAGAAGGAAGGGGCGGGGGATCGTTCGGTTTTTGACGATGAGGATACCAGCGATACTGGAGATGAGGAAGAGAGTGGCGATACGACGAGCGTCAGTATCCGCAACTCGAGTAAGAAGCCTTGTGAGACAGGAAAGGAAAATCTAGACAACAAGCAAATAGATGTACTCCAAGCCGCCAGGATGGCGAAAAAGAAAGCGGATAGGAAAGAAATTTTGACGCTAATGATCATGATGAGCGTGCATCCGTTGACATTGAAGGAGTTTCTGCGATATGAGGGCTCAGAGTCTACCCAGTCTACCCAGCATTCGGCTAAGTACCAGCTTCCTTTACCACCCGGACTAGCGATCCAGATGGAGCATAACCATGACTCGCCAAAGCAGAAGGAGAGGTACTGTTGGCATTTGAAGTGCGCGCTGAAGCTATTCAGGGGAGTGTTGGATGGAGCAGAGTACCTCCACAACAAGGGTATCGTGCACCGAGATCTTAAACCAGGTAATATTTTCTTGAATATTGAGGTACATGATCAGTATGTCAATGGTGCCAAGGATAAGGGACTCGATTGTCGATATTGCGACAAGAGATGTGGAGTGGTCCCGCGAATTGGAGACTTTGGGCTGGTTGCGGAGTTGGTTGATGGAGTGAGGAGGAAGCAAAGTCGAGCTAGGGAGGATGAAGCAGGTGACAAAAACATGCTTAGGGGAAATGTGGTTGGGACAGCATTGTATCGACCACCACCATCGACCGATCAGGATGAGGAAGACGCTGGATCGAGCTCAGACGAGTATCAATTCCGTTTTGCAAATACACCTCTGGATGGGCTAGGGATGGCAGCACGTCGGCGTAGACGCAGGGAGAATATTATCTGTGAAAAGACGGATATATATGCGTTGGGAATTATCTTCTTTGAGTTGCTATATCGATGTGATACTGGGAGTGAGAGGGTGAAGTGTATAATGGATGTGAGGGAAGAGAGAAAGCTGCCGGGGGACTGGAAGGGGAGAGTCTGCCACGAGGGAGGAGTCGGTGAGATGGAGGCGGAGGTGCTGGGTAGGTGTGTCATGGGAATGACAGAGGCAAGGCTGGCCCACAGGTGGGATTTGGGGAGGGTGAGGACCGAGTTGGGGGTGTTGGATGGCTAGGAGTGATTCTTTCCTCCACCGCGATTGACATCACCTTCCTGCTATGGGATGCGGCGTGCCATATCGGGGCTTTCGGAATTTTTTTTGCTCTCAATATAATATCCTCAGGCTTCTTTTTTTTTTGCTCATTGGGTCTTTTAATATTTGCATGGCAATGCTCCACTTATCGGTGTTTGGTTACCTCCTTGTATTTGTTTTGATTTTTGCTGTATATATTTTGCTTGGGCGGGATTGGGCTGGACTTTTCTGAACTGGATATCTCATTATATTTGCTGGGTTATCGGATTGTAGGGAGTTTAAGGAGGATTTTCTGCTCGGGGTTACCATTATGCAAGGAGTGCTGCAATTTGCGTGGCTTGTGTGAGGGGGTAATGTTTACTGGGAATGCGAGCGTTCCTAGCTGTGTATGTTGCTCGAAAGTGGAGTTTGCAATCTTGCTAGAGGGGGCATGAAGGCTTGAATAGTCCCCGAGATTGTGGAGATTGAATTTTGCATTGAATGGCAGGCTGGATAAATATTCATGAGGATAACAGATACTTTACTCAATCAGACTAACTTTACTCCCGCTATGAATCTCGAGTTTAACCCCCCTAAACCTTTTGAATGCCTACTTGCTTGCAGTTTCCTTGTGGAGTGAAAATCCAAGTAGGGCATGAAGTAAAAAAAAACATAAAAGGGAGCAAAAAACTGAATGCGCGCAATGCGAGCGGGGTTTTGCATCAGCGGGGAATCGAACCCCGGTCGAATCGATGGCAACGATTCATCATACCACTGGACCACTGATGCTAATTTGTTGAAACAAAACTCATTTATGTTTCCTATGATTAATTAAAGTAGATGGATGAAGAAGACCAACGGCAGAGACGATTGGATTGATGAATAGAAATGAGAATTTTCTCGGTCATGTCTGGGGGAGTGATTGTGAGGGCAAGCCGCTTGTATATATATGTATGTATTTGTAATTACGTTACGTGAGACGGAGATACAGGATCGATGTTAGGGGTTGTAAGTAAGGTCGGGCGTATGGGATAAAACTGCCTTGATTGTAATAACTACCAGGTAGTTACTTACCCTGAGTTCGAGGGGTTCACTTCTATCATCCATCCTTGGGGATGAACTACTACTCAACTCTATAGCTGGCTAGCTAGTAGGTATTGGCTATACGTGTGGGGTAATTGGGTAATCTTTGTGGTCAGCTCGTACTGTAGGTTTCTAATTTGCTGTACCCGGTTAAGTATTCGGTCCAACAAATATAACTCCTTGGCTTTGTTACATGGAGTTGTAGGTATTTGAAATAATCTTATGTCACCCGCTAAGCACTGGAAACTGCTAGTATAATATTAATAATGTGGTGCTTCTAAAGTACCTGAGGAAGTATTGCATGAAGCCGTTTTGGTGCCATGGGGAAGCCTAAGAGTCACACTTAAGTGCCGGAATGGATACT
>Ga0307511_10004271_pt1 | contig 14589 bp, 20 predicted proteins | sample 13_EM_MG_FD_200266 | JGI IMG/M metagenome (GOLD analysis project Ga0307511, IMG submission 200266) | Populus trichocarpa ectomycorrhiza microbial communities from riparian zone in the Pacific Northwest, United States - 13_EM | ecosystem: Host-associated > Plants > Roots > Unclassified | place... | reverse complement strand
CGGGTTGGTGGGGGATTGTGGGATTGAGGGATTGGGGATGGTTGAGGGTAATGGGGATTGCTAAAGATATAGGTGGATATGATATTGATATCAATGAATCATAACATAAGAACAATCATAGTAGAATTGGGGGATATCGGCCTTCATATATGAATAATTGCAAAATTTGCTTGGGGTGTATAATATATATATATATATATATGTGTGTGTGTGGCATGGTTTGATTCAAAAAAAAGAATAGATATACTTTCTCAAGAGAGGAAATGAAATTACTCACAAGCCTTCTTCTCCGCCAACGTCAACTCGCTCCAATTAGTCTTCATCCTATCCCTCAACTGCATCCACAGCTCTGCTTGCTCCTGTGGGGGCATCCCCTCCCATCTCTTCTCAATATCCACCAACGTCGGGTTCGAGATCGCGTGCGTCGTAGCGCACCTCCTCGCTGCCAAAGACGCAGGGCGTGCAGCAGCAGTAGCAGTAGCACCAGTCTTCAAAAGCGCTGTTCGCAGCATTGTTTTGTTTCGAAACAAATGAAAAGATTTGATGATTGGGCTAACTTTTTTTTTTTTTGGAATTTGTATTTCGGAGAGAGACCTTTCGGGGGTGGTCCGGCGGGCGGAGGGGGGAAGGGGAGTGGGGGGGTTGGTTGTTATTGTGTGGGATACGTTATTCGGGCTGTATCGTATGATGACGGAAGAATCTGGGGAGGGGAATTGCGAACTAAGGGATTTTGCGGTGGGCCGAGACAATGCAATTGTTGATTTTAATTGGATAAGGCAGATTCGCACACAACACGTGATGTGAGGGGGCTACGGTACTTAGGTGCCGGTACACTACCCGGTAGTGGGGTTACTTAGGCGAGATAGGCGAACTCGTAGCACTCGCCGAACGGCTAAACAGTTCGCTACGATGGCTTGGCGCACTACACCTGTCTACATAGTTCAGGGTAACGACAGCATACGCAACCACATAGAAGAGAGTCTCGAGATTCCTTCGTACCGACCCAGTGTTAGCCACTACGAGCCACTTCACGCCAGCCAACAATGACAAAAAACAATGAAGATGGAACCTTGCATATGCATGTGCCCTCACAGCCATCATGTTGAAATACGGCATGGAGTCCCTGTGGGGATATGAGGTTATGGGTATAAATGAATGAGTGGAGTGCTTGGTTATGCGTATATAATAGGTGAGCTTGTATTGGTTTGCTATAATTACTGAATTCTTGCTCCTACTCAATAATCATATCTAGATACGGGGCTAAATCCAGCCCTTATATATCCCTTGCTCTTGCCAATTGTGCCCCCTTTTGGGATTATCGACTCCCTGTGTCCTTTTTAACCTGTTTTGGGCACTAGATGTGAAGGCAGTTCTTTTGCAACCCAATCCTAACCGTCTCCGTCAAAATATACTCGAGCCTAGTCAAGAACATTCCAAAGAATCTCTACTCGAACCGGGTGATGAAAACAAGTCCACCTAAGTGGCCGACTGTTGGGAGGCGGAAGAAAGAAACGTTGCAGAGATTACAAAGATGGTATTGTAGCGGTGATGGGTAGGGCACTATGTTTCCCCCGCTAATGGGGCGAATCGAAAGAAATTTGAATCCTTCCCCCCCCTATCTATGGACAGCCGTGTAGACAGCTCCCTAGACCGCAGGCTAGTTGATAATCAGCTTCTATCTTTGTTTATCAGGAGGAAGAAACTAATCCCACTCGGCTGTGTTATCATTTGGGCCAATGCGTACAGTCCCTCGCTCCTGCTGCCCAATCCTTTTGAATTCAATCAGAGCAATAATGCTACTTTGGAGGCATCGAAAGACATGTTTAACTCTCCCTGCAGTGCTTATGCTACCTTTCACCATGAGCTCTGGCTCTCCCCGCACCGTATACTGGGACCGGGACACTCTTTGGTAGTCTAATTTGGAGACATAAATCTTTATTTTGAGCCTAGAAGTTCTCAGGAACTGAATGGAGCATCCTACCCTCTCCGGGCTCATGGCCTGTTAGAGATCTTGATACCTGTCCTCCACGCCTAGGTACTAGATAAACTATTTTCCAAGACAGCTAGATCGACTTTGTATCGATGAATAAGCTTCAATATCACAAATTCTGCTTGGCCGAGTGTCTCAATCATTTGTGTCAGCTGCTTCTCCAGCCCCTCCCCTGATAAATTCGAAGTCCATTGGGCTTACCTACATCCGTATCCCCTGGGAGGTGCTGGGGCATCGGCGTCAGGCCAGGGGAATGGTTCAGCTCCTCCTGGGCTACACCTAAGCTCGCCACTGTCGGACTGCATGAGTAGGGTAAGTTTGGGAGGGAAACTGGGGTTCGGTATTTCAGACATGATCAGGGGCCCTGGAGCCATGCCCATAGAGCAGTCGTCAGTGAAACCAGAGTCCGGGAGAAATTAGATTACTACTTGTCAAGAGATGTAAGTGCGCCTAGACACTCAAGTATATCTTGTGGCACGGCCGACCCTCCTGATAACTAGTGCTCAGGCACAGCTTTGATTGATCTCCCTACTGTCAGCAATCTCTATCAAGCCTCCCTTACACTTTAGGTTACTTAATTAAGTAGTACACCTGTTTAAAATGAAGTTACCCTCAACTCCAGCTCTCTGCAGGATTCTCCTCATTCGAGACTACCATCTTGGTTCTATTCATGGGTCTAACTTAGTGCTTCTGATGGCTGCCCTTCTTTCATTCCCCGTCTATGGATAACAGCTGCCTAATTGTGCAGCACATGTAAGTGAGTTTGCCTTATGAATGTTCAGTTGCTGAAGGAGCGCTAATATGGCGCCACGTATGAATATGCTCGCTATTTCTGCACCTAGGTAAGTTGTATATAGTGCGCCATCTTCAACCGTTAACCCAAGCCACATGACAGCGGACTAGGCATATGATGATTCAGTGAAACCGGTTGTCATTCCTTGGAGGAGGGTCGTGCCAACTTGAGATTCAAATATCTGACAGAAAGCAACCAAGCTGGGTTCTACAGATTTTCCCTAAGCGCTTGTTTCAGGATAACCAGTCCAGGCATTGATTACAAATTATTTAAGTAGGCACAGACGACTCGATACCGGTATATGCACACCCTATCTGGCGCTCAAATGTAGCTACCGTACCTATGACGTCGATTGTAACGTACAAATAGTCTACATACAATTACACACCACTCACCGAGACTACCACTCACGTGATGCCAAGCAATTCTTTTTCCAATTCACCTTAGTCTGGTACCGGATGACTTCAAATCGGGTGCTTATCTTTTATCATCAAAGCTAAGACTTGCAACCACCTGACATTGACATCTGGCCCAATCTTTTTGTGTATGGCCCCTAAACCGGCAGAGATATTCAACCTCCGGGCCGGAATATGTTGAAAACTACTTTACCCTAATAATAGTATTGGTTTGGCAATGTTTATAAACAGACTTCCGCCGCTGTCCGTATGAGGATGCCTCTGACGATTGTCTCAACTTCTCTACTTCCCGTTCTGTCGGACGATCTGCATCGGCGTGCATCTGAGTCAATGCGTGTGCGGAGGATCACCCCACCTTCAATGCCCCACCATGCAACAGCACATCTCGCCGTGCACAAGCTCATCGGTTCAATCGGCGCATATCAGGCATGAAGTTTGGACGGCGAAATATTGTTACAGTTATTAAGCTATGATCCATGGTCAATTGGGGGTTGACTAGATACCCATGATCGGACAATAAGCCGGCAGAAAACTGCGACAGAAAAATTCCTCCAAGGCTGAATTATGTAAAAGCATTCCAAGAAGGTGAGCAACGTGCTCCCGTAATTGGACAAAACAATAATCTCGACGTCACTTGGCCGTGTGAAATTATCCGTCTTATCAGTGAGTCGATGCTTTTGGAGCAGATATCAGTCGTCTGATCTGTGGATTGCCGCCCTGGAGACGTTATGCCGGACTTGACGAGGGTCAACTATTGACATCCTGATATTATATGTGATCGGAGGAATACACAATGCTTGGGTCGGATTCAAAAGCGGACGACGCCATGTCTTATGCTTATTTCACGTTTGTGCATTTGACGGCGACTTATTCAGGTTTTGCTTTCCCCGGGGCCAACCTCAATCCTTTCCCTACTAAAATAGGTAAAACGTTAGCCCGTGCCATGAGATGAGCGAATATCCAAGCCTGATAATCTTCCATGTCTCATGGACTGGGAAAGTCCCAAAAAACAGCAAGTTCTATCTAAGTAGGTAATGAGATAGTTTACTTGTAATGAGATAAATCTATAGTCACTTCAGGTATACGTATAGAAGTAATCGGCTCTAACTATGGTGAGATGGAGCAATAGGCCTAAATAATTCCGATCCGAGATGAAATTACCGAGAGGAACCGTGGTTAAGCTGTCAGAGCAGCATGTGGTGGGGTAGGATGGGCACAGAATGGAAGAAGCCTATGGAAGACAGCTTTGCTTGTTTGTAGCCAGGAATCGGATCATAGAGTTCCTATTGAAAAGCTAAGCCAAGCGAACTTAGCGTGAAGTTTTATGTCCAGCGGTCCGTAGTGCAACCTTTCCAAGTACGGTAGTTCATACGCAATTGCTACTACACCAACAAAATTGTATGCCCCTCTTCCCCCTCCTTTTGGCCCATTCTTAAATACCATCCCTAGTTCCCCTCTTTCTCACTCCATTCCACCAGACAACCACCCACACGCAAAAACTCCAACCACCGTAAGGCCTTCTACTCTATTGCACTGAAGCACTGGCATCACTATTATACTCATCCGAGCCAGAGGCATTTATTGGGCTAGCTAACTGCAGCTCTACAGACAGAACCAAACAGAACAAACAGAACCAAATACATCAATCAAAATGGTCGTCAAAGTCGGAATCAAGTGAGTTTCACTATCACCTCCAAGATTAATATCATTCTGACACATCGTCTCTCCAGCGGTTTCGGACGTATTGGACGTATTGTCCTCCGCAATGCGTAAGTCGAGCTCCAGTAGCATATCCATCTTTAATATTCAGCCAGGCTGACAGCTGTCCACAGCATTGAGCATGATGACATCAATGTCGTTGCTATTAACGACCCTTTCATTGAGCCCAAGTACGCTGTAAGTACCTGCCTTCAACGAGCTGCCCCACCACATTATTTCTCACAGTACTGCACATTATAGGTCTACATGTTGAAGTACGACTCCTCCCACGGCAACTTCAAGGGTGAAATCTCCCTTGATAGTGAGAACAACCTCGTCGTCAACGGCAAGACCATCAAGGTGTACCAGGAGCGTGATCCTGCTAACATCCCATGGGCCAAGGCTGGTGCTGAGTACATTGTTGAGTCTACTGGTGTCTTCACCACCCTCGACAAGGCCTCCGCTCACTTGAAGGGTGGTGCTAAGAAAGTGTAAGTGTTCTTTTCATAATCTTGGAAAACTAGAGCTAACTGGTGCTAGCATCATTACTGCTCCCTCTGGTATGGAAAATTGCCTGTCAAACAGCTTCTTTCCCACTTACTAACTATCCCATAGCCGATGCTCCTATGTTTGTCATGGGTGTCAACAACGAGAAGTACAGCAAGGACATCAACATTCTCTCCAACGCCTCTTGCACCACCAACTGCTTGGCTCCTTTGGCCAAAGTCATTGACGACAACGTAGGTCCCATCTTCTTTCGAGCTTTTGCTGATGGAAGGGAAGTAGTGAGCTAATGAGAGCGTAGTTCGGTATCGTTGAGGGTCTCATGACTACTGTCCACTCCTTCACTGCCACCCAAAAGACCGTTGACGGTCCATCCGCCAAGGACTGGCGCGGAGGTCGTACTGCCTCCACAAACATCATCCCAAGCAGCACTGGTGCCGCTAAGGCTGTTGGAAAAGTCATCCCTCACCTCAACGGAAAGCTCACCGGAATGGCTTTCCGTGTCCCAACCCAGAACGTCTCTGTCGTCGACCTCACTGTCCGCATCGAGAAGGGTGCCACCTACGAAGAGATCAAGGAAGCCATCAAGAAGGCTTCTGAGGGTCCTATGAAGGGTAAGCTTCCAGTAACTGCATAACTTGAACAGTTTCTGACTTTCACAGGTGTCCTCGCATACTCTGAGGAAGAGCTCGTCTCCACCGACTTGAACGGCAACACCCACTCCTCCATCTTTGACGCCAAGGCTGGTATCGCTTTAAACGCCAACTATGTCAAGCTCATCTCCTGGTACGATAACGAGTGGGGTTACTCCAGGCGCGTGCTCGACCTTATCTCGTACATCTCCAAGGTTGACAGCAAGTAAATGTATTTTGTTTTTAAGTTCATGGAAAAGTGTTTGGGTTGGGATGGTCTGCTTCTTTGTTAAATCGCTGAAATCTCTACTTTGAAGCTCTGCTGGTAATGCAAATCTGTAATTATATATAGAAGGTTGGGGGTAGTCTGGCGTAACCTGACTAGGGAAATGGGTTCGTTTTCGAACGGGATCTAGACAGCCTGGTGGGCACAGGAATTGAATTGATCTCCCAGAGACACGAATGATGCTCGTACCATGTAAAGTGAGTGTCTCCATAGCGGCTTCCAACTACACCCCAACGAGTAGGTATGACTCTTTAGCAGCAGTCCTACCAGTGGTACATGTAAAATCCCCTACAGGTGCTGCAACCAGATTGATATAGAATGATGAAAGGGTCTCATTTAATACTGACTGATCTAGGTGCCTAGATAGCATAAAACCATCAAGTGTCAGGTTCAGCTCAGGGTAACAACCATGCTTCGAAACTCCCTTCCGAAACATGAACAAGTATAGGAGATAATTGGAATACCTGGTGCCCTACCGCGACTTTGCTTAATGAAATAATCTCAACTCGGAAAATAGATTGATTCTGTATAAGTGTGCTTCGAGGTCGACGCCGTAGTCACCATTTGTTAGTATGGAGTAGGCTCGCGAATCGTCAGTAAGAGTTAGCCTCTCCAGCTCGTTGCCCATTACCTGGTGACATGCGAGACAATAGCAATTCAAAATCCCGCCCATAACCATAACTTATCCCCAAGTATTTGCACAAGTACAGAAGAGGGTTTTATACCCCATCAGCAACATTGACAGATACACACCAGTGAGACCGAGGCTTGAAGAATGTACAGGCTTTGAAGCATACATCTCTATAGGTGTTGGTGTTGGGGTAACCTGGTTGCGCATTTCGTTATAATCACATACAGTTATGTTAGTCTGGTTGCATATGTATGTGACTATCCAGATATCTACTTAGATGGGGGAGTTTTTTTAAAAACGCCTAGACGACAAACTTGGACCAAGAGGCAGACAATTGGATTTATCTAAGGGGAAGAGCCGAGTAAGCTGGCAAGCATAGTAAAGCAGGAACAGGAGGAATAAGAGGAGTTAGGTTCTGTGGTGTACAGGTATGAAAGTAACCGATTGTGTTTTAATGGTTTCCTTCTTTGACGGTTTCTTGCTCTTTCTTTTTATTGCTTGTAGGTTTTTTATTACTTATGGGTGTATGGGATTAACATTTCTACATAGTATTTCATTATTTAAATAAAGCGGAGGGTCCCTCGACAAAGAGCGCGTGGAGCGACTGAGCAGCCGTGGTTTTACTCCAAGGTACAAATCATGCCTCAACAACCCAACTCTACATTTTTCATGAATCATGAAAAACAATAATACTACTAGATCTCAAGACATCAGAAGATCTTTCCATTACTGCTGTACTATTACTATGACACAAACTCATCTTGTATGATACAACCTTCGTAATCCTGAACATAAGCCAAACGATATGAAGAATATCACAAACGCCAATATAAAACGATGAAAGCTATAACTACGGCCTGTATGCCAATATTGCGCAAATGCTGCCTCCCTCCACCTCCCCTCTCTCGCTATCCTACCCTCACCCGCTTCATAGATGACCTCGCTACTCGTGAAAGAAGCCATTCTCCCCGTCTTCCTCGGTTTTTGTATTACCTTGTTCGTAGCCTCCCCTGACGTCGAGATGTTATCAAAGTAGCTTAGGGAATCGCGGATCTTCTGCTCCTCCTCCTCCTCTACTCTCTCCTTTCGCTCTTCAGATTTCTGCTTCTTCCCTCCTCCTGCCTTCTTCTTCGCTCCCTTCTTCTTCGCTCCTTCTTTAACACCACTTTATCACGCTTGGGGTTCCTTGCCGTATCCATGTCCGCACCTTCTCCAGCCCCTTCGAAGGCAACCTGGGCGAGTAGCTTGCCATCCTATAGCGAGGGACACTTGATCCTCTCTTCAAGCCACCCCGCTACCTTGTCGAACTCTTCCCGAAGCATATCTGCAATACAATGGCTCGTCGCTTGTTTCAGGCCCCCATACTTTTTCCGCAGCTTCTTCTGCTGCCATACGTTGTGGTCGCGACTACAATAAACCAGGGAGTTCTGCATGTTCATATTGACCGTAAGTAACCAACCTGAGCAGCGGGGGGATTCCAATAACCAGGAACATACCTCCCAATACCATTCAGCAAGACCATCACCTTGCACTGGGGGCACCACTGCTCGTAAATCGACATCACCGTAGAATAGGAGCAATCCGGCAACGATATTCCGACACTCGGCTAGGAGGGAGATATTAGCTTTAATGACAGAAGGTGCGATTGCCTTTCAAAGCGCCTACCTCGAGCACCCATCAGGTATGTGACGCCACCAGCTGCTTTTCCAATGCCGATAATAATGACCTTCTTTGCATCAGATAGCCCGATGTAATTATCCCATATATAACAACACAGCTGCTGGGCATGTGTTTGGACATCGAATGGCTCCTGGGAGGAATCAGTTGGATAAATTCAGGGGGGAAAGAAAATACACTGGAGACTTACACCCAACCCACTCAGATGTTGGGGGACGTTGGCATCGATGACTCCACAACCCTTTGCTATTGCCCAGTCGAGGTATGCGGATCCGGAATCAAGCTGTACCAGGTTAGCATAGAAATCCTAAATAAGTAATTATTGAGGCACACTCACGAGGAAGGCATCATGCAAATTGATGAATCTATCATCACTTGGTTGAGCCGACACTTGTGGACTAGGTAGGTTAGTATCCAATTGGAAGATTCAGGGTAATCGCGTTCACATACGGATCATGTATTACAAGGATTAATGTTTCTTTCTCCTGGTAGTCAGGACTGTAGCAGGTTAGCAGATTACGGTGAACGCCAATTGAATGATATACATACCTAGCCAAGACCTGGTCCTCAAAGGATTTCGATTGACGCTCCTTGGCACGCATAACGGCGAGTTCATACATGCTGTGCTTGTCTGCGAGAGTTTTTGATTGGTATATACGGATGACATCTAGATTTGTAGCTTGTCAGTTTTCATAAATTACTAAAAATTGAGAAAATAGGAGACCTACCATGCAGCCTTGACTGATCCATTGTCTTAGACCGCACAAGTTCTGCTTGCCATTAGCGGTGAGCATCAAGCCAGTGAATTATTGGCCTACCTGGGAGCAGTGTTTTTATCGACATGCTACTCCAGTACTTTGCCTGGTACAGCATGACCTGTTGGCATGTCTCCACAGCTGCATTTGAGGGGAATGTGGATTTCAGCACTCCGGGTGGCTCTCCGAGAAGGACTTTTGTAACTGCAAGTGCTGAATGTGCGATGGCCAATAAATTATATCCTCCCTGAAGCACATGTGAGTATTAACTTAGAAAAAGCTGACATGGCAATACTACCTCCAGACAGACCACAATTTTTCCGTTTGCTAGCGTTTTAAGCATAGCTGTCATATGTGCATAGCCTGGTGGTGTCACGTAACACCCACCAATGCTATCGCCAGCCGCAGCGTCAAACCCAGCAGACACTGGATATATGCTGATGATTTAGTAATTACCTCCGGGGACTGTTGTGCGTTTACATACCGATAACTAAATCTGGCTGGAACTCCATCGCTATAGGCATGACGATCCGTTGGAAGACATAAATGTAATCCCCGTCCCCCATGGCCCCCACACTCCAGGGTATATTGACATTTCTACTACCTTAGTGAACTGGCCAGTAGCTTTTGGATGGAGAATAAAACCCACTTTCCCTCGCCTGCACCTTCTCCACATTTGTCAACATTTCCTGCTGTACCTGGCGGGTAGAATGTCCCATTGGAATAGCGATGTATGGATATGTATAATACATCTGGATTGTTGTAAAATGCCGACTGTGTCCCATTCCCATGGTGCACATCCCTGTATAAGGTAGGATAAGCAGCAATCTCCAATACATCAATCCAAAATGTGCCTACCAATCTAATATCAAAACCTTCTTGACCTTCTCTGGGTAGTTCTTTAGCATGACCTTAGTGGCCACTGCAACATTGTTGAACAAACAAAATCCCATAGCATTGCATGGCTCCGCATGATGCCCGGGAGGCCTTATAACTGCGATTGCATTCTTCAAAGTCCCTTCCACGACATGCCGGCAGGCCTCAATAGCTCCACCACAAGACAGCTTTCCGCAAAAAAACGACTCATTATTAAAATAAACCGAGTCTCCATCTCTGGTGTGGTCCTGCAGTTCCCGAAGTGGCATCCCTACGAACCGAATAAGCCAAATTTCAGATATCTAGCAGTGAGCTACTCACTGGATGTACTCTCTATGAACTTCCAATGAGCTTCACTATGAACCAAGCAGGCCTCTGCTTTAGTTACCTCCCGAGCTCTGAATTTCGCTAATACGGGCTGTACACGCAGCTGCTCTGACATCACATCATCTTCGTCGTCTATTAAACCATCCTCCGCAAGTGCCTTGTAGATAAAATATATACGTCGTGGATCCTCCGGGTGCATATCCCCTTCATCGACTGTAGCATGGTATCGCATTCGTACATCGTAACAGAGCCCAGTTTTCTTGCTCGTATACAGTAGCGAGTTAGGCTTGTATTGCGTCTTTTTCTTGGTGACCTCTTTAATCTGCCCAGCATTGAGTGAAACATATCCTCCTGCATCTGACCTAGACTGTTGGTTCACATTCCCCGCCCTCTCCGTAAGCTTGTTGTTGCCTCTGGCCGAATTCGAATTGGATCCATTAGCACTTGTTGGCGGCCTCTCTGTACTTGTTGGGGCGTTTGGAGCATCGGGAAGGACTGTGTCCATGCTGTACGGCATATTAAGTTTGTTTCCCAGACACAAGGAACAATCGTGTTGGATATCGCTGGATAGCCAGTATGGGACTAGATAAGTAGACTACGGTGGTGGACGTGAATTGGTAAGGCTTGTATGTATGGTTTGAGGCTCAGTGGTACGAGATCAGCTCGGGAATGGTTTGGCGGGTAGTCTGGTAATCTGGTTGGCGTAGTCTGGCTTTGAAAGGGTCTGCGAAGGCGGAAGTCGTAGAGCTTTTAGCGAGGGTCACAACAACCTAGTTCGTTGCGAATTCGTTGCCATAGGATACGTGACTGTGGTTGCATAATCTCCCATCGAGAACTGGTCTGGTTGCATAACCCGCCACGGCTATGTACGCTATATATGCAAGGGCTTCAAAAAATAAAGAATACCGCCAGCTATCTAAGGTAGAAACGGGAACGATTTCCATCAATATGGCTTGACCTTTAGTTACAACTGTCTAATGCAAGATGAACCAAACTCCGTTCAGAGGGCTCTCCCAACAGCACCGAGTCCATTGATCCTGTCCATCTCTGCATCCATCCTTGCTGCATCAGATTTCCGATAGCATGGAGACTTACATACATACGTCATATCTACAGTCCCCTCCTATGCAAATGGGCTAGCTATACACTTTAGGTAAATATCCCCAGCATCAGCAAAGCTTTTCAAACTACAGAGCCAATACCCATTTTTACAGAGATTTCACCCTGGGTAAGTATATACTGTATATATATGTAGAACGCACATTTGGGTTTATGGATGGATCCTTTCACTTTTATGTCTATCGATAAGTGCAACCAAACTAGATAGCTGCCAACCAGACTACACTCCAGCCGTGAGACCAATAAAGGCGTAGTGCCAACCTAATGAGCTCGTCGTAGAGCCTTATGGACGCCACTTTCATCGGTGGGTGCAGGACGTTTTGCTGAAGGTTTCAAGGTGCAAGCAGGGAACGAAATCCGACTCTCCAGTGACTGGAGCTTCGAAGATGCTTCTCTGTATTCAGCCTCAGAAGGATTGGGTTCGGCCTTGTGGGGGAACTCGATTCTCTCCTCGAGTGGTCGTCCTCTTAACCCGTTAACGAGGGAAGAGGTGAGGATATCTTTTCGAGATTGAACTTCTCGGGGTACTTCTTTATTGACCGGATGGGAGAACTGTTCAGCCACCTTTGCCAACGTCGCTTCTGCAATGCGGACTCCACACTCGATTAAGGCTGCAGACCTCGGATCGATAGCTGCCTGACGACGAAGACGTTTAGCACGGCGTTGGCGTTGGTTAGCCAGCGTGAAGATACACCTTAAGGTGGAGGAGGATGAAGGTGAGAGCTTTAGTAAAGTGAAGAGGAGGGCACAAGAGAGTGCTTAATTGTATACGTATATTACGATAGGGGCGATACTGCTGGTGATCTTACGATCGCTGCAGACAGCTAGATACCACCGATAAAGTATTGGTGAATCTTTAATTGCCAGGTGTTTACTGTCCACCATGCCTGCCAAGAACCATTTCCTGCTGTTCTTCATGCATGTAAGTAGTACTTTAGAAATTATTGCAACACTCCCGCCGTGAGAACCAATAAATAACTTCGCCTCCATCTTAGCCCCCTAGATTATACTACTACTTACAGTACCTATATAGTCTTCCCATATGTAGCCTCAAGTATCGTAAATGCATCCTGCTAAGTATCTCGCACTTGCATAATCTTTTGCTATCCAGCTTGCTCATGTCGTCTATTGGTAGAAAATATATCAGTGAACCCAATGTCATTATTTAAATTATTTAAAACCTGGTAGTGCTTGCGAAAGATAGGGTCTATGCACTCTACAGTATGTGCCGCCTAACTCTGTGAGGGAAAGTGTGCCTTTTACCCTGAGCAAAAACAAATCTACATACAGGTACCGGTAGTCTGGTTAGCTACAGGGCCAAATGGATCTCAAGCTCAGCTGTTGCAAAACATCATAAGAAAGGTCGCAAGTCCCCGAGGATGCGGTAAAACTACGGACCAGGCAGGCGTATTAGGAAGACGAAAGTGCACGCATAAGACCATGCCACCCGATTCTTGGACGAACTTCGACTTTGACGAGGACCCGACGGATTTCGAAGGACTGTCGCCTCTGCCGTATGGAGAGAAAGTGGGGCATCAGCACCCGTCCGGGGCGGCGAGTTTGGCGCATGGGACGAGTGCGGCGGGGGCAAGGGCATTTACGACGCAGTTGATTGCGTTTTATTTTAGGGTTCCGGTATGGAAGGAGAACTTTTACCTCTAGACGAGAGTAGGATTGGAGTAGGGCCAGTGGGCTGACTGGTTGGGAGTGTAGGTTAAGGCATTTTTCAAAATGAGGGTGGATTATATGGTATGGTAGTTACCTTTTACTTTGAATTCCTGGGGTCAGTAGGGCGGACGTAGGGCTCTGGGCTCATGTGTGGGGTACTCAACCAATGGGTCCGGGAGGTTACAGCGTTACGGGGCTACTAGGAAGGCAGGAAGAATAAATGGGCTGATATTTATACCCATAGCAAGTCGCCCGGGCAATAAATCCTCGAGTCCAAGCCAACGAACGATGGTCACTACGGTTATCCACCCCGGGGCTCCTCGTTCACGCAGTAAAGCATTACGGGTGGAAATTCATACCTAACCAGGGTACCTATCTATACCTATGCTCTATCCTCACAGCAGAGAGAGGGGCTCGGCGCTGACATTCGTTTGGCTGGACAGTTCTACCTCCATTAATAGCGAATGCTAGGTTGGTTTTGTCATGTGGTGCGAGGTAGCTGAATGTGGTGGACTGACGGGTGAATATAGCGTTGGAGCGGTTTTGTACGTTTCTCCAAGGGCCATGTAGTGGATAAGAGAGGGAGGGGCCAAGGGCTAACGAACCCGAGTTTGGTGGATGAAGGTATACCTCGTATCTGAAGATGCTGGGAGTGTTTCATGAACCTTCGGGGATAGGACTCAAGAGGGTTTTTCCACCACCGGCATTTGCGGATACGTTTGCGGCGGGGATGGTAGCGGGGGGCATACAGTCTTTAGTGAGCATACCCCCAGAACCCCAACGATGCCGAAAAGCGATGGGTGGTGTAGTGATGAGTGATGTAGTGATAGACCTAGGGAGACTGATTCGGGTAAATCGATCATGGGACGAAAATAGGTAGCCGCCCCACTCGACGCCTTACAAACCCGCTTCGACGTGAACGAAATGCTCGAAGGCCGACATCGTAGTATATGGCGGTATGCTGCGCACAAACTACAAGAAATCGGGATTCGGGGTGTCTTTGCCGGGTATGGGTTCAGTTTAGCAAAAGTACTCCCTCCCATAACCTTCCCCCCCCCCCCCGTGCACACTAGCTTAATCTCAAATCCATAGGAATCCCTCGGCTATGGCATTTTCTTCTCCTCCTTCGAATACGTCAAACAACAACTCTACTACACCTACCTAACGCACTACTACGGACGGCGTCGCTTCCTAGAATCCCTCCGGCTACCCCTCCA
>Ga0307511_10004270_pt1 | contig 14589 bp, 7 predicted proteins | sample 13_EM_MG_FD_200266 | JGI IMG/M metagenome (GOLD analysis project Ga0307511, IMG submission 200266) | Populus trichocarpa ectomycorrhiza microbial communities from riparian zone in the Pacific Northwest, United States - 13_EM | ecosystem: Host-associated > Plants > Roots > Unclassified | place... | reverse complement strand
GACATATTTTGTATGAGGTTGTCATTGTCTCAAACAAACATTACACCATTTAGTTTGTACTTGATTTTACAAACTTTTATTTTTTTATCATATAATTTAGTTAAAATAGTTTTTAAAAAATAAAGTTCTTAAACGCAGTGGAATTTATCACCCAGATCGTGAATTTAATAGGTTAATCACAAAGCTCAGATTAAACCAACATGTTATCGTCTCAATATTAAAAAAAAAATTATCTTGAATTTTTTAAGAAGTCAAACAATATTTTTACCTATTATTCGGGTTTTTTTTTTTAGCTAAGTTGTTGATTTGTTAAATTAAATTTAATATCAATATTAAATAATTTTTTATTATATTAACATTTGTTTTATCTTAAAAACTGTTTTGCAGCAGAGCCCTGTAAAGTGGTATAAAATTATAATAATCGAAAGTACAGTCAAGCATGGTTGTCAATATATATATATAATATATTTGTATGAGCTAGGTAGCGGACTTAATCACGAAAATCAAATTAAATATTTAGGATTATGAGCTCCAATGAATTGAGTATACATGGAGCCCACTAGTGAATCAACTTAACCAGGTGGTCGGCTCCACACATGCCATTTTGAACAAGAAGACATACCCTAATGTATTTATGTACGTATTTACGTGTACATATGCAATATAAAAGATGAGTTTTTGACCAACCAAACGGCAAGTCTAGCTAGGTTGGAGTAAAAAGGAGGACTAAATTCTTTGCATCTAGCTTAGACATGGTCGATAATGTTGGTGCTGGTGCTTCAAGTGACGACGGCGGCGTCAAGCTGGAGCAAGACAGGTTGTTGCCTATAGCCAACGTTGGACGGATCATGAAGCAAATTCTGCCGGCTAACGCGAAAATCTCCAAAGAAGCCAAGGAAACGATGCAAGAATGTGCTTCAGAGTTTATTAGCTTTGTCACCGGTGAAGCATCCGAGAAGTGTAGAAAGGAAAGGCGCAAAACCGTGAATGGAGATGATGTCTGCTGGGCTATGGGAGCCCTAGGTTTTGATGACTACGCCGGGCCACTAAGAAGGTATCTTCAGAGATATAGAGAGATAGAAGGAGATAGAGCTAATCAAGAGAAGCCTGCTAACACTAATAATACTAGTATTGCTGATCAAGAAAAAGAAGCACCACCGTCCTCCTCCTCGTCATATAGAAATAATCAAGGAATCAGGATGTAGTTCATGAATTCCAGCTCTATTCAAGTTTGATATGATGTGGGATATTCGTGAATCGGTGCACTACAAAGTCATTTAAGGTTCTAGATCGATCGGGAGTAGACATGGATATTTTTAGCTTAATTTACAATGATTATAGTCTTAATTAGGTGGGAAGATTATTGTGGGTTTTTTCCTTTATTCATATACACATGGCTAGCTACTTTGTTGTCTTTTGATTAGATTTATCTTCATATCTCAGCATAATATTCCATGAATTGAAAGAAACTTTAGCTTGTGTGGGTAGGGATAAAGGTAGATCAATATTTTGATCGAATTGATTTTGCTATTGAGTCGGGGAATGTAAACATTGCTGCCATATGCTTATATTCTGATTGATCTTGGTCTGGAAAGTGGTTAGAGTTGGGTTTTTGCTCTACCTGATCAGTTTTCAACAAGTATGAGGTCAGTTTATAACACAAGCATGCTTAATTTTCATCAGAAAACATGAATGATAATTTCATCTTTTTTTTTCGTTGTTAATTTTCTTATACTAGTTTCATTATATTAGTTCGGAATAATATATAACTATTTCTGAAAACTCACATAATCATTTAAATTTTTAAATTGAGATGGTTCTTAGATATCAGTTATTAGATACCAGTTTATTTTTTTTATGTATTTGATTATTGAGTTAGTAAACTACTAAGAACTCATATAATTAACAGCTTAAATTTTTGAATTGAAATAATTATTTGATATCAATTATTAGGTAATAGCTTTTCTGATGTATTTAATTATTGGATTTAGCTGATATTGCAGTTCTTTTTTTTTTTTTATGAATAATGATTCCTTATCTTATCTTGTTGATTTTGATGAATTACTGTAGTTCATTCATTTGAATTTCATCTCTGATCTCATTGCTTGGAACATAATTACAACTAGTTCTAACATCAAGTATATCATCATCATTCAAACATGTGTTAGAGAATAATATAAATTATATATTGGGATCTCACTTAATAGCTTAAACTTTTAGGTTGAATTGGTTCTTTGAAATTGTATCAGAGCCTTGATGACTAAACAGTCACGAGTTCGAATCTCATCATCCTCATTTATTTGATAAAAAATTAAGCATAATGTAATATGGGTCCGTGCAAGTTTCAAGCCCAAAAAGTTTTCACTTGAGGCGATGTGTTAGAGAATAATATAAATCATATATTGGAATCTCACCTCATAGCTTAAGTTAATTTTTATATTAAATTGATTCTTTGAAAACATGCGGCTATCAGCCATTGTCCAAGGTTTTACTTATTTTCTTTTCATACACAGAGGTCTACATCTAAATATACATGTAGTATCTATTCCAGTAGAAGTTGAAAATGGGTTAAAGTAAATGCCTAGGGTTAGGGTTTCTTACCAGCAATTTTTGGGGAGTGAGGGACCACGTACTGTAAAGCAATTAGAGATGATCGTGTTTGTTGAGAAAACCGTAAGAAATCTGGAGCATGTTGACACTCAATGTATCCAATGAATTGAGTCATGCTCTAATGAATATACATGGGGAGACAAAGCTAGCACTAGAGGGTTGCTAATTAAAGACAAATTTAGTTATGTGGATATATATATAACCAATATAGGAATGGTAATTTCGTTCTCAAATTTTTAGAGATCGTCCCATTGAAGAACAGGAAGGAGGACCATGATTGTTAATTTTTATTTTTATTTTTATTTTTTATTGTGGTGAAAAGGATAATCAACGATACTGGATTGAGTGGATTTTTTTTGTTCTATATTTGTCTGGCAGTATATATGTATTGCAATCTATCAATGCAGAAGAAACTAAGAGAAATTAAAGAAAGGAAAGGAAAGAAATGGAAAGAGGTGAATTTTATTTTCCTTTGGCTCAAATTAGAGGGGGGAAATTAAGTTTTGATCATTGTTTGAATATATAGATGGAAAAAACAAACAAAAATATTATATTTTTTATTGTATTTTTTTTAATTTACGTGGGTGTCCGGGTCAGATTGTTCGCACCTCGACTAATTCCACGGGTCCTAAAGTTAACGACCATGTAAGCCTCTAGTGACCCTGAGAAAACTCGAACTCGTGATCATTGGAGAGTAAATTCAAGATCTGACCAGTTAAGCTTCCCCTCAGATTTTTATTATATTTTCCTTACACAAGAAGTGTTGATCAGATATTATTTTTTTTTTTAAAAAAAAACAGAAGTTTAGCTAGGGTATTTTTTGGAAGATATTTTGGGGAAAATAGTGTCAATTTTTTATTTTTTTTCCCTTGCTTTCCTCTCCATTTTAGCAGAAATGTTTTATGAACAAAAAGTAAACTGAGAGGTTTGATTTCCCCTCTAATTTCCCTGTCGATCCATTTCATTCCTTTCTATTTCTAGTTTTACAATCCAAACAAAAGAAATGAATTAATTATCTCTTCTTACATTATAATTTCATTTTCATTCCCTTTCCTCAAAATATATATATACCTCTTAGATCTTTCCTTTTCATCTTCTTTTCCATTCCCTCCTTACTGACCAATCAACCACTGTCCAGCAAATAGGTTACCATCGTCGTTTCCCATTTTCATCACTCTTGAGCAATACTATCCATGATCGTCCTCTTAAAATCTTCGAAAAAGTAATAGTGAAAGATAATCCCGTATAGAAGCTTGCAATGAGGGGATCATAATGAAGTATAATTACTCATAAGATGTGTGAAGAGGAATATCATTTGCGGTCAAGAGTGTACACATAAAAAATGAGTGAAGTCCGAACCTTCATTTAGCAAGGAAAATAAAATAAATAATAGAAGTTCCTAGTTTATATGATACCAATCAAATTAAGTCTGAATTTTGCTTTAAAATACCTACCGACCAGTTTCGAGATCATACATATTTTTTAAATTATATATTGGATCGAGTTAAAATATTACAGGCACTACCATATTTAATAGTTTTACCAACGAAAATTTTGTCGGTATTTACACTAGCAATCCGTCTGTATTTATGTTACCGACGGACTCACGAACATAAATAGTTTGTCGGAAAAACTCTCATTATTAATTTATGGATTATCGGTGAGTCATTTGGTAATAACTATACCGATAAATTTACAAACGTACAAAGCACGCCAAAAAACTTTACCCGTTTTATTCCATTGATATCTCCATCGGTAAATTTAACATATCATCGATAGGAAAACCATGTGTAATGTCATCGATATTTTTATTTGTTTGTCGGTATATCCACCGATAAATATAACATATCACCAACATAATACCATCTGTAATTTCGTTGGCGAGTTAACAATAGCAGTGACATTTACAGTAATTCTTCAACACTCTTTGGAATATACCAACGAAATTGTTCCGTTAGTAACGTAATATTTTAAAAATATTTTCTTAAAAAAATAGTGAACAGAAGTACAAAATAATTAAAATAAAATAAATTAATATGAAAATCAAATATTTATTACAAATTTAAACATTTGTACATGTAAATACAATAAATCTAAAATAGAGGCAGTGCTTAAGGAGAAAAAGGAGAAGGCTGGTCGTTGTTGGGACCGTGGGGCCAAATCTATGATGTCATCTCCATTAACAATCGACAAAGTTCTTCATAATCAGCAGTGAATCGTTCACATTTACGAGTAGGATGAGTTGTTCGAGCCTATACTCATTGGTCTAACATCGCCGTGAATTATGGAGTTTGAATGCTCGAAATTGATTGCGAGCATCCAACGATAGAAGCACCACGGGTCGTCCGCAAGTTTTTGGTTGTAGTGTTCAAGATTATGTACACCCAATTTCTATCAAATCCACCAGACGATCATGTCTCCAATAACAAATCTGAATCAAGATCTGGATAGGTCGAAGGATTGTCCCCGTATCTCTTCTTCAATAGGTTATCATATGTATCCTGGAAAGAAAAAATAAATTCATCTATTCAAGGAAATAATAACTTAAGAAAAAAAAGGTTGAAAACCAACATACCATAAAGTGCCGAGCTCGGTTGCATCCCTTTTTGGTGGTCATCACTCCACACATGCATTTCAATAAAAAGCTCCACTGGGCTTCGATCCCATCCAAGAACTATAGCCTGCAAGAAAAAAAATATTATCAGTTCAATATATTTATAAAAAGCAACTAATAAAAAATGGATGTAATGAAAAATATCCTACCATCCGCTTCACATGCAAAACGAATAGAACGGAGTCATCGGTATGTGAGGTAACTGAACCATGAACATGCCGATTCTGATTTTTCACATTGGACTATGACACTTATGTAAAATGCATGGACATCACGTGTCAAATGTATTCTACCCAAACAACCTCTAAGACGTACAATGGTTTGAAATCCTTCCAAACTATCACATCATTCTAGTCTGGTAGCTATTTTTTTTTTCACATATGTTCTTGCTTTCTTTGGCGCCTCGTACCAAAAATTACGCAACCTATGTGGCACAAATTAATTATTTATTAGTAAATGAAATATAAAATTTTAATCTTTGGAATAAAAAAAACTATCATGAATTTGATGTTACCTAATTACAACGTGATTCTCCTAAATTATCCTCGCAACATTATTATCAACTCTCTCCCATTCAAATTTTCCCTTGAAGTGTTATTGATGGCTTTCACAAAAATTTATGAATAGTTGAGAAAAAAGTCAACAGTCAAAGGAACATTAATTATCAGCGCATTAATAAGTGAACAATTTTCATAGTCTCTGGAATATACAGATGAACAAATTATATATGTATACCCATATGTAATGCACATTGTGAATAATATCAGGGAGAAGGGGAACAATTCTCATGGTCTTTAGAATATACCGACAAATATATTATGTCGATATTTCCATCTGTGTAAAATAGTATCTGATGTCAAATTGTATCTATATTCCTTATCTATCTATCTTGCAAATATTAAAATTCACTGTTGCACACATAATTTATAACATTAGTTCACATCACAGTAATAAAATAAATATTTCTTTGTCATTCAATAATAAATTAACATCATTATCATTACATTGAAGTGAATTCTGTCTATAAATATTACATTATAGTTTATAGCATACACTTTAGTGTTGTGCAACTTAATCAAAATTGGCTTCTTCTTCGTCAATTGACTCGTCCTCATCTCTATCGCAATCTTCTACGTTGATTTCATTGCTATCATTTTCATCGACTTATGTCTGTCTACTGGAGCTCAAAACATCATTCAACTTCTCAGCGTCAACATCAATAAAAAAATATTATTGGTTATGCCAAAATCTGAATTTTCTTCTAAGTCATTAGATGGAGCAACTCGATATGGATCAACTAATTCACCAAGTTCAAAGATAACATTTCTCATAGTTAATTTATCGTTACCATCTTGAACAACCTCAACATGACCCCTGGGTTTGGTTTTCGCTACGAATAACCAATCAACTCTTGAACGATCCCTTCTAAGGGAACAAGTGTATGTGTAATAAACTTGTTGGTATTGCTTGGCGAAAATAAAGACATCGTCGACATTGCAGAGTTTAGCCTTTGAATTAATTTCGACCAAACCATGATGGGGATCTACTCTGATACCTCTGTCAGTGGTGTCATACCAATAGTATTTTTATAAAAATACTTTATTCTGCTCATTATGATATTGCAATCTAATAATCTTTTTCAACTTCTCATAGTAGTCAACTTCAAACTCATTACAAGTCGATCCTTTAACACAAACTACATTGTTATATGTCTTTCTACTCTTATTCTTCAATATGAAACATATATCCATTGATGAAATACTCATTTTAGCACTTCACCTTTCTTTTATGATCCAGACTTAGTAAAGACAAAGTAACACTAGCATTCACTCTCAATTGATAAACCTGGTACATAAAGTACAACCATGAACAGTTAACGAGAAATGTGTAATGAAATTAAGTATCTCGAGAGATAATAATAATAATAATAATAATTAAATAGTAGTTACATGTATTTTAAACCACATGGAAAATTGTTTATCTTGTAATCGAAAGATTTGGGATCTAGTCACCTGTGAGTTTTAGGACAGTAAATATTGACAATGTTGCATATGAAGAATTCAACAATGTATCAATTTATGATATTATAAGAGATAAATTGTTTGAAAATAACATGATGCGATCCAACCATCAAAGGATCCATTGGATGTTCTAATTGGTACAGTTACTAGGCTTAGGGCTAAAAAGTTAAAAGAAGCTTTCAATGGACTTCTTCAAGAGACATGGCTAAAGTGGACTTCAAGAGGATTTGTAATAACAAAGAGTAAGCCTTGATTAATCTGATTCATGTTCAAGAGAGGCTTGTTAGTGAAACCAAGACCATTACACAAGGATTTGGAGAAGAAGACTACATTCGAACAATTTGACCTTTTGTTACTCTTTTGGTCATAACTGGAGCTACAGATCGAATTTTGATTTTATTCCAGTTGGGCTAGAAACTAGACTTTCATACCTTTCCAACGGTATATGGAAAGCCTTTTAATTCATTAATAAGAGAGAGAACCATCCATTTTAAGTTGGGCTTTTGCTGCTGCTAAACAAAATATGGAAACAACGAACTTGTCTTATTTAATTAGTTGAGCTATCAAACTTTATTTATTTTGAGAGGAAACATTTTATTTGGGTCTTAAACTTGTTTATTTTGTTTATTTTAATTAGTTTGGGCTAGTTTTAGCTTAGGTTGATTATTCTTTAAATTGGGCATATGTGAGACCCATTAGGGAAACTAGGGTTTTGGCTTAGAGTTTAAATACTCTTTAGCAATAATTTTAAGGCAGACTTTTGATGATATGTTTAGCATTGTAGCCAACTTTTTGGTTGCTCAATCTTGGTTCTTGATTGAACTTTCAACTCTTTAAAGAATTGATCATTCTTTATTGTGAATTTGTACTTCCTTTGCTCGTCTCTAGGTGTAGGCGTTGTGATCGAGTTGGTTTATAGTCTTGTTGCCTTGGAGCAAGTCTTCCATTATGATAAGCTCATTCAAATCTCAACAAACTTAGATTAGATTGATCTTGGGGTCATGAATTCCATTAAATTCCGCTAGGGTTCGCATCATAACGATATGTTAAGTAGTATACTTATTGAATAAAAAGTATCAGTTCATCGCAGTTAAATAATACATAATTATATATTTGTCTAAATTCTATTTATGACAAATATCTTTCCATCACAATATTTTTTGGTACGGGTTGTTTAGGATGAGAGAATATTGACAAGCTCCCACATGAAGGCACTTCCCTACCATCGTCATGCCTTGAAACGCAGTTGATTCTCGTTCTCAATTGAGGCTCTAAATAGTACGAGATCAATGTTGAGATATCTTAAACAATATAGGCCTTACATATCAAAGCCTCAACATGCGCCTTGTTTTTTACTTTTCTCTTAAGGTTGAAGAAGTACCTGTATGGAATTAAATGAATGTTTTAAAATATACAAAGAAAGACAATAAAATTTTAATTATGATGCATGTGCAATCCCTAACCTCTCGAATGGATACATCCATTTATATTGGATCGGGCCTCCAACTTTTGTGTCAAACAATAAATGCATGGGTAGATACTCCATCGAGTAAAAAAACAATAGAGGGAATATCATCTCAAGTTTACATATTATCTGGATGATATTCATTTCAAGCATCTCCATGTGTTGTGTCTGCAACTTGTTGGAACATATATCTCTAAAGAAGTGACTGATCTTTATGAGTGCATCTCATATCATTTTTTACAATAAATCCCGGTAAGCTAATGGAATGAGTGTTTACATAAATATATGGTAGTCATGACTTTTCATTCCATACAATCTACAATCCTCCAAATCCACCAACCTTGATATGTTAGAGGCATGTCCATCAGGAAATCACAGACTTTTAAGTCATTATTAGACAAGTAACTGTGCATTCTTGTCTAAGGCAAAGTTGGCTTTTGGCTTTGCGACCCGTGACCCAACATAAACCAACTCTATATTTTTATAGTGACAAAATAAAGCTATATACATTCTAGACTTGATGTTATCCTTTGTCTTCCCCTTCACTTCCATAACGTGTTGAAAATGTTATCAAACATATTCTTTTTTTATGTGCAAGACATCAAGGTTATGACGGAGGAGATTGGTCTTCCAATAAAGAAGTTTCTATAAAATAATTCGCTTTACCCAATTATGGATAAAACTAAAACTAGGAAACTTCTGCTTACTAGATTGAAAACCAAACACAATGTCACCATACTCCGATACCACGTCATATAATTCTTCACCTGAAAAAAATGGCGGTGCAACATCCCTTTCAACTCTGCCAACAAAGAAGTCCTTTCTGTTCTTTCTAAAATTATGATCTGTTGGCAAGAACTGCTGGTGGTAGTAAAAAAAGATGATTTACCACCGTTTGTTAGTGTGAATGCCTTGTTATTTTCCATACAATATGGACATGCTAGTTTTACATGTGTGCTCCAACCAGAAACTATTCTATAAGCTAGAAAATCATTGATAGTCCACATCAAAGCTGCCTTCATTATAAAATTTTGTTTTCTTGATACATCATAAGTTAAAGCCTCAGATGACCACAACTGCTTCAACTCATCAATCAATAGTCGAAGACAAACATCTATATTCTAACCTAGACTATTAAGACCAGGTATGATTGTAGATAAAAACATGAACTTCGACCTCATACACATTCTTGATGGCAAGTTATAAACCATGAGTATCACCGGCCAACAAGAATAAGGAGCAACAAATGATCCGAATGGATTAAATCCGTCTATACATAACCCAAGACACATGTTCCTTATCTCCATTGAAAATTAAGAATGCATATTGTTAAAGTGTTTCCAGACTTCACCACCGGAAGGGTACACCATCACTTCATCCACCACATCATGTGATTGGTGTCATGTCATGTTCCTAGTAGTCTTTAGTGACTGGAATAACCTCTGCAGTCTAGGTGTGATTGGAAAGTATCTAAGTTTTCTGTGTGTGACAAGAGTCCTTCCCTTGCTAGTCATGGGTTTATAGCAAGAATGCCCACATGTTCTACACTTGGTCAACTCTGCATTTTCAAGGTAGTACAATATGCATAAATTTAGACAAGTGTCAATTCAATTTTTTGGTATCCTATACTGAGGGGTTTCATCATGGACTTAGCAGCATAGAAGTTCTCTTTCAATCTGTTCATTTCAAATAAAATGTTTCTTACTCATTCAATAATTTTGTCATAACCGGCACCACTTAACTCATGATTTGACTTGATGGTGAACACTTGTATGTGCCGATAATTTACTGTGATTTGTCCAACCATCCCATAATGGTTCGTCAAAATCTTTCAAAAGATAAAAAAAACTTGGCCACGTCTACAATAGGTTCTTCATCTATGATTGGACGTTGGTCGGCATGACCCTGATTCATTCTCATCACATCCATCACCATATTCCTATAAGGATTACTATTGTTATCTATAACTCTATGCACGTTGCTAGAACTAGAGGTTAACACAACCATCTTTTCTACTATCGTATTATGAGGAACATATGGTTCTTTGTATGTATACCAATACAGATATTTCTCCAGAAACTCTTTTTATAGAAGATGCATTGTTACAACATCTGGAGCGATAAACTTTTTATTTTTACACCTTTTGAATAGACATCTAATACCCCTTCCACTAATATTTCTCGGATTAGATAGTGCATAATTAACAAAATCCTGAACTCCATTACAATAAATTTGCAAAAAAATTGATTTAACTCAAACTTATTAAATCTATTTTAATTGTACTCTTAATTTATTATCATTTATCTACATACATTCAAATTTGTATACATTTATAAAAAATTTCAGCTCGACAATAAAATTGATAAAATATAAAACAGACCCATTAAATTAATAAGCTATTATATATTTCATATCAAAGCATCTAAGTCAAAAATTTGATATAGGTTTCATCAATTTACATAGAAATACAATTTTACAAAATCTAAAACAAACCCTAACTTGTACAAATCATAAATCCACTTAACAAATTTGTATGAGAAAAAAACTATAAAACAAGTAAACACCCAAACAAAATACATATACTACAAAATATACGAAAAAAAATTAACATTTTAAAATTGAGTTCAAATAAAAAAAACCGTACATTTGTTTGCTTAAAGTGGAGAATCCTCAATAAAATTTAAATCAGAGCAAAAATACTGATAAACTGAGTGTTGTGATGGCCGAATTTGTTGTGAGAGTTTGAGTTGTGTTGAGATTGGGGAAGGGGTGGCTTTTTGTTGCAGAAAAAAATACATAAGGAAAAAGGAGAAATGGGGGAAGGGGAGAGGAGAGTCGATCGTCAGGTTATAAATTAAATATCACCGACGACATTATTGATAAGATTATTCCATCAATAACTCCATTGGTCATTCTATCGGTAAAAATGTCACGTCACAATATGATTTTCCTTTTTGAATCCGACTGTAATACCCTCCATAATTCCCAAGGTATATACCGAGGAAATTTTTCCATTGAGTTAATTTTATTGGTAATGTCGTCTGTAAAAGTTACATGTCATTATACTTTTTGGATTTTTTTCATACCTTATTTCCCACTACAATTCCTTTGGTATCTATCGATAGAATTTTTTTGTTGGTGTTTATCAATGAATACAGGGATGTAAGATTTTGTTAGTGAAGGTCATCACTATATACCAATAAAACATTATGTCAGTGTTTTCATTTGTATTTGTCAATTTTCTAGTTATGAGGGAGATACTAGGCATATGAAACTATATTATGGTAAAATTTCAGGTTAATCGTAGTTCAAGAACATATTATTTAAATTGGTTAAAGTTGTTACTGTTTTGACAAATTAGTGGACAAGTGTTCTTTCTTGGCTATTTTAGCCCAATTAGTCCATACCTATAATGGATTAATTTTGGACGTCAAAGAGAAATTAAATCAGACTTATTTAGGCCCTAAACTTGTGCATATGCTTGGGCTATAAGGGTTCCTAATGTGGCTTGGATTTGATATGATGGCATCCAAGGGGATCTTTCTCTTGGGTTTATTTTCTTTATTTTATAGGTATTCCTAGTGCATCAAGAAGACTAAGAGGAGGTAATATAAGAAAGGAAATTATAGCAATCAAAAAAAAGTTTCCTAGTTGAACTTCTAAACTAAAAGTTTTGGCCAAAACACCACTTAGAAGAGTTTGGAAATTTCAGCTACATAGAGGAATTCTAGCATGGAGATTTTGTTTTTATTATCCTATTTTATTTATTTGATTTTTAACAATTATTTTTAATTTGGGTTTGTTATAGACCATTAAAATTTATTTAGGGGTTTATTTTATTATTGGACTTATGTTAGTTGATTTGTAGTTTAGGTCCATTGGCTTGCAACCTAAAAGAAACTTATTAGGATTATTTAAAGGAGACTATATAATGTTTTTGGAGCTGTAAACTTTGGCAGCTTGGTGATAATAAACATGCATTTCTTTCATTTAATTGTTTATGGTATAACATCCTTTTTTTTTGTAAATCTGACTTATTGAAGATTAACTGGGTTTATGACGCCATTCACATACTCCGGGTTATAAGGTATATGGTTATCTCTGGATCCAAGTTTATTCCAATACCTTTTGTTCATAGATACAAGGTTTCCTCTAGATCAGGGTTCTATCAAACCTGGTTTTCTGTTTCTTGGGTTGTATTTCAAGTTGGGGGTTACTTGATCATGTGATCAAGATGTCTGTACCATTATAAGCCTACTTCATGTTGTGGGTTGCATCCAAATTTCCTTTTGAACATGATAAAAAAATATCTAGGTCATGGATAACTATTTGACATTGTTATTAAACCTGACATATGAGGTCAACCTTGAAACCTCCCGATTTGATTCTTTGTCTTGTTCGAGTTTAAAATTAAACCATGTAGAAGTTATCCTGACATGACTTTAGTTGACTTGGTCGGTCCAAAGGTAGCCCATCTAACTTGTAAAAAAAGTATGAGGATGGAATTAAAAAGAAGAAAAAAGATGAAATTGACAACAAAAAAAACCTCTTGACCTAATTATTTGTCTAACCCGGGTTTAAAATTAAATTGTGCAATAGTTGCTTCAACATAATCCATCTAACTTGACAGGACCAAAAGCAATTCAGACAACTATTAAAAGTCTAATAGTGAAATTGAGAAAAAGAAAGTATGAAATTTTGAAAGATAAAAAAGGGGAGGAAATTAAAAAAAAAGGTAGTGGAATTGAAAAAAAAAAGAAAACAAAGAATTGAATTGTTCATATGAACATTAAAAACTCCAGAAAGAAGTCCACTTCTTTTAGTATAAGAAGGTAATCATTAAAACATTTAGAATTAGAGTTACCTTGAAATTCAAGGATAAGAATTAATAAATTTGATAGTTAAATTTGAGTTTTATTAAAAAAAATAAAAAGAAACTTAAGTTTTATAATAGGTAGTTTGTTCTTAATATTTTATATTGTTTTGATTTCTTTTTTTTTTAATCAAATATAAGAAATTTTATAGATAAAAAATAAAACATAGCTGGAGACTAGCAAGTCAACTGTACAGGAATTTACATTCAGAGAAAGGGAACAGACTCCCTTGAGTTAAGGGAACAGACTCCCTGAAATAAAACCTTAAACTAGCTAGCAAACTAACTAGCAGGCAAGAACCAGCACAGCGGGAAAAGCTACCTGCATCCAGGAATGCTTGAGAACTAGAGAAGAACCTAAAAAGCCTGCAAGAGACTAAACATCAACAGAGGCTCTGACTAGAGCACCAGCAGAGCAGACAACCCAGAAAACATCAAATAGAGACCGGCTGGAAGCAAACCAGCAACAGTAGGCACCCACCAAACATGAAAACCCAGCAACAATTGCATCCAGTAACACTTGGCTACTAGAAAGGAACCCAAAATGCTAGCAAGAGGAGAGCTAGCAACAACAACTTTAGGCATAAAACAGGCACAGTGACACGACCAAAAGATTGATGTCTTCTCCCAAGTGGAGGAGTGTCGAAGTAATAAATAACCCGGCAAGATCGGGGTCGAACCACAGGGAGGTTAATTGTATAAATTATAAACAACAACAACAACAACAAGTTAAAGAAAGCTTTGAGATGTGATATTGATGTAAGGATTAAACAATGATAAAATAATTGTCAAGGTTAGAGGATCCACTAATGGTATTTCAAACAAGTATAGTATAAACTCTTTTTATTACTCAACTGGAAACCACACACAAAGGAGGTTCAATCGGATTATAAATTGTTAACATGATTACATTAGTTATCTTATTCGAATAATGCTAATACTTGTAAATGTTGTCAGGCATTCATGATTATAACTTATGTTAACAACAAATCAAGTTCCTTTCATA
>Ga0307511_10004269_pt1 | contig 14590 bp, 18 predicted proteins | sample 13_EM_MG_FD_200266 | JGI IMG/M metagenome (GOLD analysis project Ga0307511, IMG submission 200266) | Populus trichocarpa ectomycorrhiza microbial communities from riparian zone in the Pacific Northwest, United States - 13_EM | ecosystem: Host-associated > Plants > Roots > Unclassified | place... | reverse complement strand
ACTTACCTCCAAGATCTGGAGTATAGAGAAGAAATATTTCTTCAGCCAGTCTTCGAAGTACCATGCGAGTAAATGCTGGTCCGTCACTTTCGGGTGCAACAATGGTTGATCGAGAAAGTATCTGCAGAGCGACACCGTTCAAGAGGAATTCACAAGCGCCATCGTACAACTCACCTCAACTTCCGATCCGGTGCGCCCCCTCCTGCCCACCAATCGACGATACATCGCAGAGCCTTCAAGCTCTCCTCCCTGCCACCCTTTCCCTTACCACGCTCTGCCATATTCTTCAGACTCTCCAAAGACTTGACGTTATGAACGGGACTTCCTTGAACCAACAGAGTCATGGCGCTCAGCCGATCGGATAACGTTCCAGAATGCAACACTTTCTGCAAGAACTGGCTGTCGGAAGCAGAACCCGTAGAAACCCCAGAAGCGGTATAATTCTGACTGTCGCTGGTGTGCAGTGATGTCGCTTTTGAAAGGAGCGAAGATGTTTGCGTTGGAGTGGGCGTGGGGAGGTTTGTGATAGCAGGGAGCGGAGGGATCACAGAGAACCATTGGGAAGTCGGGGGAAAGACGAACTTTGTGGAGGACCTGGGCTGGGTGGATTTCGAAGATGGGACTTCGGTGTCCTTCTCCGTCTCCTTGGAGCCCTTCTTCGGGAACTTTGCGCCCTTGTCGGAGGATTTCTTCTCCTTAGGTTTTGATTTCTCGGTAGGCGGGAGCGTAGCGTCCTCCTTCGCCTTTCCACCGCGTTTTTTCTTTGAAGGACCAGCGTGCAGGTCCTTCAAAAACGCCGAGACATCTGTAACGAGAGCTGGCTGTTTGAACAAGCCTGAGAACGAAAAACGATCATCGAGATGAATTCAAGCAGCACGCGCTCACGTCGTTAGTTTCGTGAGCCTCCGTCACGAGGTTCTCCTCATCGCCAGAATCCTCGACCGTTTTGGCTTTCGCAGCAGGTTTCTTTTGGTGCGAAGGTTTGGCCGAGGAACCTTGTTTTTGATTTCGGAAACGAGCCATAACCTTCAGATCCAGACGAGAAATTTATGCTCGAGGCGGATCGAAGGTCGATTCCCACGGTTGCTACGCCTCCCAGAGCGTTCAATCAACCCTCTTTTGTCCGGCGTCGCGGATCGCTTCCTCCCCTCCAGAAATTACAGGCAGGGAAGCACCAGCCACTCCCCCGAGACTACCGGGCGTTATGAAATTGCACACATACAAACATTACGGATAGGTGGGTTCCCACCATCGGTTTCCTGGGAGTTTGTGGGAAACATGCAAGAAACCAGTGTCCGGTGACCTATTGGAATCCCCCCGCTCCCGAAAGAACGGGGCGACCATGGAATCCGCTAGGTAATAACCGGAAATATCGGTGATTCCACTCGCCCTCCAAATGAGGTATCACAGTTCCTGGATTCATCTCTCCGGGCTTGACTGATCGTTACAGCGGGGTGTCCGCAGGGAGGGGAAGATATTTCCCACCACTGAGAATTCGCTGACGCCTATGCCTATCACGGAACCTCCAAAATGGCGCGCAAGTCCGCCACGCTCCCGCGACCGGCCGGTAATAGAAACGGAGCCGTGGAACGACTCGAAGCATGGACTGTAAGTAAACGGCCCAGCACAAAAAACGACAGCACCGGTAGAAAGCCCAGTTGGTAGACGACGGGTGAGGAAGGGGTCGTCGAAAATAGAAATACGAGGGGGATAATTCCCTTATCCCGATATACCCCATATTGGCTCCGGTGTCCCAAAAGTTGCGGCCCCTGTCACATCCTTCATTTAGACGCTTTCATTCGCGGGCGGCTGCCGGATCCCGAGATTGTGCGAGGATTCCATGTAGGGGTTCCGCATACGCTGGTCAATTCCAGAAGACCTTGCTAGTATGCATAGGAGAAGTGCCCTCGTCGCATCTCCCGGCTGCTATTTTTCCAAACGCGGCCTAGCCTTGTTCAGAGAATACGCATGTGTACGTACACCTACAGAAACTTGACTGTACACGGAGGTATGTATGGATCACGAAATGAATTCCACCTGACAGTGCTCGAATGGATCTTTGCCTTCGAGGTTCATAGTGGGTGACTGGATATATCCATAAAGATCACAAGGTAGAAAGGTGCCAGTTGCCATTCTCGCTGTCTGTGACCCGACAGAGCGGTTGGGGTCCCACCGCCTTCCTTAAGTGTCCACAAACATTCTTCGTGCTTGCGCTCACGTGGTTACAAGCGTATGGGCAGTCACCCAGTCTTCCTATCGACAACAGACCGCAACCACAACGGGGGGTTTCCTTCGATCACGGTCAGGGGATCATCCAATTTCGCGTGTCTCGGGCATAAGCATCAAGGCAGCTGACGACTAGCCAGTCGATCAGGACGGTGTTGACAACGTTGCTACTTGATTACTCGTACTCATGATATTTCAAGACGTATGGTTCGGTCCTAAACTCACAACCCCGTTTCTCGCACAGTTGGTTACCTTGGCATCGACTCAGGTTCCCCACCAAACGCAACCCGGCGTGACTAGATAGTTCCTGACAAGAATCAGCCGAGGGCCTCGTTCAACGGAACGGCGCGCGTAGGCTACTTTAAATTGATGGAAACATTACACGAGCTCTCAGTAGGTACAATTGATGAGGAATGCCAAGCGAAAGGGAAAGGAGCCAAGGAGAATGAAGACTAAGTGGAAGTAAGGCAGCGATGTTAGGGCGGTCGAAAGTGGGTGGCGTACCGTCGAGGTGGCGGGGGAAATGATGCAGGGGGGAATATAATTAAGGGATGACAGAGAATGAAAGGGGACCGAAACAAGGAGGTTCCGAATTGAGGCGAGTGGTTCCAGTAGTGCGGGATGAACGAAGGCGGATGAGGTGTAGTTGGACAGGGAGTGAGACGTCAGTCGTGTGGGGATGGAGAGAACGTGGAGATTGAGCGGTGCAAAGAAATTGCGAATGCCAGGTGATGTATGAGGGTTGCGAGAATAATGAAAGAGATAGAGATAGCGATACTCGTGGGCAAGGCACGCCAGTCACCTTCTACCACCTCGGATGAGGAGGTACAAGGGGAGCCCCACCAACTGCGAGAATGTTGGGTGAATGTTCGCCGATTGCAGCGGATCCAAAAGGGGAGATGAGCGGTGCAGATTGAACGAAAGATGGTTCTATGACTGATGCACAACAGGATTGTGTTACGGGGGAGGGGATGAAATATGAGCTGCGTTGATCGCAGCAGATCGGTTTGGATGAGTGCAGCGGTATGAAATGCAAAGGAAACGACCCCAGATATCGGGGTGGCACAAGGTGTCCTAGTATTGTCCACGGAGTCTCCCTAGGTATCTCTGTGGGAGGAAGGGGTGCACGGATAAGCGAGGTGGAGGGTATCAACAAATCACAAAGAAGGCCGCCCTGGCATAACTGTGCGCCAAATGAACGGGGATGTGACATGTGAACTCTAAGGGTGGTGGACGATCACGTCTGAACCCAGGCGAGGGAACCAGCTACCGGGTATGTCCCGCCTCCGTGGGTGGTGGCCTCACGTTCCAACTGGCGTAAGGGGGAGCCGAGGACCCGTGATGAGAGGGCATGTGGCCAGACGAAGGCATGGAGTGCCTCACGCGTGGTGGGATGGGTGGACCCCTCGATTGACCGTGTTGCGGCACGTTGTGGTCGGAAGGGGTTGCCGTACGTCTTACATCCCGGCCCCGAATGACATCCTCCTTTCGGATGACGCCGTCGATCCCGAGGTAGCCAATACCCTTACCAAACTCTTTGACCATCGCCTTGCCCATCAAGGAGACCCACCCCAGGCCTTCGCCGATTTGGCTCTGTCCGGGCCAGTACAATTCGCCCTCGTCATCTTCGATATCAGGTTCGTGTTCTTCATCCGCCGAAAGGCCACTCCCCGAGATTCGTGCCCACGTCGTTGGAAAGTGCCTCATCAAAATGGGGATACTGAGGTACTGAGAGGCGAGGTGTGAACACCACTGGGCTGCATGGATCGCCAAGTTCTGGTTCCTGAACGCGGCGATGGTCTCGGGCTGGAGCATGAGAGGGAAAACAGTGGGAATCTGGTTTGATGGATGTGTTGACGAGGGTTGAGGGGTGTTTGGAGTTAGTTGGGAAGGGACGGAGCTTGGGGGTTGCGACTGATTCGGGGGGCTAGGGTTCACGGGAGACCGATTTGCCATAGTGGGAGTAGAATTGACGCTGCTGGCGCTTGCTGGTGACGGCAGCATTGTCGGTGTATTCACGGATCCCGAACCGTGTTTTTGGGAAACGGCAGCCTGCGCAAGGGCGTCGACCGCAGCCTGTTGTTGCCGTTCTATCTCACGGTAGAGGCGAGTGGATGTCGATTCAAGACCTTCCTTGCCTGAACCATCCTTCCCCCTTCGGTCGAGGCAGGCATAAACAAATTTGCGATAGTTGATATAGGCCTCGATCATGTACCTGATGCAGAGTTAGGTTGCGCGGATACGGTGGGAGTGTTTCAGACATACACCAAACCAAGGAACGCCTTCTCCTGCTCGCCTTGCGTGTCTTCCGACGACCACTTGGATTTACACCAGGCGAGAAATTCGCTGATGTTACCCCACGTGTCGGAAACGCAATCGTTGTGGAAGTACTCGTTACTCCATATTGAGTAAGCGAATGAAACTAGGGCGTCTACGAGCTCCAGCCTCGCGATCAGGTTCCCGTTCTTGTGGTATGGAGAACCGACAGGAGGGGGATTCGCCAAAGGTCGATGATGCCGATGGTTAGGTGGATATGTAGACCAGAAGCGAGCGTCCCCGGAGTATTTGAGGATTTTTCCATATGCATGATACTTCTCTTTGGTCTCTATGGCACGCACTGCATCGCCTCGGCCCCTGCGCGGTCGGCGGACTGGTACCGTTGCCGATGAAGCTGCTTGAGGGATGGCTATTGGCGGTTGGATCGGTTCCGCGGGTGATGAACTAGGGTGGTCTTCCCAGAGTTCGCCATCTTCTGTAGGCTCGGTCTTGAGTGGCCGGGGCGGAAGCGTACGGGGTCTCTTGGGCTTTTCTGAATCGGAGGTGGCGGGTAGTTTCCGTTTATTGGGGGGAGATGGGGAGGGGGAGCGAGACAAGGGTGGCGAGATGGGGAGCTCAGGCGGGAGTGGAGCCGAGAGAGTGCCGAGGATCTGGAGGTGTTGGCTGATGTTAGGCAGGGAAGATTCTGGGTGGACTGAATGGGCTACCTGAAGATTCCGTACTAGCTGATCTCTTGTGAATTTACTGGGTGGAAGGGGGATGTCAGCCATGGTGGGGGGGGAGAAGGGAGGACCGAGCATGTGAGAAGAATGGGGGTTACCGTTTCTTAGGGATGGTGGAGGATGCACCAGCCGTCGAAGAAAGAGTGGCGGACATCGCTCACGACGGGCGAGAACGAGAGCGTGTTTGTGAGGGAGATGGTGGTGGTAGACGGCTGAGTGGGCAGGGAATATGGTAAACTGACAATGGGCAATGTTCTCATCTCTTCGGAAGCTAATCCGGCCGTCAAACACCGGTTTATTGGAAATTTATTATTATTCCTTTTGTTTTATCCCGGCTTTCCCTCGTTTATCCCTAATCCCCTTGTATTGTCCACCGACAGAAACATGGTCTAACCCGGCCAACGGTGGTGGGTGGCGAGGCAGACGTCCTGAAACCGAGGCGGCCATGGCTCTCGAGCGAGACACAAACGCGCGGCGCCAATTTGATGCACGACTGATCTCCCCATGACCCGCCGAAAATAACACCATCGCAGGGCAACAGCAGTCTCGGGGGGACCGTCCCCCTATCCCGGGACGGCCTACCTGCAACCTCTAGCCTCCCCGCGTCTGACGCTGGGGTTACAAAATGTAAGTTGCGGACGGAGGGAACGCAATCAGACGCATGAAACTCCATGGGGCTAGCGAATTTACAACCCAAACGCCGGAGAAACTTAGGGTGTAGGTTTGTGCGCAAATGTTTGGAATGACGGACAGGATTGATCATTTAAAGACACCGTCAGCTCGCTGCAGCCAGCATGTGGATGTCTCCCCACCCGCGTGACGCGAGGGAGAACGAATCCGGAAATTCTATCCTCCCCCGGTAACCCTCGCCGATGTCCGCCTCGACTTGTCATCTCATACGTACAGTCGAGAGTACATGTAAAACGCATGGGGCCATTCAGATAAAGTATCGGCTGCTTTATGAGCACTTTTGATTCGTCGGAAAGCCAAACGATCATCGGCAACCCACAACAGCATCGAAGATGATTGGTCATAAACAGTCATAGCCTTAAGAGGCGGTTGCATCCAGATCCTCCGAGGAATGGAGTAGCCACTCCAAACCCTTGACGCTCCTCGAATGGGTGCAAACCGTTTAACACCCACCGTTAGCTTAGGTGGCTCCCGGTTCCTCGCTGCCGCTGTACTCAAGACCAGGCACGTCTCGGCAAATCCGCCAGAGATGGCGGTATCTCACTCGGCCTGGTGATTGCCTGATCCTCCGTGATCGAAATTTCCCAATCTGGAACCCTAGCTGTCCTTCCTAAAACAGGACAACTGTACAGCTGTCTCGGGAAATCCCACCCCACCGCAAATCTTGTTTGGTGCACCATACCGTCAATTATCCTATCTGTAATTCTAGGCGACACACGATGGCCACCGCTCAGGCTCTACCAAAAGATGTCTCCAGACTTGGCCAAGAGGTCAAGCTCTTTGGGAAATGGGAGACTCATGGGTATGCCCCGCAAAGTTGCTTTGATTACGGCGGACGGCTGAAACTCTGGTTTCAGAATCGAAGTAAAAGACATCTCCCTCCATGACTACATTCAAATCCACCACGCCGTCTACCTTCCTCACACTGCTGGTCGTTATGCCAAGAAGCAATTCAAGAAGGCCCAGATGCCCATCGTCGAGCGATTGGTAGACAGGTGCGGGCTTACAGAAACCGTACCAGGACGGCAGTCGCGTTAACTGTGTTCCATTCGTGATCAGTCTCATGATGAAGGGTCGCAATAACGGCAAGAAGCTCCTCGCTCTCCGTATTGTTGCCCATGCATTCGAAATCATCCACCTTCTCACCGACCAGAACCCAATCCAGGTCCGTCCTCCAATCGATATCAATGCTTTGGTGCTGACCCGTAGTAGGTACTGGTTGATGCTATCGTCAACACCGGCCCTCGTGAGGACTCGACCCGTATTGGTTCACAAGGAACCGTCCGTCGTCAGGCCGTCGATGTCTCGCCCCTGCGACGAGTAAACCAGGCCATCTCCCTCTTGACCACTGGTGTATGACCCCACTCCTTCCGTTTCTACGGTTCGATCTGACGGCATCACGTTAGACCCGGGAGTCAGCATTCAGGAACGTGAAATCGATCGCTGAGTGTTTAGCTGATGAACTTATCAACGCTGCGAAAGGTTCATCGAACTCGTATGCCATCAAGGTTCGTTCCTGCCCACTTCAGATACAGTTCAGATCCCGACTACTTTTGTGGACAGAAAAAAGACGAGCTCGAGCGTGTGGCAAAGTCCAATCGGTAAACGTGTATTGTTTTGTTGTGTTACACATACAGTCTTTCGCTCTTTGTCCCATTCACTTTTTTGTGTTGTCGAGGAATGGAGAATCATTACTGCACCATCCGAGATCGCGCCACGGGTTCCATCGCTGGGGCCGCCATCGATCCTGCCCGTTTTCTCCAGTCCTTCCGGACCCTGGAAAATTTACCGCTCCCACCGCTGTTCTCGGTATCTGTCTGTGTCCTCCGTTGGACGCCGAGGGTCGGGTGGCGCCCGTCCCATGTCCTCCGGCCGGGTCAAACTGTCGGAGCGAGTGGCCCTATCAGCCAGCGCTATACCATCCTGTCGGGTCATGGGATGGAGCCGTTCGCAAACTTGAGGATTCCGTGCCACTGTTCGCACTTCCAGCCAATTTTTGTCTCCCAATGTCGAGCGTTATCATTGAGATGGTGTGGCGCTAGCCCGAAACCTTGAAGCCAGTGCGTCTCGCTCTCCCCTCTTTTCACCCTTGTTCGTCCGGTGGTTGCCGCTGGGAACTTCACAACAGATAGCCTCGCTTCGACCAAACGAACGGCCCCATGCTAGGGCGTCTGACCATGTGTCCGATGTGCTCGCCAAGATTGTGTATCCACCCCGCGTCACGATAATCTTGGGTGTATTCTTGGTGACAATGACGTCGACGGTGCGGGTTACCAGCGGTGTTTACCTCTTTCATGCGCGATCCGGCGGGCACTCACTATTGGAAATGTTTATCCAAGTACCGAGAGTACGGATGAGGAAAATATCTATGATTCGATGAAACTCCGCTGGTCGTTCATCTTCATAATCTGTACTCGATGAATGGGGCAATCTGGGAAGTCAGGTCAGGTTGTGGTTGAAGGTATCGCGGGTGGTGATGTTATAAAGTAGGTGAAACGCGGGGATGGTCACAAAGATGACGGCAATGGTCTAAAATATATGGGTCCATGTGGACAAGAACTAGGAGGAAATAGCGGTCCAAGAGACAAGATGATCTGGTGGCGATGCAAAGTCCGAGATAAAACAACATGAGAAACGCGCCAGCCAGTGAGAAACCTACAAAGAATATCCTTGGAATCCTAAAACTGAGGATACGACCGTCTAAAACCTCGCGAGGTAATTAGCACCGCGATCCGAGGATACCAACGTGGATCCTCCAAAGCTCGAATCCACTTCACCGGGCTCGAGACCGAGGTTGCGTGAACTGCCACCGCCATCTCCCTGAGCTTGAGCGGATTTCTGGAACATACTCGCCCGGCCTTCGAGGAGTACCACCTTCCCACCATCAGAAGCTCTCTGCTTCCCCTTTCCCAATACTTCGACCCTCCTGATCAGTTCCTTCTCTCGCATCTCCGCCTTCCTGCGGAGCTCTGCTTCTCTTTCTGCTGTGTCCAAAGCGTAGTTCTCCATCCGCCTTGCGCCCCTCAACTCGGCAGAGATTTCGTCCAGTTCCTCCTGGATCCTTCGACGTTTAGACCTCTCGTGGGAAAGTTCTTGTTCGTATTTTCGCTTAAGCGCTTCCGATTCGGCCATAGCCTTCTCGGGACGGGCGCTACGTTCCCGTAGGCTCTCAACCTCGCGCTCCAGGGCCCGGATCCGGCTGACGGAAGGGTGCTGAGGTGAGGTAGGCAGAGAAACTCGGGACAAAGGGAGGAAAGAGGGTCGTGGTGGAAGGGCCAATCGCCCATCTCCGTTGCGGGATGAACCGACTTTGGGCAAAGGGGACTTGTCGACAGGTGAGATCGGCCCGGCCGAATCTGGGCCGCTTGTAGACCCTTGGTTTTGGAGGGAAACAGATGTCCCGTAAACTTTCCGCAACCACTTCAAAGATAGTTGATAATATCGCGTAGATTCTGGCGTGTTGAGCCCCGATGAATCCTTTGTATGTTTGGCTTGATCGCCGTAACAAGCAGAAATCATGAGGGATGCGGGTTTCATGTCTTCCTCGGTGACACCAAGCTTTCCAAACACTGAATGTACGTTGACATGGGTATCAGCTTTGGACCGCAGACAAGGCGAACTGAAACTGAAACGGGGAGGATCACCTTTCATCATCGAAGTCAACACATTGATGGCGGCAACTGCGTTTCCGCCTCTTCTGTAATGAGCCGCGACTATAAACCATTTATCGCGTTCGCAAGTCGAGAGTTCCAACAACGAGATGATCCCCTTGGGATCATCCTCCAATTCTTCGAGGCTGACCGTAACAGCTTCTTCGCATACGGTCATAGCCAAGGTCTGCCGACTAGTCCGAGGAGTAGGTTCAGACACGGATGAGACTGCATGCGAGCCCGAGAGCGATATCGAGATCGGAGAAAGAGCGGCTATCTCGGGATGAGTTTCAGAATTAGTGGAGAGAGGACGTCCGCGATTAGACGACCCCTTCTTGTTAGAACCAGGAGCCCGCAGAGTGAAACCAGGGTCGCCTAAAGCAGGACAGAAAGCCGTGGGCGTATGGGGAGATGCATCCCTAGATCTTGACGGACTCGTCGGTTGCGTTCGATTGGCGCTTGACCGGCGGGGCGAAGACGATCTGGACCTCCTGATGTCAGGGAGAGGATCCCCAGCTGCACTAGCAAGGGCACAGAATCGGTCGATGAGCTGAGGGATATAAGCCAACGCGTGTACATGTGTATCGGGAACGTTCAATTTCGAGGTTCGCGCTCGGCTTACGCTTCCCGCTTGAATAAACTCCACGAAGTAATGGACTTTGTCGCGTTCGCTCTTCCACCGGTATAGCCCTCGGCTGTCAAAAGACCCGAAGAAAATAGATATTGAGTAGGGGGCCAGAACGGCGAGCGCCAGGTGGAAATATCATGATGGCCGGGGGAAAGTTCGGGGGATTGTTTGTCAGCAGTCCACTTACATTTCTCCATATGGTGCTAGCATGCTTTGCACCGCAGATTGGGATTGGAGAGTGTCCACGTAAATGACCTTTTCGATGCGGTCCATCCTTGGGCGACGCTGGGATAGAGGGAAGATGAACTTGAACAAACGATCGAAAGCGTCGTCCATATTATTGCCGGTTCTCTCGTAGGATGCCGTGTGGGGCGTGTACTATACGGTGCTTCGTTAACAGCGGGCAGGAGTACAGTCGTATTAAACAGTCATTTCGATTAGCTCCGCCATCTGGACAGTGTTCTCCCCACACATAGGGGCTGGTCCTTCCCTTCTGATTCGATTATAGTAATGGTGGCTGCCACTTGTCCAGAGGAATCGGCTATGGTGTAGAGAGTGAGAATATGCACGAATGGCCAGAAAATGAACGCAATGAACCGTCAATTGCTCATGAAGTACCCTTCCCAACGACGCCCCCCTCTCCTGGAAGTGCACCCGCGGGGTTTGGGGTCCTCAACAAACGTCGAACAGCAGCGGAACCAACAAAGTACGCCCCGGGTTAGGGTCTGTAGTTGTTAGGATCTGTAGCTCACCATCTTACACTTTGTGTGCTCCGGGCCCATGGAATCGCCGCGCCTCTGTCTGCGCCGCTTGCAATCTTACCGTCGTACTCCTCGTCGTTCAGATCGGCCGGATTTCCCCCTTTCCTCGGGTGACCTACCATCCCGCATGCTGATTAGCCACATCCAACGGGTCCACGTACATGCAGTGGATTGGTACCGACCTCCTTGGCAGCCCCAGCGAGTCCCTGAGAACCTTAAATAAGAGGAGAGACGATCTCCATGCAGGAACCATCAAAGGCCTCCTCATACATAACTTAGGTGGTATACACCGCGATGAGCGCTAGCCTCGCCCGCTCCAAGATATCACATAGAGGGTGGAGCGGCTCTGGGAGTCCCTTGACTCGCGTTTCGAGGGTGTCGCTGGCAAGTGCACCGATGCGATCTGAAAGCGAGTTACCCTTGGCGTTACTTAAGCGGCGGTTTCGTTTTCACCCTGGGCGATCTTCGGGGTGCGTCTGGAGCCAGTCCAAGTGGCAATCCACCAAACGGCCCCATAGTTGTGAGGAGGCAGATTTCATCATTCGGACCGGACCGTCCTAGGATCAAGGATGAGGAACATCGGAAAATGCCGACGTGGTGGAAAGCATCGGGAAAGTACATTATTCTTCGAACTTTACGGTCCATGGTCAGATCGGCTCCTATCGCACTCCCATCCACCGAAAGCCGTATTTATAAACGAAGACACGAGGGACGTGATGAACGTTAATAATCATCTGCAGCAGCGAATTTGCTAGCTGCCTTCTTCCCTCTCGTACCCTTCCCTCCTCTCGTGGATGACCCTGACGTAGACCTGGTCGTCCTAGCACCTCGCTTGGACGTTGTCGTCGTCCGGGACGTGGTTCGCGATTTCGTTCCACTCGTCCCTCCATCAGAATTTGGACACGCTATCCGTTGATCAGTGACCCCTGTACAGGAGATGCAGAAGCCGCAACGTACCATTGGCCCAGTGGCCCTCTTTGCCACACTTGTAACATGCCCCGGTCTGACCGCCCGACGCGGAACTCTTCGTACGCTTCGGTTCACTCGGACCAGCAGCGTTCGGGCAATCTGAAACGCAACGGTGAGAGACAAATTCAGTAGGCGCGAAACAAAGTAATTACCCGACGCCCAGTGACCGGTCTGATTGCACTACACCGGTTGTCAGTCCAGCGCTGGCGAGTAACTTATTCGGTCACGGCGTACCTTGAAGCAAACATCAGCGTCGCGGGACCGCCCTACGCTACCGATGTACTCTGATGGTCCCGTTGAATCGAATTGAGGCTGCATCGCACTATTGGATGCCCATTCCATGTAGGTGCATTTCTCGTCAGGGCAACCCCAGAACTTCCTCCCAGTGCTGGTCTCTGTGAGTTTGGCAATGTTGGTGCAATGACATAGGCGGTTTGCGACCTTCTTAACAGGGCTCTACAAACAACAGTGAGTCTAGATGGCCAACAAGGCGTGGGTTGGTCCTTACGTATTCAGAAGGCGGTCGCTTCTGAGGTACGAGCGGGACTGGAACTGGATTCTTGTCGACTTGGAAGAACTCGCATTTACCCATGTTGCCACACCCCCATCGCTTACACGGTGGACCCCGGGCAAGAATGACCGACGTCTCCAGCGCAGGGTAACCACATTCACAATAAGGCACGGTCGAGGTGGAAGGTATTGGTGCGGGGGGTGGTGGGCGCACAACAGGTTTCGTCGTCGTTGTAGTTGCCGTTGTCGAAGATTTGGGAGGTTTAGGGGGAGCAACAGCCTTCGTTGTCTTTGGAGCGGGCTTTGGTTTTGGAGGAGGTTCAGGGCGCCTGGGTGGCGGCGGCGGCGGCGGCGGCGGGTCGTCATCTGCGCGCAACGAGGTACAGCCCTGAAAGGCGGAGTGTATAGGACGGACTTACCGAAGAAAAAGTCCTCGTCGAGCAGATCGTCTGGGGGAGTCGGTGGCCTGGGGGGTGGCGGCGGCGGCGGAGCTCCTCCTCGTCCCCTTCCAGCCCCGCGACCACGGCCACGGCCGCGTCCTGCACCACGACCGGCACCCCCATCGGGGTTGTCATCATTGTCGTTCCCACCGCCCCCACCTCTTCCTCCCGCTCCAGGTCCGCCGTCTGGTCCGCCACCTCTCCTACCACCCCTGGCCCCACGACCACGACCTCCACCCGCACCACCACGGTTGTTTTCACCCGGAGGGGGTTCCAACCGGTTTTGGACGCTCTGAGAAATTGTTAATGAGCTGCGCCTCATCAGGAGCACGCGAAACTCACAGTAAGGACGTTGTTAAACTCATTCCTTGCTCTCATGAAGATATCCTTGTACTGGACGATTGCCTCTTCCAGCATCCCACCCTTTGTCTTGGTGCCCTCGCAAACCTGAACCATGTTGCGTTCCGTCTTAGAACTCGTCAGCCCCGGCAACCGAAAGCTATAGCAAAAATTATAATCACCTCTCTCCGGAGTTGCGGTTTGCTCAAACTCTTCTCGAACGCAATTTTCTCGTAACCTTCGATTAGACCTATCCCCAGGGAGGAAGGGACGAGGTACTTCGTCTTTCCCTCCATACGCTCTACCACGTATTCTCGGGTGATGATGGTCTCAATGTGTTGAGCAATGGTGGCGTCGGTTCCTGTACGGGAATTGTCAGCGATTGGAAGCTAATCCGGGGAAAAACCCACCAATGCCATTCTTATCCATCAAGCTTACCAAGTCGGCTTCCGTGAGGAGGTTAGGCTTCGTTGTTTGACCGTCACGCAGTTCGACCACCGACGGAATGTACTCTTGGCCCTCTATAAAGTTGGGCAGCTCGTTGTCGCTCCACTTGTCATACGGATAGACATCGAGGTAATTGCGTTCCAAGACGATAAGGCCTTATTTAGGGTGTATGAGCTGAATGTAAACTCTCCGTTCTTTTCGGCTTACCAGTCGCGTGAAACTCTTCCCCGCCATAATCAACTTCGACCCGAGTTTGATACCCGAGAGCGTTCTTCGAACAACACGCGAGGAACCTGCGAGCAATGAACTCATACACGCGTTTATCGTCTCCCGCCAGATTCCCGGCGTATGCGGTGGGATGAATGGGAGGGTGGGCGTGATCATCGTTTTTGCCGTTTCTCGGTCGCTGGAACGTGCCTTGGTGCAAGCTTTTCGAGATATAAGTAGTTGATGTGCGGCTAATACGGCGAAAGACATACTTCCGAGCGAAACCCCCCCACGCAGGGTCTGCCATTTGCTTCTCGATGAGGGACATGAAATTGAACTGAGGGTCAAACCTGTCGGTTTCGGTCCTGGGGTATGAGAGGAAACCTTGTTGGTAGAGCTTCTCCGCTATCTAAGGATAAATAAGATGGTGTCTTGCCCTTGACTGCCCGCGAACGCACATCGAGGATCCTCTTGGGCGCAAGTTTAAGCAACCTCGAACCACTTTTCTGGAGTTCCACTGTTGTTAATGGTAGGGGCTTCCTGTAGAGTCCACCATCTAAACCATGTTATCCCCCAGGGTCAAAATCGCGACTCACCATTTTTCAGTGTTCTTGTTCGTGACCTTGGTAACAATAGCACCGTGCTGGCGTGCAAGCGCTGACTGGTACAGAAGGAGCGCAATACCCTGATCAAACAAGTGTCCTCTGTTCCAGGAAAAGACGAC
>Ga0307511_10004268_pt1 | contig 14595 bp, 13 predicted proteins | sample 13_EM_MG_FD_200266 | JGI IMG/M metagenome (GOLD analysis project Ga0307511, IMG submission 200266) | Populus trichocarpa ectomycorrhiza microbial communities from riparian zone in the Pacific Northwest, United States - 13_EM | ecosystem: Host-associated > Plants > Roots > Unclassified | place... | reverse complement strand
GTTGCCGCACGGGACTTTCCGGGCGACCGGGTCATCGATCACGTCCTCTCGCCGATTCCAACCAATCCGTTCTGCTGGGACGTGCTGCTGCTGGAAACTCAGGGCGATCGCTACATTGCGCGACATGGCATGCTGAGCGACATGCCCGGCCTGGTTACCGCCCAGAGTTGCTCGACGAAATTGGTGAGCAAAGACACCACAGCGCCGCTAACCGCTGTCCAGGCTCCCGACTCGGCGGAAACAGTCTGGTTTGGCGAGTTCTCCATGCCGGTGAGCCGTTTGGCTGATCTCACAGCGCACAGCTGTGAGGCGGCCGCGTTGATGCAGTTTGTCCGGGCCCCGTTCGCAATTGAACGCAAGAGCGGCTGGATCATCGGCGATCTGCGCTTCGATCGGGAACGCGGCCTGGGATTGGCGCAGATCGAGATTTCCGCCGCGCCCGAAAGCGGTTGCCTGCCCCGAGCGCCGTGGCTGCCGCCGCGCGCGGACCTCCTGAATGGATCTTAACGGTTGTTAGACCCGGGAACGCGCATGGTGCAGTCATCTTCGAAAAGAGGCACTCCCCATGACCGCCACAACCCAGGAAGCTCAGGCACCCACAAGCGACGCTGATCCCCGCCCGCCCACCGGAATCCAGCTCACGCCCATGGACGCGGTGTTCCGTAGCGATCCCTATCCCGTCCTCGAGCGACTCCGTGACGTCGAGCGCGTCCACCGCGACCAGCCCCTGTCGCGCTGGTTCATAACGGGCTTCGAGGAGGTGCGCGAGATATTCCGCAACAAAGACCTTTCCAACAACTTACACAATGCCAGCCTCGACTCTTACAGCGGTCGGATACGAGCGAACGCCGAGTCAGGCGGCATGGCGCTGACGTTCAACTCCATCCTGTACCTGGACGATCCGCAGCACCGGCGATTGCGCGCAATGGTGAGCAAGCCCTTCAGTCCCAAGGCGGTGGAGGATTTGCGACCGAGAATCCGCGCGAATGTCGTCGAGCTGCTGGACAGCCTCACAGAGCCTCGCTTTGACCTGGTCGAGTCGTTCGCCGGCCCGTTGCCGGTCATCGTCATCGCTGAAATGCTCGCCATCGAGCGGGAGAAGCGCGCAACGTTCAAAGCGTGGTCTCGAGACATTGTGGCCGGGTTCTTCAACCCGCTGAAACTCGCCGAGCAAACCGCGCGCGGCGCCCGCGCGCAGCAGGCCATGAGCGAATATCTCGACCACGTCATTGCGGCACGCCGGCAGGATCCCGGCGATGACTTGATCAGCAGCATGATCACCGCCGATGAGGGCGAAGCGCCCATGAGCGATTCGGAAATCCGCGGGCAAACGACCCTGCTGCTGCTCGCGGGCAATCTCACAACGAGCGATCTGATCGCGAACAGCATGAAGGTACTGCTGTCCCACCCGGACCAGCTCGCCGCGTTGCGCGCCGATCCCGAGTTGATTGGCAATGCGGTCGAAGAAATCCTTCGCTATGACAGTCCGGTCACCCAGGCCAATCGAGTGCTCACGAAAGACGTGTCATTCCACGGATGTCCGATGCACCGCGGGCAGAGCATCAGCGTGTCACTGGCAGCGGCCAATCGAGACCCGCGCGCCCATTCCAAACCCGATGTGTTTGACATCCGCCGCAAAGACATCCGCCATCAGTCATTCGGCGGCGGCAAGCACCTGTGTCTGGGCGCCTGGTTGGCACGCGCCGAGGCGCAGGAAGCCATCCTTGGATTGCTACGTCGCTTGCCGAAATTGTCACTCACCGAGCAGACATTCGAGTATCACCCCGTGCCCAGCTTCCGTTCATTGAAGAAGCTGTGGGTCAGTCGCGGATGACTGACCGCCGGCTTGCCACCTATTTGGGCTGGCGGTTCTTCTTGATCTCTTCACTGAGCTTGCGCATGTCGTCGAGCGTGCGACGCGTCTTCGGCGGCTGTGGCTTCGGCGGTTGCGGCGGCACCGGCCGTTCTTTGGCCACCGCCGTGTTGTAGGGATTAAAACCTACAGAACGCGACGGCGGCTGCGGCGGCGGCGCGTCCTGCAACCTGGCCGAGGCTTCCTCCTGAATCTGGCGCACCTGTTTGGTATCGACGTCGCGGCTGAACACACCCGTATCGACGCGCCATTCCCAAACAGGTTGGCCGCGGTCGTCGTAGGCGACACGGCCTGACTGGGGATCTGGTTTCTTGGACATTGAAGGCTCGCTTGCGTAAACGGGCGGTGGGTGAATTCGCCGCAGGATAGGTCAGCGCCCGAACTGCTGCAATGCGGCAAATCACAGCCGCAGCAAACCAACCAACACAGCGAGCTTCTATGTCAAAAGATCTGTCACCGGCGCGCATCCATCAGACCAAAGTCGGCAGACAGAAGGCTCAGGCGGCCACGGCACGCTGGCCTGTATAGGCCTGTAAGCCCCGCAGAAAAGCCGCAGTCTCCGGCTCGGTGCCGATCGTGATCCGACACCAGTTGTTATGTGGCGGAAACAGCCGCCCCACCAGGATGTTGCGGGTCTTCATGAACTGATCGAATTGCGCCAACGGTGCGCCCGTGTCGAAAAACACGAAGTTGGTTTGTGGCTTGGCGTAAGCGAGCCCCAGCCGTTGCAGCTCGTCGGTGATGCGCGTGCGGCTGGCAATGATGCGACGGCGGGTAGCGACGAGAAACTCCTTGTCACCCAGGCTGGCACGCGCGGCGCGCATGGCAAAAATATTCGGACTGCTCATCCTGACAGCGGCAATCTCGGCCGCCACGTCAGGCCGCGCAATCGCATACCCACACCGCACGCCCGCCATGCCGTGAATTTTCGAGAAAGTCCGCAATACAACCACACGCTTCCCGGTCCCGACGAGGTCAGCGACCGTCTGAACACCGTCGGCGTCCGCGAAATCGAGATAGGCCTCGTCAACAATCGTCGTCACAGAGTCGGGCAGCGATCCGACAAACGAGCGGATGGCGGCCGCGCTGATCGCGGTGCCGGTTGGATTGTTTGGATTGCAGACATAGATGGCACGCGTCCGCTCGGAAACCGCTGCCCGCATGGCCACCAGATCATGTTGTAACTGCTTGTCGACGGGCACAAATTTGAGCTGCGCCCCGGCGTGTCTGGCGTAGTTGGTCAACTCAGCATAGGTCGGCTCCGCAGCGATGATCTCGCCGCCATCGCGTCCATGCAGCAGCCCAAGAGCACACAACAACTCACCGGATCCGGAGCCCACCACGATGTGATCAGGGGACACCCTCTCATTCCTGGCCAGCAACGCAACGAGTTGATTGATCTCCTCATCCGGATAGCGGCAGGCGTTTGCGATCGTGCCACTCAAGACTGCCCGTGCCGCCGGCGACGGCCCGTACGGATTCTCGTTCCAGCACAGCACGATGGGCTGCACACCAGCGGCGGCGGCCGCCCCGGCGGCGCCTGTGCCTGCTGCTGCAAATGCAGCCTTCGGGCTAGCCAACAGAAGGGCGGAGGCGGTCAGCAGTTCACGGCGACTCAGGTCCATGGGCTCAGCTTCCGTAGGGTGCGATGCGGCCATTCTGCACCAAGCCGTGGTGCCGCGCAGCGAGACTCAGCTACCCGAGCAGTACGCGGTCAAACCCGCCGCCAGCGCGTCAGCCACGACACGACAACGCGGGCTCGCGCGAAGGTCGGAATGCATCACAATCCAGACTTCCAACTTGAATAAAAACGACTTCGCCATCACCCGCACCAGGTCCGCGCTGCGCCGCGCCAGCCCGACCTGGCACACGCCGATCCCGAACCCGGCACGCACAGCCGCCAACTGCGCAAGGTCGCTGTCGCTGCGTAACGCGAACATCCCCCGCTCGAGCGCAAACCCCTTCGCACGAACGGAGCGGATGAACGCGTTTTCATGATCGAACCCGATGAGGGTGTGCGCCCGCAGCTCAGCGACTGTAGAAGGCACACCACGGCGTTCGAGATAGTCACGGCGCGCATGCAGACCAAGCTCGGTGTCGCCCACATGTCGCGCCAACAGCACCTGCTGCGTTGGCCTGACCATTCGCACGGCAATGTCCGCCTCCCTCTGAAGCAAGTCCTCCGTGCGATTCGAGAGCACGAGCTCCAGAGTGATCTCAGGGTGCGCCTCGTGGAGCCGGGTCAGAATCGGGGGCAACACCTCGGCACCGACCACCTCGCTCGCCGTGATCCGCACTGTTCCGTGCGTTCCCGCGCGACCAACCGCTGCTCGAACCAACGCTGCCGCAGTTGCTTCGAGGCTCTCAGCGTACGGCCGGAGCTCCAAAGCGGCCTCGGTCGGCGTCAGCCCCTGTTGCGACCGAGTGAACAGCGCAACCCCGAGAGCTTGCTCGAGCGAGTCCACGTGCCTGCCCACCGTGGGCTGGGTCAGCCCCTCATCGCGCGCGGCAGCCGAAAGCGAGCCCGTGCGTAACACGCTCAAAAACGAGCGATAAAGGCTCCAATCCGGGCTGCCGTTGGTCATACAAATATATATAGCTAGGCCACACATTTAGTCAATTTTGTTTTGACCGACCCCGCTGCATTCTGTGGCCCACGCAACAGCAAGTGCAGGTGCAGCGATGACCCAGTCCAAGACCGCCCTGATTCTCGGCACCACCGGTGGAATCGGCCACGAAGTGGCGACCGCCCTGAACCGTCACGGTTGGCAGATCAAAGCCCTGCACCGGGACCCGACGAAGGCGGCCGGCCGCGGGCACGCCTCCGGCATCACTTGGGTCAAGGGCGACGCCATGAATGCCGCTGAGGTGACGAGAGCGGCCCAAGGCGTCTCCGTGATCGTCCACGCGGTGAATCCGCCGGGATACCGAAACTGGGCGCAGCTCGTACTTCCAATGATCGACAGCTCAATCAGCGCCGCGCGCGCCTGCGACGCCCGAATTGTCCTGCCCGGAACGGTCTACAACTACGGCCCGGATGCCTTCCCAACTCTCAGCGAGGACTCGCCACAAAACCCGCTGACCCGCAAAGGTAAGATCCGCGTCGAGCTGGAACGCCGTCTGCAGACTGCCGCAACTACCGGCGTCCGATCACTGATCGTCCGTGCAGGCGACTTCTTCGGCCCGTCCGCAGGCAACAACTGGTTCTCCCAAGGCCTCGTCAGACCTGGCAAACCGGTCAGCTCAATTCTGTACCCGGGCCGCCCCGGAACAGGCCATGCGTGGGCCTATCTGCCCGACCTCGCTGAAACAGTGGCACAACTCCTCGACCGCGAATCAACACTCGGCGCATTCGAGAGATTCCACTTCGCGGGTCAATGGGACGCAGACGGCACCCAAATGACCAATGCAATCCGGGCAGTCGTGGGCAATCGCAACACTCCGGTGCGCAGTTTTCCCTGGCCGCTGCTCACCCTGCTGTCCCCGTTTAAAACACTGTTCCGGGAGATGCGTGAGATGCGTTACCTGTGGCAGGATCCATTGCGGTTGAGCAACGACCGACTGCTCAGTGTGCTAAAAACCGAGCCCAATACACCCTTGGAACAGGCCGTGCGTACAACGCTGGCCGGCCTCCGCTGCCTCCAGGAGCCTATCTGACGCCTGTTCGCCGGTCGTCTGCGGCGACGGTGTCCATCTGACAGACCGGCTCCTGCGCTGCCAACGGCGTACACTGGGGCACGACAAGGGGGGAGTGCTATGACACCCAGTTTCGTGCAAGGAGTAGACACCGCGCTGTTGCGGTTTGAAACGATCGGCCAGGCGCTCGACGAGACCGCTGTCAAATGGGGCTCGCACGATGCTCTCATCGTGCGCCAACAGAACGTCCGCTGGACCTACACCGAATTCAAGCAACGTGTTGACGCGCTGGCGGCCGGCCTCCTCGCCCTGGGCCTGCCGCCCGGCGACCGGATCGGTATCTGGGCCCCCAACTGCTGTGAATGGGCGCTGACCCAGTTTGCCAGCGCCAAGGCCGGCCTCATCCTGGTCAATCTGAACCCGGCCTACCACGCGCAGGAGTTGGAATTCGCTCTCAACAAGGTGGGTTGTCGCGCGCTCGTCGTTGCGGAACGCTTCAAGAGCGTGGCCTGTCTGGAGGTGCTGCGCTCCATTGCCCCTGAGCTCGATGATTGCGCGCCGAACGAGCTGCGAGCGGTCCGGCTGCCACAGCTGCGCTGCATCATTCGACTGGGAGCGGGCCGCACCCGCGGCTGCTTCAATTTCAACGACGTCACCAGACTGGGCCAGCCCGCGGATTTCGCGCGCTTACAGGAGCTCGCCAGTGAGATTCAACCCGATGACGCGTGCAACATCCAGTTCACCAGCGGCACCACGGGTTTACCCAAGGGCGCCACACTCAGTCATTTCAACATCCTCAACAACGGTTACTTTGTCGCCCGCGCCATCGAGTTGACCGCGAACGACCGCATGTGCATCCCCGTCCCCCTGTACCACTGCTTTGGCATGGTCATGGGAAATCTGGGCTGCGTCACCCACGGCGCCGCCATGGTCTATCCCGCGGACTGGTTTGATCCGAAGCTGACACTCGAGGCGGTTGAGGCGGAACGCTGTACGGCCCTGTACGGTGTGCCGACGATGTTCATCGCCGAGCTCGAACACCCCGAATTCGCCACTCATGACCTCACGAGCCTGCGCACCGGAATCATGGCCGGAGCACCCTGTCCCATCGAAGTCATGAAGCGCGTCATCCGCGACATGCACATGGAACGAGTCACCATCGCCTACGGCATGACCGAGACGAGCCCTGTCAGCTTTCAGAGCAGCACCGATGACCCCATTGAGCGCCGCGTGTCCACTGTGGGCCGCATCCACCCCCATCTGCAGGTCAAGCTCGTCGACCCGCTGGGCCGCGCCGTGCCTGTTGGCTCACAAGGGGAAATCCTGACACGCGGTTACTCTGTCATGAAGAGCTACTGGGAGGACCCCGAACGCACACGGGAGGTCATTGACGATGCAGGTTGGATGCACACCGGTGATCTGGGTGTCATCGACGAGCTCGGCTATTGCAACATCACCGGGCGTTTGAAAGACATGTTGATTCGCGGGGGCGAAAACATCTATCCCCGTGAAATCGAAGAGTTCCTTTATCGCCATCCCAAAGTTCAGGCCGTGCAAGTCTTCGGCGTGCCCGACCCCAGGTTCGGTGAGGAAGTCTGCGCCTGGATCCAACTCAAGCCCGGGATCGCGGCGACGGATGAGGAAATCCGGGAGTTCTGCGCCGGCCAGATCGCCCAGCACAAGATTCCCCGTTACCTGCGATTCGTGAGCGAGTTCCCGCTGACTGTCACGGGCAAAGTGCAGAAATTCGTCATGCGCGAACAGATGAGCGTGGAACTGAACGTCAGGTTGGAACACACCGCCTAAACGCCGATCGGGCCGAGCGCCGCCGCGGGCATATGGCACAGTGGCCCCAGCCACGGGCCGCGGCCACGGCTGCGGCCCGCCCCGCAGCCAGCACCCGAACCCGTTCCGCCCGCCCGTCTCCAAAGTGCACCCGCGCACCGTGGCGGCCGACACCGAGGTTGGCTACAGTCCGCCCCTATGGCCGAAAAGAAACGTTGCACCTGGGCGTCGGGACTCGAAGATCCTGAATACATCCGCTATCACGACGAGGAATGGGGACGTCCTTCCCACGATGACCGCCATCTCTTCGAAATGATCACTCTGGAAGGCGCCCAGGCCGGCCTGTCCTGGTCGACCATCCTGCACAAACGTGCCAATTACCGAAAAGCATTCGCCTCGTTCGACCCTAAAAAGGTCGCCCGCTTCGACGCCAAGCGGCGCGCGGTTTTAATGAACGACGCTGGAATTGTACGCAACCGACTAAAGATCGACTCCACGGTGACCAATGCCCAGGCATTCCTGCAGGTCCAGAAGGAGTTCGGTTCGTTCGACAGTTATCTATGGGCCTTCGTGGATGGCAAACCCATCGTCGATATTCGCCCACGCGGCGAACGTTTGCCCGCCAGCACGGCTCTAAGCGACCAGATTTCCAAGGACCTGAAGAAACGTGGGTTTCGCTTCGTGGGCACGACAATTATTTACGCGTTTCTGCAGGCCGTCGGGGTGGTGAACGACCACAGCCGAGACTGCTTTCTTGCCCCCAAAGCCAGAAAAGCGCCCAACGCAGCGGTCCCGCGAAAGAAGCAAGTCGCCTAGCCGCGAGCGCCACCGCGCATCTAAGATAGTGATCCAATCAGAATAGGGGATGTCCTGTATGAAAGTGTTTATTGCCATAGCGTCGACTGCCGTTCTGTCGGCTGGAACGGCCTACGCGGACTGCAGTTACCCGACGCCACCGGACCACATTCCGGATGGCAATACCGCAACGCTTCAGGAGATGGTCGAGGCGCAAAAAGCCGTGAAGGAATATGACAAAGCCATCAACGCCTACGTCGCCTGCATTCAGCTCGAGCGCAACGATGCCGTCGGCAAGATAGCGAAGCCCGGCGAAAAGCCAACCGCTGACCAGAAGAAAGCCATGGACGACATGGAGCGCGTCGAAGTCCAGAAGCACAACGCCGCCATCGATCAGCTGCAAAGCGTCGCTGACCGTTTCAACGTACAGGTCAAGGTATTCAAGTCCAAGAACGACAAGTCGAAGGGTTGATACGAGGGTGTTGAGTCCCGCGCAGGCTGATGAGTTGATCGGGCAGCACCTGACGTGTCTGCCGATTGAGTCGTTGCCGCTCGCACAGTGCGCAGGCGCGGTGTTGCGCGAGAACATCTACGCCGAGCGGGACGCACCACCGTTCGATCGAGTGGCGATGGACGGCATCGCCGTCGACAGCAACTCGGTCCAACGAGGCAATCGCCGCCTGCGCATCCAGGCGACTCAAGCTGCGGGCGACCCGCCGTTGTCGCTCGCAACTCCAACCGGTTGTATTGAAGTCATGACCGGTGCAGTCGTCCCCGGCGGATGCGACTGCGTCGTCCCGGTCGAGCAGATCACCGTACGCAGCAGCGAAGCCGAGCTGCTACCAGACACTCCCACCGATCCGTGGCAGAACATTCATCGCCGTGGCGCCGACACCCGCCAGGGCGCTCTACTGTTGTCCACGGGCGCACGACTTCGGGCGCCTGAAATCGCCATTGCAGCCTCGGCGGGCATGGCCCGCATTCGCGTCAGCAGCCAACCCATGTTGGCTGTCATCTCAACAGGCAACGAGTTGATCGAGCCGGGCGAGCCCATCCTCCCGCATCAAATACGTCGCTCTAACGCGTATGCGATTGTCGCGGCATTGCGCCGACACGGATTCCAACGAGTCGCTGACGATCACTTGCTTGATGACGTGCCCGAGCTGCGACGCAGGTTGAAGTTTCATCTGGAGACCCACGACGTACTCGTCCTGAGCGGCGGCGTATCGATGGGCAAACTCGACTTCGTACCCAAAGTACTGGACGAGCTCGGCGTCCAAACCGTGTTCCACAAAGTAGCTCAGCGACCGGGCAAGCCCATGTGGTTTGGTGTCGCAAGCTCTGGAGCGACGGTTTTCGCCCTGCCCGGCAACCCCGTCTCAACGTGCGTTTGCCTGTCCCGCTACGTCCTACCGGCACTTTTCAGCGCAATGGGCCAGGACCCAGTCCCCACGGAGAAAATGGCCCTCGGTGGCGAGGTCGTAAACAGCACCTCCCTCACCTTCTACATGCCCATCCGCGTCGAAGTGGACGACTGGGGCCGCGCCTGGGCCATGCCCCGCCCCACGAACGGCTCGGGTGACTTCACCTCCCTAGCCGGCACCGACGGGTTCGTCGAGCTGCCCCCAGGTCCGAACAAGTACCCGAAAGGATTCGTTACCCGCCTGCACCGGTGGTAAGCAGGGGACACCGAAGTCGCCTTACTGCAGCGCAGCCAACGCTTGCCTACCCCGCCCGCCGCCCCCATCTGAGGTCCGTATGCGCCTGATTCCGTGCATTCGCGACCTTCTATTGGCATTCGCCACCGGCCGGTGGTAATTACCTTTAGAAATCATGGCCAAATCCGAAGTCGTCGTCCCACTCGGCAAGCTAAACAGCCCCCGGGACACCCTTGCCCGGCCGATCCGCGACCTGCGGATCTCCGTGATGGACCGGTGCAACTTCCGCTGCCCGTACTGCATGCCGCGCGAGAAGTATCACGAGCGGTACAAATTCCTCGGCTCGCACGAGCGTCTGTCCTTTGACGAGATCGTTCGTCTCTCCCGCCTGTTCGTAAAACTCGGAGTAAGGAAGCTGCGGCTGACGGGCGGGGAACCCTTGCTGCGTACGAACCTGCCCGACCTCATTGGCGATCTCACCGACATACCCGGGGTCGACGACGTGGCGCTGACCACGAATGGTGTGCTGCTCTCGCGATACGCTGCAGAACTGAAGGCTGCCGGACTCAAGCGAATTACCGTCAGCCTGGACAGCCTCGACCCCGACGTATTCGCCCGCATGAGCGGCGGATTTGGTGGCCTCAACGACGTACTCGACGGAATCGAGCATGCTCGCAGCGCAGGGTTCGACCCCATCAAAATCAACGCCGTTATCCAACGCGGCCTGAACGACCACACCGCACTGGACCTCGTAGAGCGCTTCCGCGGCACTGGCGTCATCGTACGGTTTATCGAGTACATGGACGTCGGCAATCGGAACGAGTGGAAGCCCGACATCGTCGTACCCTCTAAGGAGTTGGTTGCGCGAATAAGCCAACGCTGGCCACTGCAGCCGCTCGAACGCGACTATCGTGGTGAAGTAGCGGAGCGATACAGCTTCGTCGATGGTGCAGGCGAAGTTGGCTTTATTTCGTCGGTCACGCAACCCTTCTGCGGCGACTGCTCCCGAGCCAGGTTATCCTCAGACGGTGTGATCTATACGTGTTTGTTCGCAAACAGCGGTACGAGTTTGCGCGGCGCATTGCGCGGTAGCGCAACCGACGAGCAGCTTCTCGAGACGATTCGCAACGTGTGGCTGGCTCGCAGTGATCGCTATAGCGAACTACGTGCTGAATTGCGCGACGCCCCCGGCGATCATCGCAAAGTAGAAATGTTTTACATTGGCGGGTGATGTGAGAAAAGTTACTGACAATCGAACCGCCGGCCGCAGCGCAAACAGTATCGCTGGCGAACGTGGTGCAGTTGGCGCAATTGGACGTACCCGTCGCACAAATGGGGCCACGCGTCCGGCGGGCGGTTCCAGCGCGTCATCGGGCCTCACTCATCTTGATGAACGCAATCGACCGACGATGGTCGACGTCAGCGCGAAGGAAGTGACCCATCGGATAGCCACTGCCGAAGCGCGTGTACGCTTCCCCCCGAACGTCGCAGCGGCGCTGCGCAAAAGTGGCCATCGAACGAAGAAGGGCCCGGTGTTCGACACCGCGATCGTTTCGGGCGTCATGGCGGCAAAGCGCACACATGACCTCATCCCGTTCTGTCACCCGCTGCCGCTGGACAACTGCGCGATCGAAATTGACGACACGCGAAGCGGCGAAATCGTCATTCGGTGCCAAGTCTCCGTTCATCATCGCACCGGGGTAGAGATGGAAGCTCTAACAGGCGCAACAGTCGCCGCCCTGACCATCTATGACATGTGCAAAGCACTGTCACACGACATCGAAATCACAAATGTCCGCCTCGTCGAAAAAACCGGCGGTAAGCGCGACTTCAAGCGCAAAGCGTAGTGCAACACCCATGAACGCCTCGACAAACGCTCCTCCGATTTACGCACTCGTCCTTGCCGGCGGTCGCAGCACTCGTATGCAGCGAGACAAAGCGGCGTTGGCCTACCACGGCCGCACCCAGCTCGAATGGGCCGTTTCATTTCTCCAGCCCCATGTCCAGCGCGTATTTGTGTCTGTCCGCCCTGACCAAACCAACGATCCAGTCCGCGCACGCTTCGATCAAATAGTCGACACGCACGATAACCTTGGGCCAATTGCGGGCATCATGGCCGCTCAAGCGAAATACCCGGAAGTCGCATGGCTCGTGCTCGCCTGCGACCTCCCATTCCTCGACGACGGTACGCTGACAACCCTAATCGCCGCGCGGCAACCTCAGCGCCTCGCAACGGCATTCCGTTCGAGTCACGACGTGTTACCCGAGCCCCTCTGCGCAATCTACGAACCCGCCAGCCGAGAGGCTATCCTCGCGCACGCGGCCAGCGGAAAGAATTGCCCACGCAAGTTCCTGATCAACTCAGATGTGCACTTGTTGGACGAGCCAAATCCGCACGCACTCGATAACGTAAATACGCCAGACGAATACGGGTCAGCAATCGCGGCGCTGAGCCCGACAGAAATCCCGGGCGCGAAGAATGTCGACGCCGCCACGGGGCGCGTCCATATTGGTACCGTGCCGCCTTCCGGACCGCAGGCGCACATTGAAGCTACGCTCAACGCCACCCCCGCCGACAAACGAATCAAGGTCCAGTACTACGCCATCCTTCGCGAGCAAGCAGGCCGCAGTGACGAATCCATCGTCACGGGCGCCAGCACACCTCGCGACCTCTACAACGAATTGAAGTCCCGATATCCGTTCTCCCTCGCGCCAGAAATGCTGCGCGTCGCAGTGAACGCTGAATTCGGCGAATGGTCGCAGCGCCTCGCCGATGGCGATTCCGTTGTCTTCATTCCGCCGGTCGCGGGCGGCTGACCCGGAAGCGTCAATGGCCACATTCAGTTTTACGCGCGAGAAGATCGACGAAGGCGAACTGCGTAAGCAGTTGTTCGATCCTGCCGCAGGCGGCTACACGTCGTTCGAAGGGTGGGTTCGCAACCACAACGAAGGTCTAGCCGTCCGCCATCTGGAGTACGAAGCCTTCGAGCCGCTGGCCATCAAGGAAGGTGAGCGTATCGTCGCGGAAGCGATCACTCGATTCGGCATCGAACACGCAGCCTGCGTACACCGCATCGGAGACCTCGCAATCGGCGAGATGGCCGTGTGGGTCGGCGTCAGCGCACGTCATCGCGCGGAAGCATTCACCGCGTGTCGATACATCATCGACGAAGTCAAACATCGAGTACCCATCTGGAAGAAGGAGCACTACGAAAATGGCGACTCAGGCTGGGTAAATTGCGAGCGCTGCGCCGCGCCGACCGCCGACCATTCTTTCCAAGGCGTGCACGATCATGGCGAGCACCAGCACGGTGGGCATGACCACGGTGAGCAAAAACACCGCGAACACGACCATGGCGGGCATCGCGATAACATCGTCCTTCGCCAAGCACCACCTTTCATTCCCGCCAGCGCAGCAGCACTCGCCTCCACACACGCTCGCGTTGGCGCACCCATCCCCGACTACTCGCGCCAAATGGCACTTAAGGAAGTCGGCGCGGCTGGCCAAGCGAAGCTTCGCGCAAGCCGCGTGCTCGTTGTTGGCTGTGGCGGGCTCGGCGTCCCGGTCATCAGCTACCTCGCCGGTGCCGGAATCGGCAGGCTCGGGCTCGTCGATAGTGATCGTCTCGAACCATCGAACCTGCATCGCCAGACGATGTACGCTCTCGCGGACGTCGGCAAACTGAAGGCGGAACTCGCCACCGAACGCGTACGCGCACTAAATCCCGATGTCGATGTTCGCGCATACACGACTCGGCTGGACGCGCTCAACGCGCCCGACCTGATCGCCCAACACGATCTCGTGATCGACTGCACCGATAATTTCTTCACCAAGTTCCTCCTTAACGACTACTGCGTACAACTTGGCAAACCCGTGGTGATTGCCAGCGTTTACCAGTACGAGGGACAGCTGCAGGTAGTCCAACCAGGCTCGGCGTGCTTGCGCTGCGTTTGGCCCGAAGCCACGCGCGACGGCATCGTTGGCAATTGCGCAGAGGCTGGCGTGCTGGGACCCGTGCCGGGAATCTTCGGCGGCCTGCAAGCATTTGAAGCGATGAAACACCTTCTGGATCTGCCAGGCCAGCTCAAAGATGAGTTGTTGGTGCTCGATCTCCTCACGCTTTCGACATCCCGCGTGCGAACAAAGCGCGCGAAGGCGTGCCCCGAACACGCGATTTCGCGTGCAACAGCCGCGCAAACAGCCGCCGTTGCCCAGGCCAACGCCGCAGCAGCTGGCAAAACCGGAACAGCGGGCGCCGGTGCAGCCGCAAAGGCCAGTGCGCCGCCCAACCTTGAAGTCTCCTTCGACTCCTTGGATCAAGCATACGACGCGGGTTTCGACATCGTGGACATCCGAGAACCACACGAGCTACAGGAAATACCGACGCTATCGTCGCACTCGCGTAACGTGCCAATGGCGGAGCTGCTCCACGGACAACCTCCGTTCACACCGACACGCAAGACAGTTCTAGTTTGTGCGAGCGGCCGGCGGAGCCTCGCCGCAACCCAGGAACTCCGAGACCGCGGGCTCGCCGACATTTACTCATTGCGCGGCGGCGTAAAGGGCCTCCAGGCGCGACTGCTAACTTAACGTGAGCGCGCGCGCCCCGACATGGCAAACGGCCGCTGCCCGGGCTACCCGCACCACACTCTTCCGCCTCGTGCTCGCGACGGCGGCACTCGCCGCAGCCTCAACCCACGCCGCGCCCCCATCAACCCCGACCACATCTCCAGCGCCGCCTTACGCCGCCCTCCCATCAGCCCCGAACGCGCCCTCCGCAACACCTGCCACCCCGTCTCACCCAGCGACGCCCACCGCGGTGGAACCAACCGACCCCACTCCCCTCC